>Ga0134092_1000667_pt1 | contig 33917 bp, 28 predicted proteins | sample 3_6taG_FD_94454 | JGI IMG/M metagenome (GOLD analysis project Ga0134092, IMG submission 94454) | Switchgrass degrading microbial communities from high solid loading bioreactors in New Hampshire, USA - 3_6_20_6_A3 metaG | ecosystem: Engineered > Bioreactor > Semi-continuous > Anaerobic >... | reverse complement strand
GGGCCATGCCCATGCACTGAACCTTAAGGACAGCGGCGTGGATGTCTGCGTCGGGCTTTACAAGGGCAGCAAATCCTGGGCCCAGGCAGAGGCGGCCGGCCTTAAGGTCATGGAAGCTGCAGAGGCAGCCAAGGCCGCAGACTTCATTATGCTGCTTATACCCGATGAAAAACAGCCCAAATTGTATAAGGAGAGCATTGAGCCAAACTTAGAGCCCGGCAATGGCCTCCTTTTTGCCCACGGATTTAATATCCACTACGGCCAGATCGTGCCTCCGGAGTATGTGGACGTATTCATGGTCGCTCCGAAAGGGCCCGGCCACACCGTCAGAAGCCAATATGTAGAAGGAAAAGGCGTTCCCTGCCTGATCGCCGTCCATCAGGACTATACCGGAAAAGCCCGTGATTATGCCCTGGCCTATGCAAAGGGAATCGGAGGAACCAGGGCCGGAGTGCTGGAGACCAGCTTCCGGGAAGAAACCGAAACCGACCTTTTTGGAGAGCAGGCCGTGCTCTGCGGCGGGATTACGGAGCTCATCAAAGCGGGCTTCGATACCCTGGTGGAAGCCGGTTATGAGCCTGAGCTGGCATACTTTGAATGCCTCCATGAGATGAAGCTGATCGTCGATCTGATCAATCAAGGCGGCCTTTCCTACATGAGATATTCCATCAGCGATACGGCTGAGTACGGAGACTATGTCACCGGTAAACGAATCATCACCGAGGAGACCAGACGGGAGATGAAAAAGGTTCTGGCGGAGATCCAGGACGGCAGTTTCGCAAAGAGCTGGCTCCTGGAGAACCAGGTGAACCGTCCCTTCTTCAATGCAACCAGGAAGAGGGAGCAAAACCTGCTGATAGAAAAAGTGGGCAGAGAGCTGAGAAAGATGATGCCCTGGATAGAGAACAAATAAAGAGCAAAGTTCCCTTCTGAACGCGGGGAAGAGTCCCATGCCCCCCTTCGGGCATCGGATCCTTCACCGGCGTTCAGGATGGGGATCTGTGAGGCAAAAATATCCCTTGGCCCCTTTTTCCGGTGCCTGCAAGGGCGGGGAAGGAGGCCTTTGGAATACCGTTGCAAAAAGATAAGTCAGAATATTCCAAATATTCCGTAAAAATTCGACTCGTTTTATGGTAAAAGGGGGAATAAGGATATGGAAAAAAGAATTCAGATATTCGATACAACGCTGCGGGACGGCGAGCAGTCTCCGGGGGTCAACTTGAACAAGCAGGAAAAGCTGGAGATTGCAAAACAGCTGGAGCGCCTGGGAGTCGATGCCATTGAAGCCGGCTTTCCCATCTCCTCCAAGGGGGATTTTGAAGGGGTCAAAGCCATTGCCCAGAGCGTCCGGAAGCCCATCATCGTCGGCCTGGCCAGGGCGGTGAAACAGGACATCGACCGGGCCTGGGAAGCCCTGCAGTATGCGGCAAGGCCGAGGATCCACACCTTCATCGCCACTTCGGACATTCATATGAAGTATAAGCTGAAAATGAGCGAGGAAGAGGTCTTGAAACGGGCTGTGGAGGCGGTGTCCTATGCCAAGTCCCTCTGCCCCGACGTGGAGTTTTCACCGGAGGATGCCTCCAGAACACGGCCTGAATTTTTATACAGGGTTTTGGAGGCGGTCATTGAGGCGGGAGCCAATGTGGTGAACATCCCCGATACGGTGGGCTATTCCACTCCCACGGAATTTGGCAGGCTCATCCGCGGGATCCGGGAGAACGTCAGAAATATCGATAAGGCCATCATCAGCGTCCATTGCCACAACGACCTGGGGATGGCGGTGGCCAACTCCCTGGCGGCGATCGAAAACGGTGCCCAGCAGGTAGAATGTACCGTCAACGGCCTTGGGGAGCGGGCCGGCAATGCAGCCCTGGAGGAAGTGGTCATGGCCCTGCGCACCAGGCGGGATTATTACCAGTATACAACCGGTATCGACACGACCCAGATCTACAGAACCAGCATGCTGGTCAGCCAGCTGACCGGCGTTCAGATCCCGCCCAATAAGGCCATCATCGGGGCCAATGCCTTTGCCCATGAATCGGGAATCCACCAGCACGGAATCCTCAGCAACCGGGAGACCTATGAGATCATGACGCCGGATTCCGTGGGCCTGAAGCAGAGCCAGATGGTCCTGGGCAAGCACTCCGGCCGCCATGCCTTTGAAGAAAGGCTCAAGGAGTTGGGCTATACCAATTTGAGCCAGGAGGAAATTGAGAAGGCCTTTGAAGCCTTTAAGGATCTGGCCGATAAGAAGAAATATATCCTGGATAAGGACATTGAAGCCCTGGTCAGCAGGGAAGCCTTCCATGTTCCGGAGATCTTTGAACTGGAGTATTTCCATATCATAAGCGGAAACAGCACCATTTCCACCTCTACGGTAAAGATTCGCAAAGAGGATAAGGTGGTGGAGGAAGCAGCCTGCGGAAGCGGACCCGTCGATGCCGTCTTTAATGCCATTGACAGGGCAACGGGCTTGGAAGTGAAGCTGGTGGATTATTACCTGAAGGCGGTTACCAGCGGCAAGGACGCCCTGGGCGAAGTCACCGTCAAGGTAACGAAAAACGGCAGCATCCATGTAGGCCGGGGAATCAGCACCGACGTGATTGAGGCCAGCGCCAAGGCCTATGTCAACGCCATTAACAAGATGGTGTATGAAGAAGTAGAAACGAGGAATGGGAACTGATAAAAACAACACAGAGAGAAGGAGCTGATGATCCATTGGGAATTCAAAGTTAACACAAAAAGTTTATATCTACGACTCCACCCTGCGGGACGGGGCCCAGGCGGAGGGAATCTCCTTTACGGTAGCGGATAAAATAAAAATTTTGGCAAAGCTAGATGAATTCGGCGTAGATTATATCGAAGGCGGCAACCCCGGCTCCAACCCCAAGGACCTGGAGTTCTTTGAGAAGGTTGCCGGCATGGAGATGAAGCACGCCAAAATTGTGGCCTTCGGCAGCACCCGGCGGGCAGGGATCCCGGTTGAAGAGGATCTGAACGTCGGGGCCCTGCTCCGGGCCGGCACATCCGCAGTGGCCATCTTCGGCAAGAGCTGGGATTTCCATGTCACGGACATTATCCGGACGACGCTGGATGAAAACCTTAGGATGATTCAGGATACGATCTCCTTTATGAAAAAGAAGGGCAAAGAGGTGATCTACGACGCGGAGCACTTCTTCGACGGCTATAAAAACAATCCCGAATATGCCATGAAGACCCTGGATGCCGCCGTGGAGGCGGGAGCCGATTGGCTGGTGCTGTGCGACACCAACGGCGGAGCCTTTCCGACTGAGATCGCAAGTATCGTGAGGGAGGTGTGCCGGAGGTACACGGTGCCTGTGGGGATCCACTGCCACAACGACGGGGGTATGGCGGTGGCCAATTCCATTATGGCAGTAGAGAGCGGAGCCACCCAGGTTCAGGGCACCGTCAACGGATACGGGGAGCGGTGCGGCAACGCCAACCTCTGTACCGTCATTCCAAACCTGCAGCTTAAAATGGGAAAGAGCTGTATCCCGGAGGAAAACATGAAGGAGCTGACGGCCGTATCGAGATACATCAGTGAAGTGGCCAATCTGGCCTTGAACTTAAGGCAGCCCTATGTGGGGAACAGCGCCTTTGCTCACAAGGGCGGCATGCACATCGATGCGGTGCAGAAAAACCCCCATTCCTTTGAGCATATCCCGCCGGAGCTGGTTGGGAATAAAAGAAGGATCCTCATGTCCGAGGTCTCAGGAAGGAGCACCATTTTGGCCAAGATCCAGGAAGTGGCTCCCTGGGTCACCAAGTCCTCTCCGGAAACCCAGGAGCTGATTGATGAACTAAAGAGGCTGGAGTATGAAGGATATCAGTTTGAGGGTGCGGAAAGCTCCTTTGAACTGATGGTCAGAAGGAAACTGGGCAAGCATAAAAAATTCTTCCATGTACGGGATTTCCGGGTGCTGAGCGAGGAGCACTGGAAGGGGGACTACAGCGCTTCTGCAACCATCAAGGTTCAGGTGGACGGAGTGGATGAGATCACGGCGGCAGAAGGGGACGGCCCGGTCAACGCCCTGGATAAGGCCCTGCGGAAGGCCCTTCAGATGTTCTATCCTTCCCTGAGCAGGATGCGCCTGACTGACTACAAGGTAAGGGTGCTGGATACCAGCAAAGCCACGGCGGCCAAGGTCCGGGTTCATATCGAATCCACCGACGGCGAGAGGGTCTGGGGTACCGTGGGAGTATCCACCAACATCATTGAAGCCAGCTGGCTGGCCCTCATAGATTCCATTGAATATTTCCTATACCACGAAGAAGAGAGGCAAAAGGAAGCCGCAAAGCAGGCGGAGGCAGAACAAAAGGCGATGTGACCAATCCGTCGAAAATAGAAAGGAGAGATAAGAATGGGAATGACGATGACGCAAAAGATACTGGCAGATCATGCAGGCCTTAATTCGGTTTCAGCAGGTCAGCTCATCATGGCCAGGCTGGACCTGGTGATGGGAAACGACGTGACCACTCCCGTTGCGGTGCGGGAGTTTGAAAAAATAAAGGCCGGCCGGGTCTTTGATAAAAGCAAGGTAGCCATTGTCCCGGATCACTTTACCCCGAACAAGGACATCAAATCAGCGGAGCAGTGCAGGTGCATCCGGGAATTTGCCCGTACCTTTGAGATAGAGAACTATTTTGAAATAGGCCAGATGGGAATTGAACACGCCCTGATTCCGGAGAAAGGCCTGGTGGTGCCGGGGGATGTGGTGATCGGGGCGGATTCCCACACCTGCACCTACGGAGCACTGGGCGCCTTCTCCACGGGAGTCGGCAGCACCGACATGGCGGCCGCAATGGCCACCGGGGAGGCCTGGTTCAAAGTCCCCGAAGCCATCAAGTTTATCCTGAAGGGCAAGCTCAATGAGTGGGTGAGCGGCAAGGACGTCATCCTCCATATCATCGGCATGATCGGCGTGGACGGCGCCCTGTACCAGTCCATGGAGTTTACAGGCGACGGGCTTGCCGGCCTGTCCATGGATGACCGCTTTACCATTGCCAATATGGCCATTGAAGCCGGAGCCAAAAACGGCATATTTGAAGTGGATGAGAAGACCCTGGAATATGAGCGGGAGCATTCCACCAGGGAATATAAGGTCTACAAAGCCGATGAAGATGCCGAGTACAGCAGGGTAATAGAGATTGACCTGTCCATCATCAAGCCGACGGTAGCCTTCCCCCACCTGCCGGAGAACACCAGAACCATCGATGAAGTGGGAGACATCCCCATTGACCAGGTGGTCATCGGCTCCTGCACCAACGGAAGGATGGAGGATTTGCGGGCTGCGGCCAAGGTGCTGAAAGGGAGAAAGGTTCATCCCAGGGTCCGGACCATCATCTTCCCCGCCACCCAGCAGATCTACCTCCAGGCCCTGAGGGAAGGCCTGCTGGAGATCTTCATCGAAGCCGGAGCGGCCGTCAGTACTCCCACCTGTGGACCCTGCCTGGGCGGCCACATGGGTATCCTGGCAAGGGGTGAGCGGGCAGTCGCCACTACAAATCGCAATTTCGTCGGCCGTATGGGGCATCCGGAGAGCGAAGTATACCTGGCCAGCCCCGCTGTAGCAGCGGCCTCTGCCGTAACCGGCAAGATTTCATCGCCAAAGGAGGTAGTCGGATGATCCAGGGAAAAGCCATTAAGTATGGAAACAATGTGGATACCGATGTCATCATACCTGCCCGGTATCTAAACACCAGCGATCCAAAGGAGCTGGCGGCCCACTGCATGGAGGACCTTGATAAGACCTTCAAAGACCGGGTACAGGAAGGGGATATTTTGGTGGCGGGGAAGAACTTCGGCTGCGGCTCCTCCAGGGAGCATGCCCCCATTGCCATCAAGGCATCGGGCATCGGCTGCATTATTGCGGAGACCTTTGCAAGGATTTTTTATCGAAACGCCATCAACATCGGGCTGCCCATCATGGAGTGCCCGGAGGCGGCAAGGGATATAGAGGACGGGGATCGGGTATCGGTGGATGTGAGCTCCGGTATCATTAGAAACCTTACAAAGAACAAAGTGTATCAAGCGGAGCCTTTTCCGCCCTTTATGCAGGAGATCATGAAGGCAGACGGACTCATCAACTATGTAAAGGAAAGGATGGGGTCCAAATGAAGATAGCCCTCATACCGGGAGACGGCATAGGGCCGGAGGTCATAAAACAGGCGGTAAAGGTTCTGGATGCGGTTGCAAGCAAATACGGCTGCAGCTTTGAACTGACGGAAGTTTTGATGGGCGGGGCGGCCATTGACCAAACCGGCCGGCCCCTGCCCCAGGAAACCGTTGATATATGCCTTCGAAGCGACGCGGTCCTTCTGGGAGCGGTGGGAGGACCCAAATGGGATAACCTCCCCGGGCATTTACGGCCCGAAGCCGGCCTTTTGGGGATTCGGAAGGCCCTGGGGGTTTATGCCAACTTAAGGCCTGCAACCCTTTTTCCCCAGCTCAAGGATGCCTCCACCTTGAAGCCGGAGGTCCTGGGGGACGGTCTTGACATCATGGTGGTCCGGGAGCTCACCGGCGGAATCTATTTCGGAAACAGCGGGCGGGAGGAGACTCCCCGGGGCCAAAAGGCCTGGGATACCGAAGAGTATTCTGCCTGGGAAGTGGAGAGGGTCGCCCGTGTGGCCTTTGAGATTGCCAGGAGGAGAAGGAAAAAAGTCACCTCCGTGGATAAGGCAAATGTTCTGGAGAGCTCCCGCCTCTGGAGGGAAACCATATGCAGGGTTTCAGAGGAGTATCCGGACGTGGAGCTCAATCATTTCTACGTAGACAACGCTGCCATGCAGCTCGTTCGAAATCCCAGGCAGTTTGACGTCATTGTGACCACGAATATGTTCGGGGATATCCTAAGCGATGAGGCCTCCATGCTGACGGGCTCCCTGGGAATGCTTCCCTCTGCCAGCCTGGGAGAAGAAAAACTGGGGCTTTATGAGCCCATTCACGGTTCGGCACCCGATATTGCCGGCCAGAACAAAGCCAATCCCATTGCCACCATTTTGAGCGTGGCCATGATGCTCCGCTACAGCTTTGACATGGAAGATGCCGCATCCAAAGTGGAAATAGCGGTTGTAAAGACCTTGGATGCAGGATATCGAACCCTGGATATTATGCAGCCGGGCATGAAGGCTGTGGGCACGGAGGAAATGGGAGATTTGATCGTGGGCTTCCTGGAATAATCCTATACTTGTTGTAAAGATGCTTCCGAAATAATATACTTGATGTAGAGAAGCAAAGACCAAAGGCCGTATTTCCATGCCGGCCCGTCTTGAGGGCGAGCCGGGCTTTTCTGACCGGCTGAAAGGCCGGCCCTTGGGAGGTTAGGCAAGGCTCATAAGGGCCGCCTATTATTTCAAAGGTAAGCCCGGCGGCCTGCAGGAGCGAATCCTGCTTTGGCCCATAGCGGGTGGGCGGTCACGGTCTTTGATCTGGGACGGGAGGCAATATGGAAGCATATATAAGGACTGGTAAAAGAAGAGTTTTCCGATATCGCATCAACCCGGGAAGGTTTTCCGCATTTCTGGCGACGGTTCTGGCCCTGTTCCTTCTTACTTATGTCCTTCTTTCCTGGGACAGCCTGTTTTATCGCCAGTACAGCCTGAGCGAATTTGATTCCCGTGTCCTGGAGGAGTATTTTACGGCGGAGCAGGACCAGGGAGTGCCCTGGTATTATCTGGCTGCCGTGGATCGTGCGGAGGAGATTCCCCCGGAAGGAATAAGCCGTGAGCGCTCCTCGGCCGTCGCCCTCCATCTTAGGGGAATACAAAAGCCCGACGAGATCAGGGAGCTCCTTAAAACCTATAAGGACGACAGCCGGTTTTTGAAGAAGGTTGTCCAGGAGGTCAAGAAATTCAAAAACCTCAAGGCCATCTATGAAAATAAAGTATTCCCCATTGCACCGGGCTACGAGTATGATTATGAAAACGGATACGGGGAAGGGCGCAGCTTTGGAGGAGAGCGCAAACACGAGGGAATCGACATCATGTGCGCCAAGGGAGTCCCGCTGGTGTCGGTCTGCGACGGGGTCATCGAAAAGAAGGGATGGAACACACTGGGCGGCTGGCGCCTGGGCATCCGGGGAGAGGACGGAATCTACTATTATTATGCCCACCTCTCGATGTACAACGACAAGCTGCAGGAAGGGGATCCGGTGGTGAAGGGCCAGGTCATAGGATTTGCGGGGGATTCCGGATACGGCGAAGAGGGAACCATCGGCCAGTTTGAACCCCATCTCCATTTTGGCATGTACGAGGGAAAGGATATGAAGCCGGTCAACCCCTATCCCTTTTTGAAGGTTTGGGAGAGAAAGACCTTTGAAGAGCTGACCAAATAACAAGGAGGGTATTAGCAGTGAAAACGACGGATGTCATAAAATCCAGACGGACCATCAGGAAGTTCAAGCAGGATCGAATTGAGCTTTCGATTTTAAAGGAGCTTGTGGACGGAGCCAGGCTGGCCCCTTCTGCCTCCAACAGGCAGCCCCTGGAATACATGATCGTTGAGCAGCCGGAGCTTTTGGAGCCGGTTTTTCAAACGGTCAGATGGGCCGGTTACATTGCTCCCCGGGGCAACCCCAGGGAGGGAGAAAAGCCGGTTGCCTATATCGTTGTTCTGGTGAAGAAGGAGCTGGACTCCCCCCTGGTCAAATACGACGTGGGAGCGGCGGTTCAGAACATTTTACTGGGGGCCTGGGAGCAGGGCATCGGCAGCTGCTGGATCGCTTCGGTGGATCGGGAGAAGTTAAGGGGGATTTTGGACATACCCGACCGGCTGAATATCGATTGCGTCATCGCCCTGGGTTATCCGGCCCAGAAGTCCTTTGTGGAGGATGAATGCGGAACGATTGTTTACCGCATGGATGAGGACGGAACCATGCACGTTCCGAAGCGGAAGCTGGAGGATGTGCTGCATATCGCAGGTCGCAGGCAGACTGAATGACGCCTTGTCGTTCTGTGATTTTGGAGTGTTCTAAAAACCTGAGACTGGATCTAAGAACCTCTGGCCTCTGGTTTTTCGTCTTTAATACTTATATATCAGGAGGAACCCCTATGATCAGTGACAGAGTCAAAAAGGGCGTGGAAAAGGCGCCCCACCGGTCCCTTTTCTATGCCATGGGATACACAAAGGAAGAGTTGAAGAGGCCCCTTATCGGGGTGGTCAATGCAAAGAACGAGGTAATACCGGGGCATATCCACCTGGATACCATTGCCGAGGCTGTAAAGGCCGGGGTTAGAATGGCAGGGGGAACCCCTGTGGAGTTTCCCACCATTGGCGTATGCGACGGGATTGCCATGAACCATATCGGGATGAATTATTCCCTGGCCTCCAGGGAACTGATCGCAGACGGGATCGAATCCATGGCCATCGCCCATGGATTTGACGGCTTGGTCCTCATCCCCAACTGCGACAAGATCGTGCCCGGCATGCTGATGGCTGCCGCCAGGCTCAATATCCCCGCCATCGTCATCAGCGGCGGGCCCATGCTTGCCGGCCGCCAGGGGGAAAGACCATTAGATCTCAACCTGGTGTTTGAAGCGGTAGGAGCCGTAAAGGCCGGCAAGATGACCCTGGAAGAGCTGGAGAGGATGGAGGAGCAGGCCTGCCCCGGATGCGGTTCCTGTTCGGGCATGTTCACCGCCAACTCCATGAACTGCTTAACCGAGGTCCTGGGAATGGGCCTGCCCGGAAACGGAACCATTCCCGCCGTATATGCAGAGCGGGTTAGGCTTGCCAAAATGGCAGGAATGCAGATCATGGCCCTGGTCGAGAAGAACATCCGTCCCAGGGACATCCTGACCGTTGAGGCCTTTGAAAACGCCCTGACCGTGGATATGGCCCTGGGCTGTTCTACCAATTCGGTGCTTCATCTTCCTGCCATTGCCCATGAGGTTGGGATTAAGATCAATCTGGAGATCGTCAATCAAATCAGCGCCCGCACGCCAAATTTGTGTAAACTAAGCCCTGCAGGCCCCCATCATGTGGAGGATCTCTATGCCGCAGGCGGAGTGCAAGCCGTTATGAAGGAATTGTCCAAAAAGAACCTCCTGCACACCGATTTGATCACGGTCACCGGGAAAACCGTCGGGGAAAACATCGAAAAGGCCCGGGTGCTGGATTATGAGGTGATCCGGCCGATCGAGAATCCTCACAGCGAGACAGGAGGAATTGCGGTCCTGTGGGGCAATCTGGCCCCTGAAGGTGCCGTTGTCAAGCGATCTGCCGTCGCCCCTGAAATGCTGGTCCACGAAGGCCCGGCCAGGGTCTTTAACTCGGAGGAGGAAGCCTTTGAGGCCATCCTTGGCGGCAGGATCCAAAAAGGGGACGTGGTGGTCATCCGCTATGAAGGACCTAAAGGCGGACCGGGTATGAAGGAGATGCTCTCGCCCACCTCCGCCATAGCAGGAATGGGCCTTGACAAGGACGTGGCGCTCCTTACGGACGGCCGCTTCTCCGGAGCCACCCGGGGGGCATCCATCGGCCACATTTCCCCGGAGGCCATGGAAGGGGGCCCCATTGCGGTGGTTGAAGAAGGGGATCGCATCTTGATTGATATAATCCAAGGGAAGCTGGAGCTGAAGATATCCGAGGAGGAGCTGAAGAGCAGGCTGGAGAACTGGAGGGCGCCGGAGCCTAAAATCAAGACCGGCTACCTGGCCAGATACGCACGCCTGGTTACATCGGCCAGCACGGGAGCCGTTTTAAAATAAATAAAGAGGGGCGTATCATATCCAATTCTCTGAAATCTTTTTGCGGCCCCTCCGTCTTATTGCCCCGGGGAATGCATAATATTGCATTATAAAGGAGAATTATGCAAGTTTATTCCGAAAAAATGCATAATTATAAAGAATTATAAGAATGGTTTCATAAGTCGGGGAATGATTGCCTCGCAAATGGGCAAATTTAGGGGAATTCTTCAGGTTCTTTCGGTTTATTCCCTATAGCTGAAAAATACTATGAAATTATATCGGATTTCACTTGCAAAATAGGTATTGTTCCCTATCAAGAAAAGTGTTATAATGTTCTGTGTGTGACAATTGTCCATGATGGGCGAACATGTTTGGCTCATGTATTCACTTTTTTTTTGAAGCGAAAACCCAGTATTCAAGAAATCCGGGTTTTGCGTACATTTCTTAGAAAAAATAAAGAGGAGGAGTTATTCAATGAAGAGCAAGAAAATAATTGCTCTGGTGCTTGCGCTGGTCGTATTGCTCAGCATGGCACTGGTGGGGTGCGGTAAAAAACCGTCCGAAGATGGAATAAACAAAGTGCTGGACTATTACGTAAGTGCTGAGCCGGAGACCATCGATCCGCACCAGGTATGGAGTTCATCCGGTATCTTTTTTGACAACATGTTCATGGAAGGTTTGACCCGACTGGGCAAGGAAGAGGGAGAAGTCATCCCCGGTATGGCTACTTCCTGGGAATACCATGAAGATACCAACTCCTATACTTTCGAACTCAGGGACGGTATCAAGTGGTCCAACGGAGATCCTGTCACCGCAGAGGATTTCTTCTTCGGTTGGAGGTATGCCCTCGACGTCAATTCCGTGTACAGCTTCTTGATTACGGACTATATTGCCGGAGCGGCTGATTATGCAGCCTATGACAAGAGCACTTACCTTAGCGAAGTTGATCCCAGCTTTAACGGCCTGAGTGATGAAGAGAAAGCCAAACGTATTGATGAAATGACAGAGGAAGAGCTGCAGGGTTATAAGGCCAAGAAAGACGAGCTTTGGTCCAAGGTCGGAATTTCTACCAAGAACAACGGCAAGACCATTGAAGTGAAACTGGCTTTGCCGGCACCCTTCTTCCCAAGCTTGATGGCTTTCCCGACATTCTATCCTGCCAACGAAAAGTTCTATAACGAACATAAGGACAACTATATGTTGGAGGCTGAAACCACCCTGGCCAACGGGCCCTGGAAACTGGTTGAATGGAAGCATGACGACAGCCTCAAGCTGGTTCGCAATGAACACTACTGGAATACGGATAACATCAATATCGATGAAATCAATACCAGGATTATCACAGAGGTAGAGACCAGAACCAATCTCTTAAAGACCGGTGAGCTGGACGGTTCTGCAATTCAATCCAAGGACCTTCCTGACTTCCAGGATCTGGCTACTCTGGACAGCTTGAATCTGCAGAAGCTGACCGATATGCCTGACTATGCTGTTTTCTACTATGAATTCAACCACTTTAACAATCCGATTACCAAGAACGCCAATATCCGCAAGGCCATGGCCTATGCTATGGACAGAGAGGGTATGGTAGAAAATATCAACCTGGGTGATATTCCCGCTTATGCCTTTATTCCCACCCACTTCCCGGGCCTCAACAAGTCCTTCCGTGAAGAAAACGGAGAGAAACTCTTTGAGGCGGATCTGGAAAAAGCAAAAGAGTTCCTCCAGAAGGGATTGGAAGAGCTGGGCTTAGATGAGCTGCCTCCTTTGGATGTACTGGTGGATGAAGGCGAAATCGGCCGAAAGATTGGTCAGAAGTACCAGGCTGACTGGGCTCGAATCGGTATCAAAGTGAATATCATCGAAGTCCCATGGGCTGAAAAACTGAACAGGCTGAGAAACGGTGATTTCGCAGTCTGCGGATCCGGTTGGGGTCCTGACTACCTTGACCCGATGACTTATCTCGATATCTTCACAACGGGTAACGGTTCCAACAGCGGTCAGTACAGCAATCCGAAGTATGATGAGCTGATTGCAAACGCCAAGAAGGAAACCGATGCTAAGAAGAGAATGGAATATCTGTACGAAGCTGAGAAGCTTCTGATCGATGATATGGTTATTGTTCCGTCCTACTACAGAATGGCCCACTGGACATTCAAAAAATATGTAAAAGGTGTTGTTCATCGCGGTTCAGGCGCTAATACCGACTTCTATTGGGCAGATATTGATATGAATGCAAAGAATGCGCAGAAGAAATAACCAATAGTATAGTACAGTACAATTGGATATGCTCAATGAATGGGCGAAAAGGTATATGTGTCTGTTCACATATACCTTTTTAGTTTGTTCAGCGCAGCCACGGCGTTGAAAAAATTGCCTTTGGATGCCAAAAACTACCCCTACAATTCTAATTTTATATATGATAAAATGTGTATGCATATTTTTTGGAAGACGCCGAATGTATCATGTATAATAATGTATAATATTGTTATATAATCAGCATTCCACGCCGGTTCTAAAAAAACAAAAAAGGAGGTTATATATGTGCTAAGATACATTATCAAGCGTATTTTTATTGCCTTTTTGACCCTATTGGTGATCGCCACCTTGACCTTTTTTCTCATGAAGCTTATTCCGGGAAGTCCTTTTACCAATCCCAAGATCAAGCTGGAGATTCGAATGGCACTGGAACGCCAGTATGGGTTGGATCGGCCTATTTTAGAGCAATACGTTATGTATCTGAAGAATGTGCTGAAGGGGGATTTTGGTACATCCATGAAATACCCGGGTCGTTCCGTTACCCAAATGATCTTGGATAAATTTCCCCATTCCTTTGCCCTTGGATGGCGGGCTACCGTTTTTGCCGTCAGCCTGGGCCTGTTCTTCGGTATTATTGCAGCGCTTAATCATGAAGGAATTTTGGACTATTTAACCATGTTCATTGCGATTGTGGGAGTGGCGGTTCCCAGCATTGTTCTGGGCCCCTTGCTGGCCTATATCCTCGGAGTAAACCTGGGATGGTTTCCGGTTGCTGTGGACGGAACGGAATGGTCCATGGTCCTGCCCTCGGTTACCCTGGGCCTGGGATCACTGGCGACCATCTCCCGTTTGATGAGAACTACAACCCTGGAAGTATTGAACCAGGACTATATCCAAACGGCAAAGGCCAAGGGTCTCTCAAAGACCCAGATCGTTTTTAAACATGTGATTCGTAATGCCATTATGCCGGTGATTACCGTTTTGGGACCCCTTTTTGCCGCACTCATTACCGGATCCATCGTGATAGAAGGTATTTTTGCAGTGCCGGGGCTCGGCAAATATTTTGTAAGCAGCATCTATGAACAGGATTATCCCATGGTCATGGGAATTACCTTGTTCTATGCCGTATTGATCATCTTTTCTATTTTGCTTGTTGATCTGGCGTATGGATTTATCGATCCCCGCCTGAGGGTAAGCAGTAAGGGAGGGAAGTAGGACATGAACGCTAATCTAAATATAGATCCGCAAAAGTTTACCCTGGTAGGCAAGAATTTGGAGGCAGCCCAGAGGATTAACAGGCCCAGCATGTCTTATTTCCAGGATGCGATGAGGCGGCTGAAAAAGAACAAAGTAGCCATCGCCTCATTTTGGGTTTTGATTTTCCTGATCGTCATGTCCCTGATCGGTCCTGTGATTTCCTATCATGTAAACGGCCATACCTATAGGGATCAGGAGTTGGTGAACAAAAACCAGACGCCCATCATGTCCAATGCCCGAAGCATTACCATGACGGCGAACGACGTGTTTGAGTATGCAAAATACAAGCCCAATTTTCGAAAGACCAGCATCAAGTTTACAGGCGTTGAGCTGGTCGGTACCGGAGAAATTGCTTTTAAGGTAGGCAGTGAAAGTGAAGAAGGATGGCAAGGGGATAAGAAGGAATATATCGTCAGCGTCACAGTTGAAGAGGGAGACAGCTGGGATACGATCATCCAAAAATTAAATGCCCGGGCGGAGGAGATCCTGGCAAGCGATCCGGATTTCCGCGGGGTGAAATTTGAAAAGAGCGGAAACACCCTGAAGATCACCAGTATAGGGAAAACCTGGTTTAACACCAGATACTGGTTTGGTACCGATGAGCTGGGCCGCGATATGTTCACCAGGCTGTGGGAGGGCGGACGAATTTCCTTCCTGATTGCCTTTGTATCCGTGTTCGTCACAGTGATTTTCGGCGTAATCTACGGCGGCATATCCGGCTATATCGGAGGCAGGCTGGACGATATACTGATGCGCATTATCGAGATCCTGATGACCGTTCCTGATCTTATCTATACGATCCTGCTTTTGCAGGTGATGAAACCCGGAATCATGCCCATTATCGTTGTTTTGATCGCAACGGGCTGGATGGGGATGGCCCGTCTCGTTCGCGGTGAAGTCATGCGCCTGAAGAATTCCGAGTATGTTATCGCGTCCAAAGCCCTTGGCGCAGACAGCAAGCGATTGATTTTCAGGCATCTGATTCCCAATGCCATGGGGCCCATTATTGTAAACATGACCATGATGATTCCGAGAATGATCTTTGCAGAAGCTTTCTTAAGCTTCATCGGTCTCGGAGTTCAACCGCCCTATGCATCATGGGGTGTGCTGGCCAACGAGGGAGCAAAGATATTCAGGCAATATCCCCATGAACTGTTGTTTCCTGCTATTGCCATAAGCCTAACCATGCTGGCCTTTAATCTGCTTGGCGACGGCCTAAGGGATGCCTTGGATCCCAGATTGAGAAAGTAGGAGGTGTAAGGATGGCTGACAGGAAGAAATTATTAGAAGTTAAAAACTTGGAAGTATCCTTCGATACCTATGCAGGAGAAGTGCAGGCTGTTCGAGACGTATCCTTTGACCTCTACGAGGGGGAGACATTGGCAATCGTAGGCGAATCAGGCTGTGGAAAGTCCGTCACCGCAAAATCCATCATGAGATTGAATCCGGAGCCTCCTGCCAGGTTTAAAAACGGAGAGATCCTGTTTGAAGGTGAAGATATCATTAAGAAGAAAGAAAAGGAAATGAGGAATATCCGGGGAAGCAAGATCGGGATGATATTCCAGGATCCCATGACCTCATTGAATCCGACGATGACCATTGGGAAGCAGATTATGGAAGGCCTTTTGAAGCATCAGAAGATCAGCAGGGCTGAGGCCAAGGCCGCTGCCCTGGAGATGCTGAGGATGGTTCAAATCCCAAACCCGGAGCAGCGCTTTGGGGAATACCCCCATCAGTTCTCCGGCGGTATGAGGCAGAGGGCCATGATCGCCGTTGCCCTGGTATGCAAGCCCCGTTTGCTGATCGCCGATGAGCCCACCACGGCTCTGGACGTTACGATCCAGGCCCAGATATTGGAGCTGATGAAGGATTTGCAGGAAAAAACCGGAACCTCCATCATCCTGATCACCCATGACCTGGGGGTAGTGGCCCAGATGGCCAATCGGATCATCGTCATGTATGGCGGCAAGATCGTAGAGGACGGGGATGCAAGGGAGATTTTCTATAACGGCAACCATCCCTACACCTGGGGACTTTTACAGTCCGTGCCCAGAGTGGACATCGATAAGAATCAGGAGCGGCTGGCCTCCATTGAAGGAACACCCCCTGATTTGCTGAACCCCCCGAAAGGATGCCCCTTTGCTGACCGGTGTCAGTATTCCATGGTCATCTGCCGGGAGCAGATGCCGCCTCAGTTTGAAGTCGCAAAGAATCATCATTCGGCCTGCTGGCTCAATCACCCGAATGCACCGAAGGTGGAGCGCCCGGTGGCAGGCCCTGAAGACAGTACCTCTGACGATAGAGTACAATCCAACGGGAAAGGGGGTTCACTGTAATCATGAGTGCCGAAAACAAACAGGTTTTGGTGAAGGTTCAAAACCTGAAAAAATATTTTAACGTGAAGAAAGGACAAACCCTCAAGGCCGTTGATGACGTCAGCTTTGAGATTTATAAGGGAGAGACCCTTGGCCTGGTTGGTGAGTCGGGATGTGGAAAAACGACCGTCGGCCGAACCATTCTCGGAATCTATGAGGCAACCGGCGGATCCGTCTTTTTTGACGGAAAAGACATCTCGAAGCTAAGGGGGAAGGAAGCAAAGGAATACAAAAGGCGGGCCCAGATGATCTTTCAGGATCCCTATGCATCGCTAAACCCCAGGATGATGGTTTCAAACATCATCGGAGAAGGCATTGACATTCACGGCCTCTTGAAGGGCGAAGAAAGACAGCAGCGAATCTATGAGCTTCTGGACATGGTTGGGCTGAACAAGGAGCATGCAAACCGCTTCCCCCATGAATTCAGCGGAGGGCAGCGGCAGCGCATCGGAATTGCCAGGGCCCTGGCGGTCAATCCGGATTTCATCGTCTGCGATGAGCCTATCTCAGCCCTGGACGTATCCATCCAGGCTCAGATAGTGAATATGCTCCAGGATCTGCAGAAGAAACTGGGTCTCACATATTTGTTCATTGCCCACGATATCTCCATGGTGAAGTATATATCGGATCGGATCGGCGTCATGTATCTGGGCAAGATGGTGGAACTGGCCGACAGCGCGGAGCTGTATCATGGAGCCAAGCATCCCTATACCCAGGCCTTGCTCTCTGCAGTACCCATTCCGGACCCGGATAAGGCTGCCAAGAGTCAGCGGATCAAGCTGGAGGGCGACGTGCCCAGCCCGATCAATGTACCCAAAGGCTGCCGATTCAGAGACAGATGCAGGTATGCCATGCCGATCTGCGGAGAAGTGGAACCGCCTCTTAAAGAAGTTTCGCCCAGGCACTGGGTGGCATGTCATCTTATGAACCAGCCGGAGGACACAAAGAAGGATGAAGCAAAAGAGAGCCAGAAATAATGGTTCTCTTTTTTTATGCTTCGAATTCAGGTATAGGACTCTTTGCCGATTGGGATTATTTTAGTGGGAATATATTGAAGCTTTATTTTATGCTATAATGATAATACACGGTCATTTTCGTGAAAGGAGTTGTCATCCTTGAATGAAAAGCTCATATTGCTGCGCAGGATTGTTTATATTATCATAGGCAGCTTTATTTACTCCTTTGCCCTCAATACCCTCTTTGTTCCCCATGAATTTTTAAGCGGTGGAATCGCAGGGATTGCCTTGATATTTCAATACCTTTTTCATTGGCCTACCGGGATTTCCATTGCGATATTGAATATTCCCCTTTTCGTTGGGGGATACAGATATATAAGCAAAAGATTTGCCTATCTGAGCATGCTTGGTATAGGCTGCGTTTCTGTATTTATGGAGCTGACAAAAAACTGGACTTTAGAGGTTCAGGATCCGATGGTCGCAGCAATATTCGGAGGCCTTTTAACCGGCATTGGCACCGGAATTGTCCTTAAAAACCGGGGTTCCCTGGGAGGAACCGATATCATCGCAGTCATCGTGAACAAATACCTTTCCTTCAGCATCGGCGGCGTTTCCATGGCCTTTAACGGCATCGTGCTGACGATAGCCACCCTTGTCTTCAGCCTGGAGATGGCCATGTATACGATGATTGCCATATTTGTGGCTAACAAGGCGGTGGATGCGATCCAAGAAGGCTTTAATCATCGAAAGACCCTCCTGATCATCTCGGATAAGGCAGAGGAGCTGTCCGAAGAGCTCTTTAAAAGCGTCCACCGGGGCATCACTTACCTCCACGGTGAAGGCGCTTATACGCATAAACAGAAGAAGATCCTGTATATGGTGGTGCGGACCATGGAGCTGGCCAGGGTCAGGGATGTCATTCGCAGAGTGGACCCTGCCGCCTTCTATTCCATCATTGATACAAGGGACGTAGAAGGAAAGGGCTTCAGCCTGGGGGATTTGTTTTAAGATGCTTAGGACCGGGGCATGCCCTTGTGTTGTGAAGAACGAGGCGCCAGGCACCGGCTTATCGATTGCAAAAACAGGAGAGAGGATCGTGGAGCGAAGGGAGAGGCTTTATAAAGGAGGTATAAAATGGTGCTCAACCGGATCATCGATTCAATGAGGGACGACCTGATCCGATCCACCCAGGAGCTGATCGCCATACCCAGCGTAAAGGCAGATCCGCTGCCGGGGAAACCCTTCGGGGAAGGAGTGGATCAAGCTTTGGCCTATGTTCTGAACTTAGGGCGGCGCCTGGGCTTTCGGGTCCGGAACGTCGACGGCTATGCCGGCTATGCGGAGTTTGGCCAGGGGGATCAAATCCTGGGCATCCTGGTCCATTTAGACGTGGTTCCCGAGGGAAGCGGTTGGACCTATCCTCCCTATGGCGGGGAAATCCATGACGGAAAGATCTTCGGCCGGGGGGCCGTGGATGATAAAGGACCTGCCGTTGCAGCCCTTTATGCCATGAAGGCTGTTATGGAATCGGGGCTTCCTGTAAACAAAAAGGTGAGGATCATTTTTGGGACAAATGAGGAGAGCGGAACGGAGGACTTGGAATACTTCTTCCAAAGGGAGCCAAAACCGGATTTTGCCATTGTGCCCGATGCAGAGTACCCGGTGATCCATGCCGAGAAGGGAATTTTGACGGTTGTACTGGATAAGACCTTTCAAGACCTGGACTGCCTTTCCACCAGCCTTATAAGGTTATTTGGAGGGCTCCGGCCCAACATGGTGCCCGATGAATGCACAGCAATTTTTCAGTGCTGCGACGAGAATGAAAAGGTACTAACCCATCTGACCAGTTTTGTTGGGTTTACAGGATATCGGATGAAGGCGGATTTCAGCCCGACAGGGGATGCGATCGTCCGTTCCTTTGGTACCTCAGCCCATGGAAGCACCCCTGAAAAGGGCAAAAACGCCATTGGGCAGATGCTGGCCTTTCTGGCAACCCTTGGCCTGGGAAACAGCGACTTAGAGCGCTTTATTCTGCTCCTCAACGACAGGCTTGACATGGATACCACGGGGGAGCGCATGAATATGGCCTTTGAAGATGCGGTATCGGGAAGGCTCACCGTCAACCTGGGCATCATCAACCTGGACAGGAAAAGAGGGGAAGCGGTCCTCGATATCCGCTACCCGGTGGAGACTTCAAAGGAGGAAGTCCTTTCGCGAATAAAGGCAGCCTTTGAAGGAAGCGGAGTTCGGGTTCGGGAGGAAAGCAGTCTACCGCCCCTGTACGTCCCGGAGGACCATCCCCTGGTACAGACCCTTTTGAAGGTATATGCCGGGCAGACAGGAAAGCCTGCCAAGGCAAAGGCCATCGGCGGCGGGACCTATGCCCGCTCCATACCCAATGCCGTAGCCTTTGGCCCCCATTTTCCCGGGAAGCCGGAGATGGAGCATCAGAGGGATGAGTACATAGAGATCGATGATCTGATTTTAAATGCCAGGATCTATGCCACAGCGATCAGCGAACTGGCGAAATGAAAGCTGCGGTTCTTTGATTGGTATGCTCCCCTTATGGAAGGCAGTTGAAATAAAAATGCTGACCCTAAGGAGGAGCATATTTTTTGTGGGATGATAATAAATCTTCAGCAGAAGAGAAGCCATAGCATGCTCTAAGATGCAAAAGGGGAAAGGACTCAGCGCCATATTGCCCCTATGATTGAAATAAGGAGCCTTATTTGACGGTATAAAATGACGCCAACCAAAGTCTGTGGCCGGCGTCATCATGGATTTTTCCTGCGGTCTACTTGACAGAGTAAATGATTTCTTAGATTTATGAGACAATGAACAGTTGTTATGTCAAATAGAATATTTGATGGTACTGTTCCAACATTAGGTATTCACATTGATTGTTTCATTCATGCTGCCTGTCCTGTAACCTTTCAAGTCCAAAGCCGTATAGGGGAAGCCGATTTCCTTAAAAGCCTTGTATACTTTATCCATCAGCTCCAGGTCGAAGAATTTGCTGCGCTCCTGGGGCGATACCTCAATCCGGGCTATGTCACCGTGATGGCGCACCCTTACATTCTGAAAACCCAGATCGAGCAGAAATTGTTCTGCCTTATCCACCATCTCAAGTTTTTCCTTTGTAATCTTCTGGCCGTAGGGAAATCTTGAGGACAGGCATGCGAAGGCCTGCTTGTTCCAGGTGGGAAGACCGAGTTCTTTAGAAAGCTTTCTGATATCTTCTTTTGTCATTCCTGCATCTCTAAACGGGCTGACAACCCCTAGCTCTTTGACAGCCTGAAGGCCGGGCCTGTAATCACCCAGGTCATCATAGTTGGATCCATCGGCCACGTAATGGATGTTCAGCTGTTTTGCAATCTCTTTTATTTTTGTAAACAACTCGTTTTTGCAGAAATAGCATCTGTTGGTTGGATTTTCAGAAAAGCCTTCTATTTCAAGTTCTTCCGAGGTAATGACCAGATGCCTGACACCGAGCTTTTTTGCAAACTCAACGGCTTCACGGTATTCCCTTTCAGGATAAGTAGAAGAACGTGCCGTAACAGCCACTGCGTGATTTCCCAGCACATCATAGGCTACCTTGAGCAAAAAGGTACTGTCAACGCCGCCTGAAAATGCAATAGCCACACTGCCCATCTTTTTTAAGTTTTCTTTCAGCAAATGATACTTTTCATGTAGTTCCATATCATCCATCCTTTTTGCATATTTAGAATGAAGCTCTCGTGAAGTACATTGAATTCCTAGTAAACAAATATGTTTTGTATTATATTAATATGTTACTATGCCCTAGGGAATATTGTCAATACGATTTCCATAGCATAGGACAATATTTTCGACAGCCTCATCCATGGTTTGGTTCAGGGTTGGCTTCCTGTTCCTGTAGTGAATCTTCACAGAGCTTTGTCAGATCCGATTCAAATCTGGATGTTATGGATCTTTGGGACCTTGGTTGCCTGTCTTGCCTGCTCCATTTTTGATGTTCTGATCGGCATTCTTTTATAAAACGCCTTCCAGCGCAAGGAGGGCTTTTTTGATTTCCAGGCCGCCGCTGTATCCTCCAAGGCTGCCGTCGGAGGCAACCACCCGGTGGCAGGGGATGATGATGGGAATGGGGTTGGATCCGTTGGCTTGACCCACTGCCCGGAAGCCTTTGGGGCAATTTATTTCCCGGGCAATATCCCTGTAGCTCCTGGTCTCTCCGTAGGGAATGGCCATGAGGGCTTTCCATACCTTTTGCTGAAAAGGAGTGCCCTGTAGATCGAGCTGAAGGTCAAAGCCCCTTCTCTCTCCCCGGAAGTATTCCTGCAGTTGGACGGCTGCCTGGGACTTATCGGGCTCTATGATGACAAAGGGCAAGGATGCCGAGAGCCTTTGGGCTACAGAGTCCAAATTGGCAAAGTGGACCTCCTTAAGGCCAACGGGGGAGGAAACCAGGGTGATGGGGCCAAGGGGGCTGGTGATAGAGGTTATGGTAAGGGACATGGGGAAACTCCTTTCTATAAAATGACTCTTCTAATCGTAACATTCAGGCTATTTCCTGGCAATAAAATCTTCAAGAAAAAATCTTGCAATTGCCTCAAAATTATTATAGAATATAGCCTAATAAACGCAATGACGGGAACAGTAAAAGCACTGTTTTTGATTACAGAGAGCCGGTTATAGGCTGAGAGCCGGTATCAAAAAGGCGCTTTGAAGATCCTCCCTGAGCGGTAGGGCTGAACCTTTTCAGTAAGCCCTAACGGTGGTGCACCCGTTACAGTGCAGAGATATAAACCGGAAACGGTCGTATCTTGCTGAGGATATTTCCGCGAGGAAGTATCGAAATTGGGTGGTAACACGGAAGCAAAGCCTTTCGTCCCGACAGGGACAAAAGGCTTTTATTTTTTTATCATTTTGAGCAAAGAGGAGGATGACGGAGTTGAAGCTGAAAGGTGCAGAGGTTCTGATTGAATGCTTGCGGGAGCAGGGGGTGGACACGATCTTCGGCTATCCGGGAGGGGCGGTGCTGCCCATCTATGATGTCCTGTATGATGTTCACGACATCACCCACATTTTGACAGCCCATGAACAGGGAGCCACCCATGCAGCCGACGGCTATGCCAGGGCTACCGGCAAGGTGGGGGTGGTGATTGCCACTTCAGGACCGGGTGCTACCAATACGGTAACGGGCATTGCCACGGCCTATATGGATTCGGTACCCCTGGTTGTCTTCACCGGCCAGGTGGCCAGTCCGCTCCTGGGGAGGGATTCCTTCCAGGAGGTGGATATCGCAGGGGTGACGACGCCTATTACAAAGCACAACTATATCGTAAAAACTCCGGACCGCCTGGCAGATATCATTCGGGAAGCCTTTGCGATAGCCCGATCCGGCCGGCCGGGCCCCGTTTTGGTGGATATCCCCAAGGACGTCCAAACCTCCCTCATTGAGTACGAGCCCAGGGAGAGCAAAAGGATTCGCGTAAAGGACTACAGCAGCTATTATGACAAAAGGGAGACGGAGGAGAACATCAAAAGGGCCATTGAGGCGGTGCGGGAGTCGGAAAGGCCGGTCATCTATGCCGGGGGCGGTGTGAACATTGCCGGAGCCCACCGGGAACTTTTAGCCTTTGCGGAAAAGATCAAAGCGCCCGTTGTTTGCTCCCTGATGGGAATAGGGGTCTTCCCCGGGACCCACCCCCTGTATCTGGGAATGGTAGGCATGCACGGAAGCAGGTATTCCAACTATGCGGTCTCCCATTGCGATCTTTTGATTGCCGTCGGAGCCCGGTTCAGCGACCGGGTGGTAAGCAAGGTGGAGAGCTTTGCTCCAAAAGCCCGGATTTTGCATCTGGATATCGATCCGGCCGAGATTGGAAAAAATGTCAGCGCCCATATCCCCGTATGCGGAGATGTCAAAAAGCTGCTGCCCCGCATCATGGAAGGGGTTCCGGAGAAGGAAGCCAATGGTTGGAACAAGCAGGTGGAGGAGTGGAAGAAGCAGTACCCCCTCCAATATAAGGGGCGGGGACCTTTAAGCCCCCAGTACGTCATCGAAAAGCTCTACGAGCTGACCGAAGGCCGTGCCATCATCACCACAGAGGTGGGCCAGCATCAGATGTGGGCCGCCCAGTATTATAAGTTCTCTGAACCCAGGACCTTTATTACCTCCGGCGGCCTGGGCACCATGGGCTTCGGCCTGGGAGCGGCCATCGGGGCAGCCCTTGGGCGCCCGGATAAGAAGGTCATAAACATCGCAGGAGACGGGAGCTTTAAGATGAATTCGACGGAGCTGGCCACGGTCGCCAAGTACCGGGTCCCCCTGGTTCAGCTGGTGATGAACAATCATACCCTGGGCATGGTAAGGCAGTGGCAGGATCTCTTCTTCCAGGGCCGCTTCTCCCACACCAGCCTGGGTCCTGACGTGGATTTTATCAAGCTGGCCGGAGCCTATGGCATTGAGGCCATGAAGATCACGGCCAATGAGGAAGTGGAGGAGACCTTGAAGAAGGCCCTGAGCCTGAATAGGCCGGTGCTGGTCGAGTGCGACATCAATCCGGATGAAAAGGTATACCCCATTGTTCCGCCGGGAGCGGCAATCGATGATTTGATTGATTGAATAGTTGAATCCCCCGCCTGAGATAGTCGAGCGGGGGATTTTTATGGTAAATAATGTGATAAAAGTTGATGGAATTAGGAGGAAAATCTCATATTGTGTAGAATAAATCAATAAGGGGAAATTTTGTAAGGAGCATGGACAGCATTTGACCTCAGATCATTGGCATTTCTTTTGATTAATCAGCTTAAAACATTCCAAATATCAATGATGATAATGACTCGGTTTCTACCTGGCGGAAATAGCCAAGGATTTGAAATTGATTGAATTTTCCCCCCTATTTACAAAATGGTACATATATAATGTCTAATTCGATATTACAATGGAGATATGAAAAGGAAAATGAGCAAGATCGGTCAATTGTTAAAAATGCTGGCTTTACTTCAGACCCGCTATATGATATCCAAAAACGAAATGGCAGAGATACTGGAAACCAATCCGAGGAACATCAAAGCCTATATTGAGAACCTCAGGGAAGTCGGAATTCCCGTAGAAGGGATGACAGGCAGGCACGGAGGCTATTTCCTGGGAGAATCCTATCATTTCAAGCCTCCCAAGCTGGATGAAGCGGAATACTCGGCCCTTTTGCTTGCTGAAAGGATATTGACCCAGAAAAACGGTTTTGTCATGGAGCATGAGCTTCAAACCGCCATTGCCAAGATCAAGTGGGCTATGGGGGATACGGTGGGGGACATGCGGGCTACGGTGCCGGAGAATATCATGTTTGCCCTGGGCAAAGAGGACGAGGGAGAGCATATCAAGGATGACATTGAGCTGATCTACAGGGCAATCTCTGAGAGAAGGCGCCTTGAGATCCTCTATTATACGCCGACCAAAGATGAGCTGAAACTGCGCATCGTTGATCCCTACGCCCTTGTCTACCGGGATGGTTCTTGGTATTTGGTGGGCCTGTGTCATTTAAGGGAAGAGGTATTGATGTTCAAACTGGTTAGAATTCGAAGGCTTTCCATGATGGATGACCACTTTAGATATCCCTATGATTTTTCTATAAGCGAATACATGAGAAATACCCTGAATCTGGTTCGGGGAAAGGAGTACAAGGTGGAGATCCAGTTCTTCCACCCGGCCAGCGTGTGGGTGAGTGAAAAGGTCTGGCTCCCGAGCCAGAAGATCTTGAAGCTGAAGGACGGTTCCATCATCTTTAAGGCCAGGGTAAAAGGCCTGGTGGATATACAAAACTGGGTGATGGGCTTTGGCAGGCTGGCCAAAGTCCTGGAGCCTGAGGAGTTGATTGAGAATGTGCAAAAGGAGGTGGAAGCGATCAAGAAACTGTATGAATAGGGAATGGAATAGATAAGGGAGGCGATTGGTATACAAATCGAAATTACTCTTCAATCAAGAAAAAATTCCATAGAATTGCCGATTAATTATAACTATTTTTTACAGTCAGCTATCTATCAATCCATTGATGAGGATCTGGCTGAATTTCTGCATTCAAGGGGCTTTATGGCGGAGAATAGGAGCTTTAAGGCGTTTTCTTTTTCAAGACTTCGGGGAAAGTACAAGCTGGATCAGCCAAACAACAGAATTGTTTTTTATGATTCCCTTCGTTTTATCATTTGTTCACCTATCAATGAGTTCTGCGAATCTCTTGTCAATAAGTTATTGACGCGGGGTACCATAAAGGTCGGGAATGAGCTGCTTGAAATTGAGAAAATAATGGCCCAAAAACCAACGGTGAACAATACGCAGATCCTGGTGAATACCCTTTCCCCGGTGGTGGCTTACAGTACCTTCCTAAGGCCTGAGGGGGGGAAATATACCTGCTATTTTGGGCCCGATGAACCGGACTATAACCGGCTCATATCAGAAAACCTAAAGAAAAAATATCAGGCAATTTACAATCAATCCGTATCAGGGGATGTAACGGTAAACAGCTTAGGCTTGCAGAAGCTGACGGTTGCAAGCTACAAAGGAACTGTCATCAAGGGCTATTCCGGAAAATTGCGTTTAAGAGGCCCGCAAGCCCTGCTTCAGCTGGCGGTGGATTATGGCTTGGGAAGCAAAAACAGCCAGGGCTTTGGCTGCTTGAAATTGATCGAGGAAAGGGGGTGAAGAAAAGCATGGGTGCAGCAGAAGTTGTTTTTGAAAAACAGGGCCATTTTTGGATGGATTCCGGTTTGGTAGGCTTGATTAAAACCCTTGAATCTATGAAACCTGAGAATATCACATATGAAGTCCGCGAAAACCGTCTGATATTAAAGGGAAATGAGAAAGATGTCCAGGATACGATCATGAAGGCATATTATGAGATGACGAATCAATATTACAATCTATCATCCCAAAAGCAGAAGGAGGAAAAAAGCTCCTATAACTTCTATTATGATGAAAAGACGGATCAATTTGTCGATTTTCCAAAGCGAAAAGCAATGGGGATTGCAGAGCTGATATTTAACAAGGCACCCAGGCCTGTTGAGGGAATGATCAAATGGGAAAAAACAGTAGAAAAAGAAATTACCTTTCAAGGCAAAAAGATGAAGAAAAAACGGGGAATTCTTCCCAAGAAATATTCCCATCTGCAGGCTAGAATGGAAGAGTTCCTGGATAGCAAAGGAATAGACGTAACGACATCCGGTTTGCTCCTAAACAGTCCTTACGCCATCCGGCCTAAGTTTTCAGTTAATTTGTCTTCTAAAAAGGTGAAGGGAACCTGCTACTTGTGTGGCCAGCCGTCTTCGCAGCTTGAAGAAGTAAATCAGACGATTTTTCCCATGATCACAGGAACAAGCGGTGTGCTCTCTTTTTATTCCAATGCAGATAAACCGGAGAAAGCTTGCTGGAAGTGTTCTTTACTTGGGAAGTTTGTTCCAGTCAATGGATTTTACATGTACCAGGGAGACAGCTTATATGCCTTTCTTCCTTACTCCAATTCTCTGGATAAAATGCTTCATGTATATGACCTAATGCAAAATATGAAAGAGATCGATCCAAACCTTTTCAAAAACTTTAATCATGACCTGGGAAGCTATTATCAGCACAGCTTTGAGATCACCTTTACTTTTCTGTATACCTTGTACGACCGGCTTTTGGTGATCAAGAAGAAAAATGCAAAGCAAGAAGATGAATATGAATTGGATCTTCAAGCGATGTTTAATTTGGTCATTCATGAAGCACCTTTGGAATTTATGATTATCCATGCACAAAAAGAAGGGAATACCTATGCAGTAAAGATGTGTTGGCCTTTTAAAGACACGGTGTACCTTTTCCGCTTGCTTGAAAGGATAGAGAAAGGCACCGGAGTCAGGATGAAAGGGATTTTGGGATACTTGCTGGATTATCATGCTCCCAAGGATGAAGCCAAGTCCTTTTTGAGAAATCGGCTGCTGGAGAGGATGATGAACAAAGAGAGCATTTTGGACCTTGTGGAGAAACATGTATACGGTGCTGATATTCAAGGGTTTAAGCCCTTATTGGACATGCTGGTCATTTATGAAACTACATTGAGGGAAGGTGATATCTTGTATAAGGAACAACAAGAAGCCGCTGTAAAGCTTGGTCGAATCATCGGCATGGCAGTGGCAAACAGCGAAAACGGTAAAAAGGGAGATCTGTTCAGCCTGAGAAAAACCCGTAAAATGGCCGATTTTTTGGAACAGATCAACCGATTGCAGTTCAAACTGGGGGATAAATTCATTGTGCCTTCGGATATCTATGAAGGAAAGTTGACAGAGGATAATTTCTTTGAGTTTAAGCAGTTTTGCATGATCTCTGCTCTGAATAGCTACTATTATGCCACAAAGAAAGAGAAAAACGAATAATGTTGGGAGGTTGATTGTATGAAAGATGTCAAAGCCCTTACCATTACTTATTTGGTTAAGACCTCTATAGCCAGTCTCAACGGTTCCGACAGAGAGGCGGACAATATATCCAGTATTAAAAAGATATCCAGGGGTGTAGATCAATTCCCCTACGGGTCTTCCCAGTGGGTACGCAGAGCGCTCAGGGATCAATTGGAGACGATGGGTTGGGAACTGTCCCCCATGGTGCCTGCCAGCATCAAAAAAGGAGCGGCAACGACGATGCAGGATCCTGTTAATTATATTGATGACGACCTCTTCGGTTTCATGGGAACATCAAAGGGTGAAGAGGATACGAAAGGATCATCTACAAAGCGGACTTCCCCTGTGAGAGTATCTCCCCTCATTTCCCTGGAACGATATCTGGGGGATCTGGATTATGGAACAAACTACATGGCGGTCAAGGCCGGAGGAGATCCCAATATCTTTGAAACGGAAATCCATTCAGGGATCTATAGAGGAACGATTCTCATTGAGCTGGATCGCGTCGGATGCGGAGAAGGCTTTGCACAGGATTTATCAGCCGAAGAAAAAGCAAGAAGGGTGATCGCTCTTCTCGATTCCTTAAAGAATCTTTGGTCTACCGGACGCCAGACACGCTTCCTGGCAGATATATCTCCTAAATTCCTGGCCGCGGCATTGATGCGGGTAAAGAATCCCATTTTCTTGGAAACCGTGTCTGTCGGAGAAGAGGGCGTTTCTATCTCTGCGATTGAGGAGACTTTAAAGGACTATCAAAAAGAAATTGTAGAGAGCGTTATCGGCGGAAGAAAAGATATTTTCACGAACTTGCCGGATTATGCGGTCAGTATAGGCCAGGCTTTTGAAACAATGGAAGTATGGGTTAAAAAATTCTATAAAGTAGAATAGGTGAGAATATGTTTTATTTCACTTTGGATGTCTATGCACCTGTGGCATCGTTTAGGCTTCCGGAGGCCCATACATTTCAGCAGACCCTTCCCTTGCCTCCTGTAACAACTTTAACAGGCATAATGGGAGCGGCGCTAGGCCTTTCACTGGAAGATGCTTTCGCAATGAGGGAGGAAAAGGGGATATACTGTGGAGTATTAGGAACCCATGAAGCGATATTTCGGGATTTATGGAAATATCAAAAAATAAAAAGCGGGGAAACCATATCCGCTGTTCTTTTGAGAGAGCATTTGTACAATATCCGTTTGACTTTGGTTTATGCATCGGAGGATGAAAAAACGATCCGTAAGTTGTATGACTCCTTTCATGATCCCGTTTACGCCTTGACAGCCGGAAGCAGCGATGACTTGTTAAAAATAAAGAAGATTCAGGAAGTGCAAAAGCAGGACCTTCAATATCAAAGGAGGTTTTCCAATACCATATTACCGGGAGATCACAGCAATAACTACGAGGCGGATATAAAAATAGAAGAGATGCCGATTTTGCAGGATATGTATATGCCAAGGGTCTATACCCTTCCGGAATCTTTTTACTTTGAAGGTGGGAAAAGGTCAGTCAAATCAAAGCAGGCCTATACTTTTGTAGATGTCCCTATTCAACTCATTCAGCCAATAAAAGGTCTAAATATAGAAGGAAAGGCAGTTGGGTTATTGTGAAACGAGAATTTTTTGCAAAGCCCAATCAGACATACCGGGAGCATGTGGAGGCGGTCTATCAGGCCTGGAAACAGGTCATATCCAGAAATAGGAACTTGATTCATAGACTGGCCTCCTCCCTTTCTTTTTCTGAAGAAGAATTTATAAAAGGATCGCTATTAACAGTAGTGCTGCATGATATCGGGAAGATGATAATTCCCTTTCAGGAAATGATGGAAGCAAAAAGAGCTCAAAAAAAGGTGGATTATAAAAAGAATTACCGCCATGAATTGGCCTCTTTTCCGTTTATATTAACAGCGGCACAGAGAATAAAAGAAAATTCCGCTAACCAGTTTCCCTATGAAGCTTTTGCTGTGGCAGGACACCACAGGAATTTGGATACGGGAGTCTCATCCTTTCAAAGGGAAGTATTGAGTGACAGGCCAAAGTTTATAGACGAAGGGCTCGATGAGGCTTTAACGATTGCTCAGGAAATCTTTGTAAGAGAAGGTTTTGGATTTCCTAATATTGAGACAAAATTAAAAAATACCGATGGATTAAAATACTTAATTACAATGATAGACTATTTGCCGAAGCTCCTTGGAAGAAGCGATCCGACTGAAGTACGGATGCTTTATGCTGTAATGAAGGGAATTCTCCATTACTCAGATTGGTATGGCTCTGCAGGCTGGTCTATTGATTACAATGTAAGCCATACCCAGGAGGACATCATTGAGCATTTGAAAAACAGGTGCAGGGAAAAGGGGATCCATTACTCGGGCTTGAGAAAGTTTCAAAGGGAAGTGGGGAATCATATAGGCCATGTGATTGCCATTGCACCGACCGGAAGCGGCAAAACAGAGGCATCGCTGCTGTGGGCTTTAAAAAATGCCGAGGCTATGGGAGGTGCAAAGATACTTTATCTCCTGCCGACAATGGCCACGGCCAACAGCTTGTGGGAACGATTGGCGGCTATTTTCGGCAAAGAAAGAGTCGGCCTTGTCCATTCTACTGCAAGATTGATGTTTCATAAAGAAGAAGAGGAAATGGAATACAGCGAGGAAAAAGATGCCGGGCAAAGTTATCTCTTTGACAGGGTTTTTATGAAGCCTGTGACAGTTGCAACGGTGGACCAGCTATTGAATACCGGCTTTAACAGCGGACATTGGACATTAAAGGAGCTAAATGCTGCCAATTCCGTCATCGTGATGGATGAAATTCATGCTTACGATGAATGGACGATGGGATTAATCGTCAGTGCGATCAGGCGTTTTTCGGCAATGGGAAGCAAATTCCTTATGATGAGTGCGACTATGCCGGAGCATGTGATACGCTTGATAAAAAAATGCATAAATCCGGAGATCATAAGGGACTGTGAGCTATTAAATGCCGAGAGAAGCATTTATGATATCAGAGATAACACAATTGAAGAAGCATTTGATGAAATCCGAGAAGCTGTCCGGACGGGAAAAAAGGTTTTGGTAGTGGTGAACACGGTTGATCAGTGCCAGAGGGTGGCCATGGAGATGAAGGATCTAAAGCCCCTTTGTTTGCACTCTAGGTTTATCCTAAAAGACAGAAAGGAGAAGGAGCAGAAGGTTGAGTCATCAAATTTCGTGATAGCAACCCAGATTGTAGAAGTGTCATTAGATATAGATTTTGACTGGATGTTTACAGAGTGTGCTCCCCCTGATGCCCTGGCCCAGCGCGCAGGACGCATCAATCGATACAGAAATAAGAAAGACAGCAGGATCATCATTTTCAAAGCCGGCAGTAAGTCAGAAAGGATTTATAACCCTATTAATGACAGCAGCATCCTTGAAAAGACCTGGAGTGCTTTTTATGAGAGCCCCAGGAATATTAAAGAGAGGGACCTGCTGGACATTATAGCGAAGGTCTATGATGGATATGATGTGGAAAATTCAGAGCATTTTAGAGAAGCAATTCAGCAAGTTGAGGTAAGCCAGAAGAGACGCTTGTATATTTTGGATGACTGTACAGAAGAAGACGAAATGGAGAAGACCAGAAGAAGCAAATATGAAACCGTATCGGTAATTCCATATTGTTTTTTCAACCAATTGGCTGAACTGCCTCCGAGAGAGAGGATGTGGTATGAAGTGAGAATTCCCTATTGGTATGTCAAGGACCACTCTCATTCTGAAGACGGTGTGCTTTTTTGCCATTTAAAATATGATAAAGAGTACGGAGCCTTCCTCGAGGAAGAGGAGGAGACAGCAAATTTCCTGTAGGAGGAAGTTTTTATGGTAGAAGAAGCCGAGGTCAATGTGAATGGTACCTTGATCTGGTATTATTATGTTTGCAAACGAGAAGTGTGGTTGATGGGGAGAAAAATTTCACCGGATGAAGATGACAGCAATATAGAATTAGGGAGATTTATCCACGAAAATGCATATGAGCGGGAAAAAAAGGAGGTATCCCTTGGAAATATTAAAATTGATATTGTGAAGGCAAAGGACGGACAAATCGTCATTGGTGAAGTGAAGAAAAGCTCTAAATTTCTAGAAAGTGCAGAAATGCAGCTGGCATATTATCTATACCAATTATGGAAAATAGGTATAAACGGAAAAGGAGAATTGCTGTTTCCTAAGGAAAAGAAAAAAATCCAGGTAGAGTTAACGGATAATAAGATCAAAGAACTAAAAGAAGCGGAGAAAGATATTTTAACGATTATTTATTCAAATACTCCTCCGGCAGCAAAGAAGATACCATTCTGTAAAAGCTGTGCTTATGCAGAATTGTGTTGGGCATAAGGAGGTGGTAGAATGAAAAAAACACTCTATATATTTTCTGATGGAGAGCTAAAGCGAAAAGATAACACGATTTATTTTGAAACGGATACCGGGAAACAGTATATACCCGTTGAGGATACCAATGAAGTGATGATTTTTGGAGAAGTGACACTCAATAAAAGATTGCTGGAATTTTTCTCGCAAAAGGAGATTATCATTCATTATTTCAACTATTATGGATATTATATGGGAAGTTTTTATCCCAGGGAGCATTTGAATTCAGGCTACATGATTTTAAAGCAGGCCGAATTTTATCTGGACGAGGACAAGCGAAAGGAACTGGCAAAATCATTTGTGTATGGAGCTTTTAGAAATATCCGGCAAGTGTTAAAATATTATAACAGCCGGGACAGGGATATTGATGGAATCATCCAAGAAATAGAACAGAATGCTGAAAAGATAGATGGATGCGACAGCATGCAAGAACTCATGTCTGTGGAAGGTCACATGCGAGAAACGTATTATAAGGCCTTTGATCTGATCATCAGAGATGATGATTTCAAATTTATTGAACGTTCTCGACAGCCTCCAAGAAACAATATCAATGCCTTGATAAGCTTCGGAAATTCACTCATGTATACCATTGTACTTAGTGAGATCTATAAAACACATCTGGATCCTAGAATTGGTTTTTTGCACGCCACAAATTTTAGAAGCTTTAGTTTAAATCTTGATGTAGCAGAGATCTTTAAACCAATCATAATCGATAGGCTTATTTTTTCATTGATTGATAAACAAATGATAACTGTTAAAGATTTTGATAAAGATATGGGTGGTATTTTATTAAAGGAAAAAGCTAGAAAAGTGTTCATTCAGGAGTTGGAAGAAAAACTTAAGACTACTATCAAGCATCGAGAGCTTGGGAGAAATGTTTCATATAGGCGTTTAATCCGTCTTGAGCTCTATAAGCTGGAAAAACACCTTATGGGAGAGTGCACATACAAACCTTTTGTTGCCCGATGGTGAAAAAGGAGGGTACCCTTGTTTGTTATACTGGTATATGATGTAAACCAGAAGCGGGTAGGGAAGGTGCTCAAATGTTCAAGAAAGTACTTATATTGGGTGCAAAATTCTGTTCTGGAGGGCGAGATTTCTGAAGTAAATCTGGCCAAGCTAAAAGCAGAATTGGAAAGAATTATTCATAAGGAAGAGGATTCAGTAATTTTTTATACCTTTAGAACGATGAAATATTCAAAAAGGGAGATTATTGGATTGCAAAAAGGCGGCGATAATAATATACTTTAATTGTCGTCTACCTGTAATAATCCAAAAAAAGCCTGTAGATCGACGACATATGAAAAATCCCCATATACTAAGCTTTAATGCTGGTTTTCGTATTTTCAATCCGGTATTTGTTAATATTTTTGAAAACTAAATAAAAGAGGAAAAGCTTTTATTTTAGGCGTTTTTTGGGATTCTATTCTACCTATAAGGAATTGAAACTGTATTTTCGACGTTTCGTTGAGTTCTTTGTTGAAAGATTCTATTCTACCTATAAGGAATTGAAACTTTGTATTCGGATTATAAAGTGTGCATCTGACTAAGGATTCTATTCTACCT
>Ga0134092_1000665_pt1 | contig 33931 bp, 25 predicted proteins | sample 3_6taG_FD_94454 | JGI IMG/M metagenome (GOLD analysis project Ga0134092, IMG submission 94454) | Switchgrass degrading microbial communities from high solid loading bioreactors in New Hampshire, USA - 3_6_20_6_A3 metaG | ecosystem: Engineered > Bioreactor > Semi-continuous > Anaerobic >... | reverse complement strand
TTCGACAGGCCATCGCTGATAAGGTCTTCTGAACTTGCAAAGGAGCTTGGCACAGGAATCCATATCCACTTGCTTGAGACCGCAAGGGAGAGGAAGGAAAGCTTTGAAAAGCACGGCAAATCGCCTGTCGGGATCTGTGCTGAAACGGGGATATTCGATGTTCCTGTGATAGGAGCCCATCTGGTCCATATTGACGAAGATGATATAAAGATCCTGAAGCAATACGGTGTCAGCGCGGTACACAATCCGACCAGCAACCTGAAGCTCGGAAGCGGGATCTCGCCGGTCCATGAAATGCTGAAGGCCGGAGTCAATGTCGCCCTGGGTACGGACGGCACCGCGAGCAATAATAACCTCAACATGTTCGAAGAAATGCATCTGGCTGCCCTGATACAAAAGGGGGTCGCACAGGATCCTGAGCTTGTCACTGCACGCCAGGCATTCATGATGGCTACTGCGAACGGTTCAAAAGCAGTCGGCTTTGGCGATGAGACAGGAGTCCTGAAGCCAGGGATGAAAGCGGATCTGATATTGCTCGATATGGACAAACCGCATCTGTGCCCTGTCAACGATCTGTTTTCAGCCGTCGTCTATTCAGCACAGGCTTCGGATGTAGACACCGTCATCGTGGACGGGAATATACTGATGGAAAAAAGAGAGCTGAAGACCATCGATGAAGAGCGTGTCATGTATGAAGTAAGAAAGCATTCGGAGTTGCTTCTCAAATGAGATGAAGCTTAAGAAAAATGCTGTCTGAAAGAGGTAAAGAGTAGTGAAATAAGTGAAATATGCGGAAATTTTTGAGCTAAAGATTACTACTTCCTAAAATGAATCGTCTTATTACTTTGAAGCAAAACCTGCACTGATACACAATATACACACTGTTTGTCTGAAATTACTCAGATGGCAGTGTGGCTTTGTGACCGTGCAAGCATGCGTATGTTGCCTTCACCAAAGATTTTGACTAATGAATTTACCTGGAAAAATTCGACTAAGAAATAAGTTATCTTTCTTCTTAAATAAGTCCACTGTCATTCTGAAGCAAGCCTTATATCATCTGATAAACTGAAAACGGTACGGCCGAAAGGCCTTGCCGTTTTTTATCTTAAATCCGGCGGGAGCCGGTCCTGCGCGAAGCAATACCTATATTGAAATGATATCAGTATTGGCACTGCATAAGGGAATCCTGTTTACAGAATAATGCGGAAGGGTTTTGCACGGAGGCTGTATGGACGTGAAATTGCTGTTGCCCGCCTGAAGAGATAAAGTGTCCGCTGTCTGAGGATAGCTTAAGTCATCATTGCTACCTGAACGGATAACGTTGTAAGCAAAATTTCTCACAGATCTCTCACAGATCATAAAACCGGTCCCGATAAACCGGCGACAACGTCCGCAGGCTGAGAGAGCAGGCCGGACTGTCCCAGGAATACCTCGCAGAGCCCGCCAACACCTCGAGGCGACTGTGGATCGGATGTTTGGAATCAGAGGTGTCTTGTCAGGTCAGTCATATATGCTGGTCACAGTAACCCGATCCGGCTAATTTACATAATATGAATTATGACTTGTGACTGTCGCGAAGAGAACGCATTTATTTACCGGAAAGGTGTGTGGTCTGTCACATGACGCACGCGGCTGTTTCGATGCGCATGGCCCCATGCCGGTACATATGAACAGTCCAGTATATGAAAATGTATTGATGGGGAGTGCAGTGGTATGCAGAAATATGCCGTGCTAATGGCAGGTGGTTCGGGTACGAGACTCTGGCCTCTTTCCAAGGAAGCCAGTCCGAAACAGTTCATCCCCGTGGAAGGGGACGGTTCTATGCTGGTCCAGACGATCGACCGCATATGTACGGTCGTTCAGCCCGAGCAGTGCTTCATCGTGACGAACAGGAACCTGGCGGATATTACCAGGGAGACGGTCGGAGAACTCATCCCGGAAGAGAATATTATACTGGAACCCGACAGGAAAAATACTGCGGCGTGTATTGTTTACTCGACGCTTTTGCTGAAGAAAAAACTGGGTGAAGGTATATTGTGCTTTGTGCCGGCAGACGGCTATGTGAAAGACACGGAAGGATATGCACAGGCTCTCAGGCTGGCATTCGACGCCGCTGAAAAGGTCGACGGTCTTGTTATCATCGGTGTCAGACCTGCTTATCCGGCGACCGGGTACGGGTACATCCGCGTAGAACCTGGAACAGGAGAAGGCATGGCACCAGGCGTTTCCGGAGATGACACGGCATCTGCAGATATAGCATTTTCAGATATGACGTCATCATTTGAAGGATTGTCTTCATCCGAAGAATCATCTTTATCGGAAGGATCAGTGACGTCACATGTAAACCCTGGAGTATCACGGGTACTTGGATTCATCGAGAAACCGGAACCGGAAACGGCGCAAAAACTTGCAGCTTCGGATGACTACCTGTGGAACTGCGGCATAGTGGTCGGTTCGATGGATTCGATAATCCGGAGGATAAAGGAGCATATTCCGGATCATTATCATAAACTTTCGGATGCGCTGGAAAGCGATCCCGGTGCATCGGAAAACGAAGAAGGAATTGGCGAAAAGGTCAGCAAAGCGTACAGCGAACTGCAGAACATTTCGTTCGACAATGCGGTGCTTGAAAAATGTGCAGCTTCACTGTATGCCGTGAGGGCCGCTTTTGACTGGGACGACATAGGAAGCCTCGATGCCCTGGCCAGGATCCTGGAGCCGGATTCCGACGGCAACCTGGTAAAAGGGCGCCACATAGGGATCAACACGACGAACTCGGTCATTTACGGCAAGGATGCAACTATTTGCACCATAGACATAGATAACATGATAGTGGTTGGGACAAAAGACGAAGTGCTGGTCTGTCCCAGGGACAGGTCGCAGAAAGTAAGGATGCTCGTGGATAAACTGAAGGAACAGGGGCACGATGATCTCCTTTGACAGGCATGATTTTACTTCACGAAACAGACGGAGGCAACCGGATGGCAATGAATACCGGGGTAAAGAGAATTGCAGGAACGAAATTCATATTGATAAGGGAAATAAGGGCAGGTTTGTGGCATGAGCTGCACCATATCCTGACGCAACTGCTCGTTGCCGAGATACTGCAGCGTGTCCCGGTCGTTTACTGGGGCAAAGGCAGCCTGTATGCCCCATCGGACGGTTCCAACGCATTCGAACAGTTTTTCCTGCCTGTGTCCGGATTCAATGTGCAGGACTTGCCGGGAGGATATTTCACATATGACCCGGGACATTGGGATAAAGCAGCTGCAGCGCCGTTATCTCCGTTAATTACATTATATCCGTTATCTCGGTTATCTCCGACGGAAGCGATGCTGATGCCTGCTGAAGATGACAGTCCGGCGGAAGCTGCGGTTACCATTACGCCTGTCTGCGGGACCGGCGGAAACAGCAAGCGGCAACGGCATCCTTTGGCAGAGTGCAACGTGGATGTCATTGTATGCGATACTTATATTGATATTGAAAATGTCGTTCCATATATACCGGAAGATCACCCGCTCTGCGGACTGAAACGCAGGGACCTGTTCGCTTGCCTGATCCGGAAGTACATCCGCCTGAAGGACGAAGTCCGGGATTTTATAGATGACTTCTACAACGAACATATGAGAGGTGCTGCATTTCTTGCAGCGCATATCCGAAGCAGTGACAAAATATTTGAAGTGCAGCACCTGCATGAACTTAACGGCAGGTATGCGGCTGAAATCGATAAAATCCTGGACGCAAATCCTGGCATGAGACTGTTCCTGATGACAGACTGCGTTGAAATCCTGGAAGAGTACAGGCAAAAGTATGGTGAAATACTGGTCCATACCGAATGCAGGAGGACCTGCAGGGACGGGATGGGGGTACATTTCCAGGAATACCCGGACAACAGGCTGAAGGGGCTGGAAATCATCAGGGATTCATGGCTCGCCGCCAGGTGTGATTATTTTATCGGTAACGGGTATTCCAAAGTTTCCTCAGGCATAAGCGAGCTGAAGGACTGGGAGGACGGCAGGATCAGGCTTTTATATTAGCCGGGATGATCGAAGAAGAGAGGCGAAGTGAGGCGAAGGTTTATGGATAGAAGCAAGTGGCTGGATGCTTACAAAGCGATGAGGCTCATCCGTCTGATCGAGCAAAGGATCAACGATGAGTACAAGTATGATGAAATCAAGACTCCGATCCACCTTTCCATCGGGCAGGAAGCGGTCGCGGTCGGGGTCTGCATTAACCTGAGGAAGGACGACTACGCATTTGGCACTCACAGAAGCCACGCGATGTACATTGCAAAGGGCGGAGACATCAAAAAAATGATAGCCGAGCTGTACCTCAGGAAAACCGGCTGCGCGCAGGGCAGGGGAGGGTCTATGCACCTGGTCGATACGGATGTCGGTATACCAGGCTCTTCGGCCATCGTTGGAGGGAACACACCTCTGGGGACCGGCACAGCCCTGGCATCGAAGCTGATGAACAGCGACAGGGTAACGGTCGTGTTTTTCGGAGACGGTGCCGCCGACGAAGGCACGTTCCACGAAAGCCTGAATTTTGCTTCACTAAAAAAGCTGCCCGTGGTGTATGTGTGCGAAAACAACTTCTATGCCATCAACTCGCACCAACTGGCGCGTCAGGCCGGTGACAACATATACAAATGGGCACAGGGGTATGGGATGCCCGGTTACCGGATCGACGGGAATGATGTGCTGGAAGTTTCAAGGTATGCGAAAGAAGCCATCGACAGGTGCAGGAAAGGTGAAGGCCCTACGCTGATCGAATGCCTGACATACAGATGGAAAGGGCACATAGGTACGGTGGACGATGTGGGCGAAGGCTTCAGACCTAAAGAAGAATATGACTATTGGGTCTCGAAATGCCCGATAAAGCGATTTTCTGAGTTCCTCAGGAATGAAGGGGTATTGACTGACGAGCTTGCTGAAAGCATCGACCGTGAAATTTACGACCAAATCGAAGAAGCGTTCCGGTTTGCCTGGAATTCCCCCAAACCCTCGCCAGATGAACTGCTCGACTATGTTTATGCCGATTAGCCCGGGTGGGGGACAGCCCGGGTGGGGGGACAGTTCTCCAGAACGCAGAATGAGGGACAGTTCTGCGGAATGCGGGACGAGGGCAGTTTGACGGAGCCTGGGTGGGTTACCGGATGAGGGACAGTTCTCAAGAATGTGAGGTGAGGGACAGTTCTTCAGAAAACGGTTCGACCGTTCTGCAAACTCCGGGTGTGCGATGTTATGCGAATTGTTGGGGACAGTCCTGAACGGAAGATCCGGGGGACAGTCCTCGGGTTGAGATGCAGAAAGCGGTAATTCGGGCAGACCAGTGAAAAAGGCGGCCGGAGGGAACTGTCCGGCTGAAAGGAGGGTTTTTATGCCGTGGACGACGGTCCAAGTGGAAAAACTTGAAGATTATTTCATAACAGGCGAAACAGAGGGCGGTCGGGTCCTCACTTACAAAGACGCTCTGCACGAAGCGCTGGATCAGTCGCTTGCAAGGGATCCGGCAGTATTCATCATGGGAGAAGGAGTGGACGATATAGCAGGCGTTTTCGGGACCACCAAGGGGCTGAAGGAGAAGTATGGAGCCAACAGGGTATTCGACACGCCTATAGCAGAAAACACACTGACAGGAATAGCGGTCGGAGCGGCAATAGCCGGCCTGAGGCCGATACTTATCCATGCCCGTATGGATTTTCTGCTGCTTTCGCTGGACCAGCTGGTCAATCATGCGTCCAAATGGTGCTACATGTTCGGCGGCAAGGTAAAGGTCCCCATGGTGGTAAGGACCATCAGCGCCAGGGGATGGGGTTCCGGGGCACAGCATTCCCAGTGTATCCAGGGGATGCTGATGAATGTGCCCGGGCTGAAAATCGTTGCCCCTGCTACTCCTTATGATGCCAAAGGGCTGATGATATCCGCGATAAAAGACAACAACCCGGTGCTGTTTGTTGAGCACCGATGGCTGTATAAAACAACTGGAAATGTTCCCGAAAATCTATATTCCATTCCTATTGGCAAAGGCGTTGTCCGTCGGAAGGGAGAGGATATCACTATCGTGGCAGTGTCATACATGCTTGTCGAGGCACTTAAGGCGGCAGAGAAGCTTCAGCAGTCGGGCATTTCCGCCGAGGTCGTGGACCTTAGGACACTGAAACCGCTGGATGAAGAGATCCTGATACGGTCCGTGGAAAAGACAGGCAGGCTTCTAATAGCCGACACCGGCTGCAGAACCGGCAGCGTTGCGTCGGAAATAGCGGCAGTTGCTGCCGACAAAGCATTCCATCTGCTGAAAAAACCCATCAGGCGCGTATGCTGCCCGGATACACCGACGCCTACCAGCGATGTGCTTGAAAAAGCCTATTACCCGACCTCGGAGGATATTTTCTCCGAAGCCGTGGCTCTGGTGAAAAGCTGAGACTGCTTAAAGAATGAAGATTTAAGAAATAACTGATCAGGGGAAGAGGATTGCCATGGACAGGTTTATAGAGCAGGATTGCCGTGAATATGTCGAAAAAATCGATCTTACTCCGCTGAAGGGCAAAACAGTTTATATTACAGGTGCCAACGGGCTCATCGGCACATATATGATTTACATGCTGCATCTTGCCAATGTCATAAAAAACATCGGCGTAAATATCGCAGCTGTCAGCAAAAGTCCGCCGGGGAAACATCTCGAAGAGATTTTCCGGGACAGGTATGTGTTTTATGCGGCGGACCTCAGCAGGCCTGACTGCAACTGTTTCGATATCAGGGCCGATTATATCATCCATGGAGCCACCTATGCCCAGCCCAGAAAATTCATTCAGAACTATAAGGATACCATCCATCTGAATACGACTGTGACTGAAAGACTGCTGGAAAAAGCAAAGTGCGATGGTGCCGTGTTTTTGTTTCTGAGCTCATCGGAAGTGTACGGAAACCCTGATGAAAAACACATCCCCACCGGCGAAGATTTCCCGGGGCTGTGTTCTCCTGTTGATGTCAGGGCGGTCTATTCCGAGTCTAAACGCATGGGTGAAACGCTTTGCTTTGCATACAGGAATTTCGAAGGCGTCAATGCCAAAATCGCAAGGATTTCCATGACCTATGGCCCCGGCATCGGACTTAAGGACGAAAGGGTCCTTGCACATTTCATGCGCCAGGCACTGTATGACAAACGCATAGTGATGCAGGATGACGGGAGCAAGATCAGGACATTCTGCTACATTGCCGACTGTGTACTTATGCTTCTTTATATAATGATCTACGGGAAAGACTTTGTATATAACGTTGGCGGGCAGGACAGCATCAGCATCCGTTACTTAGCAGAGGAAATATGCCGGCTGACGGGGAGTGAATTATCCGAGGAGATAGCAATCAATGAAAAGATGAAGGACATCAAAGTATCGCCGAAGCTGGTAAAGCTCGATATTTCGAAAGTCTGTTCAGAGTTTCAGCTTCCTTCGTTCAAGCCTTTCAGAGAAGGACTGTCCCGCACGATCGAGTGGAACATGGAAGTGAACGGGCTGAAAGGTTAGTAACGCAGAGGCATACCGTAAATTTCGATGCCGGTTACATACCGGCTGCTTTGACGTCGTTCCGATTATGCGTTTCGGGAATATGAAGCGTGGATCACACGCTGGGGTTCACAGGAAACAGGCCCGGGGATATTCTTCCCGGGCGTACCGGAAACTGTGCAAAACTCCTGTGGGCTTCAGCGGTACCACGATCAGGAACCACGTAAAGCATTCCATGATGTATCCCGCAAAACTTCTCATAAACCGCTACTGGATCCCGGGCTCTTAACTTTGATGTATCATGGTCGGCCAAACCGTTGTCTCAGCATTCCAGCCTTCGAACCTTCACATTTCCCCAATCGTGCACATAAACCCTTCGGTATACATAATATAACTTGAAGAAAGTATAACGCGGACTTATTGCGAGGTGAGCCTTTGATGACAGGTGACAGATTCCTGTTGATCAAAACATGGAGTAACAGGCTGTGGTCAGATGTGGAGCATGTCCTTGGCCAACTTCTGATTGCCGAGATCACCAACCGGATCCCCGTTGTTTACTGGCCGACCCACTGCCTGCATAACGGGTTTATCCATACAAACGGATTTGAGTTGTATTTCGAACCCGTCTCCAATTACAGCATATTTGATCTTGCAAAACCCGACTACACGTTCTATCCGCCGATCTGGGACGCAGACAATCTGCTTGTGGAAGACGCTGAAAAGGAAAAGTGGACCTACAGAAGCATCGGTGATTTCATAAGCAGCGATGCCAACGTAGTCATCGGGGATGTGTATTTCACAATATCAGAAATCATTCCGTTCATAAGGAAGGATAATGCGGCATACGGCATGACAGCTACAGAGATTTACCGATATCTTTTTAAAAAGTATATCAGGATCAAGAGGGACATTCTTTCAGAAGTGCAGGGATTCTACCAATCGTGGCTTAAGGATTCGCATCCCGTGCTGGCGGTCCATGTGCGCAGGGAGGAAGACGATATGGTCATCGATTTGAGAAAGGACGCAGCAGATGAGCATTACTGGACCAGGCACAGCAGGAAATACGGTGCAAAGAAGAAAGACGGGCAAAAGAAGAGGAAATACCGCTTCCTCGGGAAGGGGAGACTGCTGAAAGCCAATACCCAGTATCATGCCGAAATCCGCAAACTTACGGATAAATATGCGATCCGTAACATATTCCTTCTTACAGACAGTAAGGAAGTTCTGGATGAATACCGGAAAATGTATGGTGACAGGCTCATCTACACTGACTGCAAAAGGCTGACCGATGACGAACCGGCATATAACATGGAGAACCCCATGATTAAAAGGAGAAGAGGGATAGAGATAATCAAGGATGCATGTCTTGCAGCCCAATGTGATTTTTTCATAGGAAACGATTTCTCATCCATGTCCCGGGCAATATACCGCATGAAAGACTGGCCTGAGGAAAATATCAGCCTTCTCTTCCGCAAGAGGAAGAGGCGCAAATACCCGGTCAATGCGAAAATGATAGCTCCGGCGGAAGGCAGAATGCTTCGATCGGTATCAGAATTCCTGAAAAAATTGCACCGTAAAGTCAGGGAAAAAATGCACATCGGGGGTGATGAGAATGGCAAATGACCGTTTCCTGCTTATCAAAAGCTGGGGCTGCGGTTTCTGGTCGGATGTTGACCACGTGATGGGACAGTTGCTGGCTGCGGAAATCACAAACAGGATCCCTGTAGTATATTGGGGATCGAACAGCCTGTATTCGGAATCTTTCAAGGGGAACGCCTTTGAGTTATATTTTGAACCAATATCGAACTATACGGTAGAAGAATTGGATCAACCGGGTTTCACCTATTATCCTCCCATATGGAACGGCAATAACCTGACAGTGGAGGACCTGGACAAAATAGCATGGACCTACAGGAACCTGGGTGCTATGATGAGCAGCGATGCCAACGTAGTGGTCAGCGATGTGCATTATTTCGTCCGCCCGATTATCCCATATATCCCCAAAAGCCACTGGGCATACGGAATGACGGCACACCAGATATACAGGTGTCTTTTTGACAAGTATATCAGGCTCAAACCGGATATTCAGGAGGAAATACAGAAGTTTTATGATGAAAACATGAAAGATTCGAAGCCGCTGCTGGGAGTTCACATCCGCGGAGGCGACAAGGTAAAGGAAGTTGAAAAACTTTCCAACCTGAACAGGAGATATCACCCGACGGTCCGCGAGTTTATCGACAGGCACGGGATACGGAAAATCCTGCTGCTGACGGATTGCGAGGAAATCCTCCAGGATTTCAGGAGGCGCTACGGGGATATGGTGATATTCACCGACTGCAAGAGGGGACAGGTCTATGATACCCAAAATGCTCCGCATCTTACAAGCTATTCAGAGAGGAGACGCAAAGGAATAGAGGTCATCAAGGATACTTACCTTGCTTCCATGTGTGATTTTTTCATAGGGAATGGTTACTCAAACGTGTCATACACGGTCAAGCGCCTCAGAGACTGGCCGGAAGGAAACATTGTCCTGTTCTACAGGGATCTGAAACATGAGCTCAGATTGGCCAAAAAGCGCCTGAAGAAAGACCGCATGAGGAGAAAGTCCGAAAGGATACACCACAAAGCCGAATATCCTGAATTATACGGAGGTGTGAACACGTATGCAGACGAATCGTTATTTGCTGATAAAATCTTTGGGTAAAAGCATCTGGGCTGACGTAGACCATGTTATGTGCCAGATTCTTGCCGCTGAGCTGACCAACCGGATCCCGGTCGTATACTGGGGGATGGAAAGCCTGTACAGCGAGTCCATATCTACCAATGCATATGAATTTTTCTTCGAACCTGTTTCCGCCGTTACGATACATGATATAGTGCGACCCGGATATACTTTTTTCCCGCCTTCATGGAACCCGGAAAATATTTATACGGAAGACACCGACAGGCTCAAAATGGAAAACAGGGACCTGAAAAGCCTAATGAGAAGCGACGCGAATATCGTTGTCAGCGACATTTATTATCCGCTGAGTTCCATACTGGCTTGGTCGAACAGGTCACACTGGTCTTACGGGAAAACACCTCACCAGGTGTACCGGTACCTGTTTGACAAATACCTGAAGCTGAAACCTGAAGTAAAACGGGAGATACAGAGATATATAAATATAACGCCTGATTTCAGGGATGAAAGACCGATTTTGGGAGTCCATTGCATTTCGAATGCCATCGTGCACGAAGTTGCGCAGATATATGATCTGAACGAGTACTACAAGCCGTATATCTGGTATTTTTTCGAACGGTATAACATAAGGCACGTTTTTCTGATTACTGACTCAAACAAAATCCTGAGGCAGTTCAAGAGGCTGTATGGCGTGAACGGGATGCTGCTTTACACCGACAGCAAAAAGCGGCCTCTGAAAAAGCGAATACCTACGTACCTTCAGGAATACCCGAACAAAAGGCATAAAGGCGTCGAACTGATCAAGGACACCATTGAGGTTATAAAAGACACATATCTTGCTGCACAATGTGACTTCTTCATCGGGAACGGGTATTCCAACCTCTCGAATACGGTAATGAGGCTGAAGGACTGGCCTGAAACCAACGTTAAGCTGTTGTATTAGGGGACAGTTCTTCGGGAGGGGACGGTTCTTCAGGATGAGGGACAGTTCTGCACCTTGATAAGTGGGACGGTTTTTCATTAAAAGGGGACAGTTCTGTACTTTTTAGTGAAGGAGGGACGGTTTTGCACTATAACGAGTTAAAGTATATGGAGCTGATCAAAAGCAGGTATCCGCAACTGGACCTGTCAAAGATCGAATTCAACAAGACAGATGGAAGTTACAGCGATGTTGCGATCGTGAACAGCGAAGTGGTTTTCAAATTTGCAAAATACGACTGGAGCGCCGTATACCTTAGAAATGAAGCGGAAGTGCTTGGTTTCGTCAGGAATTTCATAGCTTTGCCTTTGCCGGATGTGGAGATGGTCGGGCAAGATGTTACAAAGCGTGAATATGTAAAAGGTTCACCACTGTATCGTAATGTTCTGCTGAAATCGGACCATCACATACAGGATACTGTTGCCAGAGAAATAGCGGTTTTCCTTGAACAACTGCATTCCATTCCGGCTAAAAAAGCGGAAAATGCAGGGATAGGGGATTCCCGGATGAACCTCGGCCGGGAAGAATGGCTGGCTGAATTTGAAACGATGGAAAGGAAAATATCGCCTTATTGCAACGGCTATGTAAAGGAGTATTTCCGCCAAATATCCCAACCTGTAATCGAAGATGAGGGATTCTTTGATTTCCAGCCGGTGCTTATCCATGGGGAATTAGCTCCCTGGCATATCATGTTTGATAAAAAAGCACGCGGGATAAGCAGCATCATTGGTTTCAGCAATGCAGGGTTTGGTGATCCTGCTTACGATATTGCTGTAATACTTGATCACTTTGGTGAAGGTTTTGTGCGGCGGATAGGCAAATATTACACGATTACACCTGCATGTATGGAAAGAGCAAAGTTTTATGCTTATATCAGCAGCTTCATCTGGTACAAGGATGTCTGTGATATGATTACGACACGTGACTTTTCGCGGTTTCAGATCCAGGCAAAGGACAGGGACATTTCTCCACCAGGTGCTGCTCTGACGGTGAGCGGAGTTAAGCCTTTAAAAAGATGAATTGTCCAAGCAGGTCAGCGAATAGAATTTATACAGGAGTTTGTGTTGGGGGATGGTCGTGTGAACTACTCTGCTGCTGACTTGAAACGCCTGACGCTAAAGAGAGCGCTGTTTGACGGATATAGCAAGAAGCAGGTTGACGCCATTCTGGCGAAAATTATTGAGGACTATGCGGAGATGAACAGCAGCACCAATGAACTGAAATGCCAGATTACTTCCCTGAATGAGGCGGTTCAGCACTACAAGGTTCTCGAAGAATCACTGCAGCATTCGATTCTTGTCGCGCAGCATACAGCTGAGCAGATCAAGGCAAACGCGTGCGACAAGGCGAAGAACATCGTGGATGAAGCAGAGATAAAGGCACAAAAAATAATAGATGAGGCTGCTGAAAAAGTCAGAGATATTCAGGCAAAATATGAACAGCTTAAAGCCGAGGTCTACACGTTCAAAACGAAGTCAGAAGCATTACTTCAGGCTCAAATGGACGTTCTCAGGCAATTGTCGGCAGAATGAAATGAATCTCCTGAATAAGACAGGAGGATAATCCGGATCCTCCTGTCTTTTATGATTGGTGAAAAACAGTAACACAGTATATTGTCTGGTTTGCGGTTACACGGCATCTTCGGACATAGAAATGGTTTTACAATTTGAAAGGACTGTCCCTCTGTCAGTTTTACGAAGAACTGTCCCCCCTCTGACAGATTTCAAAAATGAGCGGCATTGAGTAACCGGGCCGCGTTTCAGGGTCATGTTTCAGAGCTGCCCTTCAGGAATTTATCAGTTATACAGAACTGACCCCATAATTTTGGAGAACTGTCCCCCAATGTCTGTAATTTTTGAGAACTGTCCCTCACTCGAAAAACAGTCCTTCATTTCGAAGGACTGTCCCCAACTTTAACGGCATGGGTGCTCAGGTAATATTCGTATTCCCTTCGGATGCCTTCCCTGATATCGACTTTTGGCTTCCAGCCGGTTGCAGAGATTTTCGAATTATCCAGGACCCTTCGGGGCGTACCGTCGGGTTTTGATGAGTCGAATACGATTTCTCCCTGGTAATCCACGACATCGCGTATAATCTCGGCGAGTTCCTTTATGCTGATTTCCTTGCCGGACCCGATATTTATAAGTTCACTGCTTTCATAGTGCTGCATTAGCCAGAGGCATGCTTCTGCCATGTCATCGACATACAGGAATTCGCGCAGTGGCTTGCCGGTGCCCCACAATTCAACGTAAGGCCTGTTTTCGCATTTTGCCCTGTGGAATTTTATGATCATCGAAGGGATCACATGGGAATTGTAAGCGTCAAACCTGTCATTGATGCCGTACAGGTTTGCAGGCATTACGGAAATGTACCGGGTGCCGTATTGCTTGTTGTATGACTGGCACATTTTTATGCCCGATATTTTGGCCAGGGCATATGCTTCGTTGGTTGGTTCCAGCGCCCCTGTAAGCAGGTACTCTTCCTTTATCGGCTGGGGACACAGCTTCGGATAGATGCATGAACTCCCCAGGAACATCAGCTTTTTGACCTTGTTCCTGAAAGCGCTTCGGATCACATTGCATTCGATAAGCATGTTTTCCATGATGAAATCCGCCGGGTAGGTGTCGTTCGCGTGGATCCCGCCCACTTTTGCAGCGGCCAGAAAAACATATTCAGGTTTTTCTTCTTCAAAGAACTTCTCAGTTGCAGCCTGATTTGTCAGGTCAAGTTCCTGGTGCGTCCTTTTGATGATGTTTTCATAACCATTCTGCAGAAGGCACCTGACGATCGCTGATCCGACCATTCCTGTGTGGCCGGCTACATATATCCGGCTGTTTTTTTCCATGTGAATCCCTCCTGAATCTACGAATTATCGCAACGCATTTGCTGTTATCGTATTGAATTGCTGCCATCATATTTCAGTTTTATGCCTGCTGCATTATCAAAGCTTAGCGAATACCGCCTTATTTCAGCTTAATGCCAGCCGCTTCAAGGTCGCTCTTCACCATCATTGCGACCAGTTCCTCGAAGGATACCCTGGGTTTCCAGCCAAGCCTGGTCTTTGCCTTTGTCGGGTCACCCAGCAGCAGGTCCACTTCCGTCGGTCTGAAAAACTCGCTGCTGACTCTGACAAGTACTTTGCCGGTGGCATTGTCGATGCCTTTTTCATCCAGACCTTTGCCTTCCCAGACCAGGTCGATGCCGACATTTTTGAACGCAAGTTCGCAAAATTCCCTTACCGTATGCGTTTCGCCGGTCGCAACAACATAGTCGTCGGGTTCGTCCTGCTGGAGTATCAGCCACATAGCCTCCACATAATCACCGGCAAATCCCCAGTCCCTTTTTGCGTCCAGATTGCCGAGGCACAGGCATTCCAGCTTCCCGGAGAGGATGTCAGCGATACCCGTCGTTATTTTCCTGGTGACAAAGTTTTTGCTCCTTCTTGGGGATTCGTGATTGAAAAGGATCCCGTTGCAGGCGAACAGGTTATATGCTTCCCTGTAGTTGACAGTTATCCAGTATGCGTACAGCTTGCTGGCCGCATATGGACTTCTGGGATAAAACGGAGTGTTCTCATTTTGCGGTATTTCCCGCACTTTCCCGAACAACTCGCTGGATGAGGCCTGGTAGAACTTTATGCCGGGGTTCACTTCACGTATGCTTTCCAGCAGCCTTACTGTGCCGACAGCATTCACATCTGTCGTGAATTCAGGTATATCGAATGAAACTTTCACATAACTCTGGGCTGCCAGGTTATATACCTCGGTTGGTTCTATTTTGTACAAAAGCCTGGTCAGACTTCCCGAATCGCTCATGTCGCCGTAATGCAAAGTCACTTTTTTCGGCTCGCTGAGCAAATGGCTTATCCTTTCTGTATTATCCGTGCTGCTCCTTCGCACGAGCCCGTGCACTTCATATCCTTTTTCCAGCAGGAATTCCGCCAGATAGGAACCATCCTGTCCCGTTATCCCTGTAATTAAAGCCTTGCTCATTCGGATTCCCTCCAATGGCTTTGATGATTTTTGCTCTTTGCTCATTCTGTGCAAATCCTGCTCCGTGGGCTGGCATATGCAGCGTGTGTGCTTTTGCCTCTTGCGGAGCAATTGCCTGGCTCATCAACGGGTGGTATTGGAATTAAGCACTTTCCACTTCTTTAGAAGTCGTGGACCGCTCGAAATGCCAGTATAGCATTCCTTGCGTTCCTTTACACCTTTGATCGAAGAGCCAGACCTCGGATTTGCCTTGTTCCGCACTGTTAAAGACAGAAAAACCGGTCTCGGAATAATAATATGCAAACTAATTATGTAATGTTCCATGGTTCAAGTCCGAAAGGGTGAAGAGACTGCAAAATCAGGAAAACGTAAAAGCATAGGGTGATGGGGACGCACGAAGATCGAAGGGAAATACACCGTGTGTCGTGAACCAACGAGGGGAGTACTATTGCTGCATGTACTGAAAGCCTAGCAAGTACCTTCATCATTGGCAGGCCGGATTCCTGCAGATTCTTAACAGGATATGTAACATCCAACCAAAGAGTGAATACGATGTAATGACGGAAAAGCGGATCCAGTGAATTAGGCGGTAGCATCAGGAGCCTTCCGCTTTTTGACAGTTTTATAATCAATGGAAAGGAAGTGACTGATTATGCCAACAGTATCGGTTGGTATACCCGATACTACCTTTGTGACTTCATCGCAACCTGCGCAGAATTTCTCCTTTTATCCGCTGATGTATGTTGGCAATGATCCTGGCTTCACGGATAGCATAGGCCTTATGGAAATCGAACTGCCGCCGTTGCCAGTGACCTCTGTAGACAGTGCAGTGCTGCAATTGTCCGTTATTGTAAAAACAGGTCCCGATCCAAGTCCGATTGTTGTCAACAGAGTAACCGAGCCATTCGATGCTGCTGCTGTAACTTACAACACTCTTCCGGCTTTCGAAGCAACATCTTCTCAGATCAGCGTCGACGAAACGGATCTGTACAAGACTGTTGAGATAGACATAACGGAGCTTGTGAACCAGTGGCTCAACGGAACTTACCCGAATTACGGAATAGCATTGACCAATCCGGACGGAATGACCCTTGTCCAGTTCGGCACGAATAACATCGTTTATGAGCCGTATTTCCCGAAACTTATAATCACTTATTCGGATACGCCTGTCCCGCCGACCGACAATCCGTACGGGTATGTTTATGACACGACCAGCCAGACAGTCCCGGTAAACGGTTCTGTGAACTTCAGCAACAACGGAGCTTTGAAGGGTATCGTGCATGAGAATGGCACAGCGCCTGTTATCATCGATTCTGCAGGGCTCTATGCTGTATGGTTTACCGTGACAGCGGCGCAGCCGGGGCAGTTTACGCTATACAAGAATGAAAACCCCGTGCCGGGAAGCACATATGGTACAGCTGCAGCTGACAGCGGTTTTACCGGTATGATGATCATCAATGCGGCTGCAGGGGATGAGTTAACACTGAGGAACCATACCAGCAATAATCCAGTAAGCCTAAATAATGCAGCAGGTGGAACGGAAACGGGTATAAGCGCTTCGCTTCTGATTCTGAAAATCGGTGCGGCCGTAACTCCCGATCCCAGACTGAACGCTGTAAACAGCGCACAGGATATCACGGAAATGCGGGCAGCGATAACTGATCCTGACCTTGGCCTTGATCTCGACGGATTTAACTCACTGAGTACGGCAGCCCAGGATACGGTGCTGGGGATATTGCTGTCGAGCAGGCCTGATCTCGGGTACCAGACAGTACAGGACCTGCAGGAAACGCTTGACGAAGCGGTGAATGAAACCGTCGATCCGGAGAATATACGCGTAAAAGCCGGCAGTGTGGACGGAAACGGAAGTATCGCCCATCCGTTCGGCACCTTACAGGAAGGTATTGCTGCAGTAGCGCCCGGAGGCACAGTCCATGTGGCAGCCGGCACTTATAATGTCACGACTCAGATCAACTTCAACAAGGCTGGGGCGACACTGCTTGGCGAGCCCGGAGCAGTGATATTCCTGCAGGCCGAGATAATTCCGCTGTTGATCACGGGTGCAGGCGCTACAGTCCAGGGGCTTACCATGACGAGCGATGTTCCTTATGCCAGGGAGTTTATACAGATAGGCGCCGCTGATGTGAAACTGATAGGAAACACTATCTATGGTCCGGAGCAGCCGCCGCCGATGTCCGACTGGATAGTCAACAGGGCGGTCGTATCACAGGTGGGTGTATCCAATGTGCTTTTGGAAGGTAATACATTCTACTCACTGAGGACAGGAATGTATATCAACCCGAATACGACAGGCGCTATCAACAACAATGTGGTTTACAACACCAAAGGCGGATTCCTGGTAGACCGTGCTTTTACAACATTCTCCGGGAACTCATGGGGAGATCCTCCAAACGAGTTCGATATAGTTCTCCTTGAAGGTACCACGGAAGGTCCGCCTTATGACGATCTTGAGCAATTGTCCGAGGAAAACAACAACGCAACAATCTCTGACCAGAGAAGCGGCGGCTGAGACGCAGGAGACAGAAGCAGCGTAACGGAAAACCCGAAAAATCTGTGGAACTGAAAGATTCTGCAGTTCTTATTGCGGCTGCAGTGCCTGCAGAACATGAAGTGCTATAAAAAACATCAGAACCCAAAGAACCTTTGAACGATAGAACCAAATCATGAACAGGGCAAATGACAAAGTGACATGACTTCTGATATGGAATGCCGGCAGCGGGCTGTCTTTATGAAGGCAGCCCGCTGCTGCAAAGACCAGGATAGTGAGAATAGGGGGACAGTTCTTCGGAAGTACACTTATTAAGGAGATATCATGACAATTACAGATTGGAAAATTTAACCATATTATAATAAAAAAATAAGTATTGAGTTTTTTTATGATATGAGTTATAATTCATTGTGCATCTCACAGCGGATATGATTGATAGCAGGCTGATTACGCAGAGCTCAGATCGGACCGTTGCTCACAGGCACGACGGTATTGGTAAGCAGATACATGCTGGTGTGGCTCAATGGCAGAGCAGCTCATTCGTAATGAGCGGGTTGGAGGTTCGATTCCTCTCACCAGCTCCAGAAAGCGGGATCCTCAGAACAATCAAGTTCTGAGGATTTTTGCTTTGTGCGGAAAACAGTGCGGGATGCTCTATGCCTAAAAGCAGGAAAAGACGTTGTCTGAACCTGCTTTTGATTGAGAACTGTCCCCTGGACACTTTTCTGAATGAGTTTCCTATGAAAACCAAAGAGTAACTCCAAATAAACACTTTTTGTTAATCACCTGAATTATAAATTGTCCATAAGTTCAGCTTCAAAGTGACTTCTGAAGAACTGTCCCCAACCCAACATCCAAAAAACTGATTTAGACTGAATTTCTGCAGAACTGTCCCCCAAAATAGAACTGTCCCCGAAACATCTGATTGTGAAAAGGTGTTTGGTCTGGTACAATATGAGAAAAAAGGGGTGAGAATGATGCCGCATGTTATTGTGAAAATGTTCAAAGGAAGAACAGAGGAAATGAAGCAGAATATGGCGGAGGAGATCACGAAGGCAATCGTGAAAAGCCTGAATGTTAATGAATCGTCTGTTTCAGTGGCGGTTGAGGAATTTGATCCGGACGAGTGGAATGAGGCAGTGTATAAGCCCGATATAATTGACAAGGAGCATACGCTGTACAGGAAACCAGGCTATAAACCACAATAAGGCCGATGTTCGCCTGACGGTCATGTAAACGATCATTGAGCGCTGATATGTGATGACGTCATATTACAGAGAGATTGCAGGCAGCGATACATGGTTATCGCTCAATAGCCTTTGTAATACTCTTCCTCAACGTCATCGTATGTGTAGGCGTAGCCTGCATTCCTGAGGATGTCATAGGTTGTCTTGATAATCATATCATGGGTTACCTGGTGTTGCTCGACCAGGAATGTCAGGTATTCGTTTGTCATGTCAAACAATTCGTCCCAGTTGGTTATGTCCTTGCGGCCTTCTGAATCACTCATATAATTCCTCCGATAAAAGCGGCGCATAAAAGATACCTCTGCCGCTGTTTGGCGCAATGAGCGTTGCGCATACTGACGGAATAAATTATAATCCACCTGTAGACTGACGACAAGGCCAAAAAGAGGTTTCTGCAAGATGAATATTGATTACATCTTTTTTGACTGCATGGAAACACTGATTGACCTTCATAATCTGCCTGATGCGAAAGATTATGCCATGTGGGCTTATAAAGGTTCAGGAGTGGAATTCCTGTGGGACGGTTTTGACTCCTTTTACAGTTTCTATGCTGCAGCAAGGCACAAGCTTGAAGATTCCCTGCCGCTTTATGCTGAATCTGAACTGAGGGGACAGTTCTTCAGAATGCTGCAGCTAAGCGCTCCCGATCTGAGCCGGCGCGGGATGGAAAAAGCTGCTGACATGCTTTACAGTAACTACTGGAGCAAATACAAAGCAGAATGCTATGTCAAGGATGAAGTGGTCAGCACCCTGGAAAACCTGCACGGTACCTGCCGCATGGGAGTAGTATCGAACTTCAGGGTGATGGGCGGCATAGAAGAATTACTTGAAATGCTGGGCATCAGGAAATACTTCAGTTTTGTGGTGACTTCTGTGGCATCAGGAATAAGGAAACCTCATCCTGATATATATTTTGAGGCAGTAAGAATTTCTGGCGCGCCTGCCGGCAGGATTGTGTTCATTGGTGATGATTATGTCAACGATTATGTTACTCCGGTCGATCTGGGAATGAAGGCGGTCTATTACGATAAAAATGGGCGCCATCCTGAAGCATCGGACAGGTTCACCGATTTTACCGAGCTGCCGCAAATACTGAAACAAATTTAATAAACTTCGGTCAATGAGAATGATAATGAGATAAGTGGCAAGTTATCAGGAAAAGACTGAACAGGTATTCAGCAAAGATTGGCAAACACAGACAGCAGTGGCGTTGGCAGAAACCGGGCAGAAAGCAGCAAATAACTAGCAGGAACTAGCGAATACCGGCAAACGCCAGAAAGCCATGGAAAACACTAGACAGGCATCCTGCATGCCTCAATCGGCATCAGCCTGAGGTCTCCGCATATGGTTCAGGGCATTTGTATGTTCCGGCAGCCACGTGCAGGAATCGGAAAGAATTTTTATATACATTCTTTCGGCCGCCGCTTTTATTGACGGACAATAGCAATATGGCATATAATTGAAGGGCAGAAAATTTCGCATGGAAAGGGGTGTGTTACAGGTGAAGATTATTATGGCTGCTTATGAGGTGAACGATATCTAATTGAATATGGCTGGGAATGTACGGACTGATGCAGGAGTGGCCGGTTTTCGATACATTCTTTCAGCGAACACCCGGTGTATAACCTTATACCTCAGTAGACGATTGGCATGGTATTGGTTATCGTGCTTTTTTTATGCCCGTTTGAGCACAGGAAACAATGCAGTAAACCATGCAAATATTATCGGTAAACCAGTCAATCGGTTAGAATCGTCACCTCAGTGATCACACGTATATCATTTCATCAAGTCTTATTGAACAGGCATAATGAGTATGATCAGGAGGATTGACGAAATGAAATATATCAACGGGAAAAATGTACTGCCAAAGCATTTGCTGGAACAACTGCAGCATTATGTGCAGGGCGAACTGATCTATGTGCCGAGAAAAGAGAACAGCAGGGCCGGATGGGGCACGCTGAACGGGACCAGGGCGATGATATGGGACAGAAACAGGGAAATCTGCAAAAGGTACGAAGAAGGAGAAACGATACAGGAACTCATGGAAAAATATCATTTGTCTGAGGACAGCATCCGGAAGATCCTGAACAAGAGAAGGGCTCTTCTGGCAACCGAATGACAACGCGTGTATAAAAGCCGGATGTAAAATGCATTAGCATTTACCCGGCTTTACTGACAACAAGACAGGTAGCTTTCGGGTCGAAATGTTTATCAGGCCTGAAGTTTTGATTGGCTGGAATAATGGATCGACGTTGAGCATTTGCAAACTGAAATATTTATCTGACCTGATGTATTAACTTAACCTGAAGTATGTATATCTGATCTGAAGTATATTTTTCCTGAAGTATATGCCTGACCTAAAGTATATATCTAACTTGAAGTTATCTAACTTTGAGCATATATCTAACTAAGACTAAATATCTGGTTTAAGTATTAATCTGACCTCGAGTATATTTCTAACTTAAAGTATATTTCTAACCTGAAGTATTTTTCTGACCTTATACCGCCGTCAATTTTGACGTCTTTGATGAGTCTGAGCTTGATCGAACACGAGGACGGATTGGAAATTTACTTTAGATAAAACCTGAAACTATGTAAAACCTGAAGCAATATGAAACCAGAAGCATTCATCCAGTCATTGCCTTGAGTGAAACATTTGACCAACCGGAATAAAAGCTTTATTACTGCTGTTAGTCAAGGTGAATATCTGCATAAGGCAAATACGGGCTGAAAAATGCTGATTGCTGTGTTATTCCGTGAGGTATTGCTAAAGACTATAAAGATTATTCCCAGATTTTTTGCTCCGGTATCCTTATATATTCTCAGTGCACGCATATAGCTTCATTGACATATCCGGTATTGCCACAGCGGATAAGTTTATGCAAACGGACACAGTCAATCAGATTTTCCAGGCATATAATGGCTGCAGTAAAACAGATTATCTGATGATAAACGTTGATGAATGCCGGATATTGATTTATAGTTAAATAAAATTGCAGTTATAAAAGTGGAATTATAAAATACGGACTATAAAATATATGATCCATACAAAGTTGCAGGATGGCTGTATGTTAAGGGAGGGTGGACCAGCCGGAAGCGTTATGACGATAATGCTATACACGTGATACATACGATACATGTGGTACTTTTATCCATGTGGTACATGTTAAGCTGTGAAGCATGCAGCACGCAGGAGACGTTTTTATAGTTTTGTCACAGATGACGATAATAACACTGACAGTGCGGCAAGTTCAGTAAAACACTATATCGATTGTCTGACGGGATGCACTACAGCTGGTGGATTACATCCAAAGCAAGGCTGGGAAACGGACAACCGTACATAATATACTGTATTTTAAAGGGATGATATTATGGAAGACAATGCAGGGAAATATGTGGTTCATAACGGGATCGTCAAAGAAAGTACAGAAATTTCATCCGTCGATTCACGGAAGATATCAGGCCGGGCTGCATATGAAGTGATCAGGATAATCGATGGAGTCCCCCTTTTCTTCGAGGACCATTATGACCGCCTGAAGGCTACTTTCAAAGCCATCGGCAAGCATCTGGACCTGACGGATTCAATGTTGGCCGAAGATATCAGAAAGCTGCTGGATAAAAGCGGAAGTGCCAACTGCAATGTGAAGCTGGTCATACCTGATGAAGCACAGGAGCGGGTAGTCTATATCAGCAAAAGCTATTACCCGACGGAAGCCGAGTTCAGTAACGGTGTCAGAACCAGCCTGCTGCAGATCGAACGCGAAAACCCGAATGCCAAGATATATAATAAAGCCTACAAGGATGCAGTGGGGAAAAAGCTGGCAGAAGGCGGCTATTTCGAGGTCATCCTGGTTGACAGCGAGGGCAGGATCACAGAGGGCAGCAAATCAAACCTGTTCTTCATCAAAAACGGCAGGATCGTTACGACACCCGGAGAATTCGTACTGAAGGGGATAACACGCAAATATGTATTTGAAGCCTGCAGAAATGCAGGATTCGATGTTGAGGAGGAGTTCGTCAGAGCCAGTGATATCGGAAATATCGACGGCTGCTTTTTATCAGGCACATCAATAAAAGTGCTGCCGGTCAGATCGATCGATGACGTGGTCCTTAACTCTGCCAATAACCCGGTGATTACTGCGATAAGGCGGGAATATGACCGGATCATCGGGGAATATATTGATAGTCGTGTAAATTTATGGTAATATCATGCTGCAAATAAGGCTGGTTTTGCCTTTAGCAGGTGATTCGTTGGAACATCGGACTTTTTCTAGGAAGTATCTCAGAATAAAGCCTGATATTCCGGTTTTCGGAACGATCAGGATAATACGCATAGGATGCAGGCAGACGATGTCCGGCAGTGCAAGAGTCAGGATTATCGATCTCAGCACCGGAGGTGCCAGGTTTGCATCTGCATTGAAATTCCCTGTTGATCTGAAGGTAATTCTTCAACTGACATTAACGCTCGAAGGAAAGACATTCTGCCTGGAAGGCTTCATTGCCAACAGGTCCGGCAGCGGGGAAAGAGGGTATGAATATGGTCTCTGTTTCAACAGGCCGGAACTCAGCCTGAGGAAAGTTCTGATACCGGTTTTTGCAAGGTGTGTGATAAGAGATAACAGGCATATTATCGTTCTCAGGCCGAATGACGGGAGTTTCAGCAAGTGAAAACGTTGCTTAATATATTTCTTCAAAGAGAGGTCCCCTGAAAACACGACATAATGTAGAAAAGATATCCATTTATGGTTATTAGCACTCTTGTTTAAAGAGTGCTAATTTTATCTTGACAATGCTGAAACGGGAGTTGTAATATATTCTATGGCGCTAAAAACCACTAAAGATTGGGAGGTTGAGGTATGCCGCGCGAGACTGGAAACTTGTCAATACACACAGAGAATATTTTACCGATCATAAAGAAGTGGCTTTATTCAGATAAGGATATTTTCGTAAGAGAGATGGTTTCCAATGCCAATGACGCGATAACTAAAATGAAAAAGCTTGCGTCAATCGGTGAAGCCCAGCTGGGGGAAAACGAAAAGTTTACGATAACAGTAGACATAAATAAGGACACCAGGACTATTAAATTCATAGACAACGGCATCGGCATGACAGACGAAGAGGTAAAAAAATACATAAACCAGGTCGCCTTCTCAGGAGCCGTTGATTTTATTGAGAAATACAAGGACAAAGCGGATGAAGGCAACCAGATCATCGGCCATTTCGGCCTGGGTTTCTACTCTGCATTCATGGTGTCGGACAAGGTCACGATCGACACGCTTTCATGGCAGCCGGGAGCAAGTGCTGTAAGATGGGTCAGCACAGGCGGCACTGAATATGAGATGGATGATTCCGACCGCACGGAAAGGGGCACAACTGTAACGCTCTATTTGTCCGACGACTCCCTTGAATTCCTCGATTATTATAAAATGAGGAGCATCCTGGAAAAATACTGCAGCTTCATGCCGTATGAAATTTATCTGAGGGACAGTTCTCAAAAATCTGAGTCTGCCAAAAAATCAGAGACAGATGCGGACTCTTCGGATGCTGATTTGAAGAGCGGAGGCAAGGCTGATGATCAAAAGGAAAAACCCATCAATGATACGAACCCGCTTTGGCTAAAACCTCCGAAGGATTGCACCGAAGAGGAGTACAAGGAATTTTACAGGAAGGTGTTCCATGACTTTAATGATCCGCTGTTCTGGATACATCTGAACATGGATTACCCGTTCAACCTCAAGGGGATCCTGTATTTCCCGAAACTCAGGCATGAGTTCGACACCATGGAGGGGCAGATCAAGCTTTATTACAACCAGGTTTTCGTGGCAGACAACATCAAGGAAGTCATACCTGAGTTCCTGATGCTGCTCAGGGGTGTCATCGACTGTCCTGACCTGCCTCTCAACGTTTCGAGGAGTTTCCTCCAGAACGACGGGTATGTAAACAAAATATCGACACACATTACAAGGAAAGTTGCCGATAAGCTGACTTCGCTGTATGAAAACGACAGGGAAAATTACAACAGGTACTGGGATGACATAAATCCGTTTGTGAAGTTTGGATGCATGCGCGAAGAGAAATTCTTCGATCGTGTAAAAGACATTATTATCTTCAGGACGATAAATGGCGATTACACGACGCTGAAGGACTATCTTGAAAGGAACAGGGACAAGCATAAGGACAAGGTCTTCTATGTCAGCGACGAGAAACAGCAGGCACAGTATATCAAGCTGTTCAGGGAGCAGGGCATGGAGGCTGTGATCCTGAATGCACTGATCGATAATCATTTCATCCAGTTCCTTGAGATGAAGGAGAGCGGTGTCAAGTTTTTAAGGATCGATTCCGACCTTTCCGACAATCTGAAGGACAGCGAGGCAGGCGAGGCATCTTCTGAAATGAAGCAGAAGCTCGAAACGATTTTCAGGGAATCGTTGGGAGACGATAAACTGAAAATCAGCGTGGAGGCACTGAAGGCTTCGACGCCTGCGATGATCCTGTTGTCAGAATACCCCAGAAGGATGCAGGAAATGACCAGGATGTATGGAATGCCAGGTATGGACGCCGGCAGCATGTTTCCTGATGAACGCACGCTGGTCCTCAACAGGAATAATGCACTGATAAAGGCGTTGGTCAGACTGTCTGACGACAGCAACAAAAAGGATGATGTTGAGCTGATCTGCCGGCATGTCTTTGATCTTGCGATGCTGAGCCATAAGCAACTCGAGCCCGAAGCAATGATGGCGTTTATAGAGAGAAGCAACAAGCTGCTCGAGAAACTTGCGGAACTGGAAGAGAAGCAAAGCGAGTGAACCTGGCAGTATAAAGAGGGAAGAAAGGAAAGAGGAGAATTCTGCCAGGCCAGACAAGTCTGCTGAGTTGCTGAGTATGCTTAAGCCGGCAGGATTCTATCCGAGTGTTTGCCGTGATTTAAATTACCGCATAAAAAGCGCCTTGTTGTTGACAAGGCGCTTTTTTCAATAATCTGATTGTCTGGCAGATATGCAGTTGCAGATATGTAGTTATGGAAAGTAACTTTTCCGGCCTTACTTAATACCTCAGGTTTGGTACCGGTAGTTTGATTTTGCCAGGCCAAGATATTATTTGTCTTTTTCCCGTATCTCGACCCTTCTGATCTTGCCGCTGATGGTCTTTGGCAGCTCATCCACAAATTCGATGATCCTCGGGTATTTATACGGAGCTGTGACCTTCTTTACATGTTCCTGCAGTTCCTTTACAAGTTCATCGCTCGGCTTATAGTTTTTTGTCAATACAACTGTAGCTTTCACTACCTGGCCCCTTATAGGGTCGGGCACAGCTGTTATTGCGCATTCAAGAACGGCAGGATGCTCGAGCAGGGCGCTTTCCACCTCGAAGGGCCCGATGCGGTAACCGGAACTCTTTATCAGGTCGTCGGCCCGGCCTACAAACCAGTAGTATCCATCTTCATCCTTCCACGCCATGTCGCCGGTATAATAGATACCATTGTTCCATACCTTTTTGGTCATTTCAGGATCGCGGTAATATCCTTTGAACATGCCGACAGGGATGGATTTATCTGTATAGATCACGATCTGGCCTTCTTCGCCGATCTCACAGGGTTTGCCTTCATCATTCAGCAGGCCTACGGAATAACCAGGAGAAGGCTTACCCATTGAACCAGGTTTGGGGTCGATCCACGGGTAATTTGCAATCGTTACGGTAAGCTCCGTCTGGCCGTATCCTTCATACAGTTTCAGGCCAGTAGCCTTAAGGAACTGATGATATACCTCGGGATTGAGCGGCTCGCCTGCTATCACGCAGTATTTCAGGCTGCTGAGATCGTACTTTGTAAGGTCTTCCTTGATAAAGAACCTGTAGATTGTCGGCGGTGCACAGAATGAAGTTATTTTGTACCTGGAAATGACGCTGAGAAGCTCGCTTGGAACGAACTTGTCATAATCATATACAAATACGGATGCACCGCTGATCCACTGTCCGTAGATTTTACCCCACATAGCTTTTGCCCAGCCTGTATCTGCGACAGTGAGATGAAGGCCGCCATCTTCTACATTTTGCCAGTACCTGGCAGTGAGTATGTGACCAAGCGGATAAGTGAAATCGTGCTGTACCATCTTCGGCATGCCAGTCGTGCCGGAAGTGAAATAGAGCAGCATTATGTCGTCATTGCATGTTGCTTCACTGCCGACAGGCCTGTCGAACTTGTCGGACATACCCTCCAATTCGGCGTTGAAATCGACCCATCCTTCTTTTGAACCGCCAACCAGCACTTTTTTTACGAGGGTAGGTGATTCGGGCTCTGCTTCTTCGACGTGCCTGATAACGTCATCTTCAGCCACGGACACGATCATCTTGATATCAGCGGCGTTGCACCTGTACACTATATCCTTCTTGGTTAGGAGATGTGTTGCAGGAATGCAGATGGCGCCGATCTTGTGAAGACCCAGCAGGCAGAACCAGAATTCATACCTTCTTTTGAGGATCAGCATTACCGGATCGCCTTTTTTGATACCATGTGCTTTGAAAAAGTTTGCTGCCTTGTTGCTGAAACGGCTCATTTCGGCAAAACTGAACCTTGCTTCAGCGCCAGCGGGGTTGCACCAAACCATTGCGTTCTTTTCGGGATCTTCAGCAGCGATGACGTCAACAACATCAAATGCAAAGTTGAAATTTTCAGGCACATTGATTTTAAAATTTTCACAAAAATCTTCGTATGATGTGAATTCTGTTTTCGGTAAAAATCTGTCCAGCAGCATAACCATCCTCTTTTTCCTATATTGTTTTTTTATATAAAGGTTCAAGCAATATATCGGTTTGAACGTATCAGCCTGTTTTTATCAATCATGATTTGGATTCATTGCCATCCTGGATTATTATTGCCAGGAACTTTGCCGGTTTGTTGCCCAGGGCCTTCATGCCATGGCTGTAGCTTGAATCGAAATACAGCGAGTCTCCTTCATTTAGTACGATGTGGTGACCATCGATGTATATAACCATGGAGCCTTCGATCACGTAGTTGAACTCCTGGCCCGGGTGCGAACTGAGGTGTATCGGCGCGTCGTCCGATGAGGGCTCTACGCATACTTCAAACGGTTCAGCCTTTTTGTTGACGAAGTTAAAGGCCAGACTGTGATATTTGTACGGCGCTTTGCGTTCGACGTTTACGCCTTTGCCTTTCCGGACAAGGCAATATGTACGAAGCTTCGGTTCGTCGCCGGTAAGAATGGCTGTAAGTTCGACATTGTATTTGCTCGCCAGCTTGTACAGAAAGCCGATAGGGATGTCTACCTCTCCGCTTTCGTATCGCTTGTATTCTTCAACGGAAATACCCAGATCCTTCGCCAGCTCTTCGACCGTATAACCGGCGATATCGCGCAGACCCGCGATGCGTTCCGCGATTTGCTGTATCTGATCCGACATGTTCCTCATCCCTTCTTATTTAGCTATTAAGAATGTATAAATATTAGCACAAAACCTTGTAATAATAAATAAATGAGGCAAAGCAAATGCGTTTCGTCAAAAAAACGTAAAAAAAATGAATGAATTTTGAAAACTGGTTGGGGACAGTTCTTAACTCAGCGTGAGATTAACCCGGTTGGGGATAGCCATCAGCTTTACTCAGTCCGGATGGGCTTTGTATGTATGGGGACAGTCCTCAAGTTAATTGCAACTGTCCGTATTCCAGGAGTTTTTTCGTGAATGTTTCTGCCGCAGGTGACAATGGCACGTTTTTCAGAGTTGCTATGCCTAACTGCCTTTTGGGGGACGGTTCTTGAAGTTTGAGTATGAACAGTTCCTTTTTCCTGACGAACTGTAACGCACTTTCTTTCAAAACATGTGCTATCCCCAGACCGATCCTTGCCATCTCAACTAAAAGGTCCATGCTTTCAAGTTCTACTTCTGGTGTTATTTCAATGCCTTTTGAGATGAAGTATGAGTCGAGGTTTTTGCGGGTGGAGCTTTCTTTCTGAAGAAGCAGCAAAGGATATGATGCCAGTTCCTCCAGGGGGACAGTCCTGCTCTTGAGATGATCATAGCGGGAAGATGCTATGAACACATCTTCGACTTCGCAGAGAACCACTGCGTCTATATCGTTGTCGGAAACGGGCATTGTTACTATGCCAAGATCTACGGCGCCTGACTTGATCGAGTTTATTATCCCGTGAGACGTGCGGTTTGTTATTTTCAGCTTAATATCCGGATATTCAAGGATGAATTTCTGAAGGAATGGGATCAGCAAATACCTTAGTATGGTGTCGCCGACGCCTATTTTCACTTCCCCGAGTTTCAGGGACTGCATGTCGCGGATTTTGGCTTCTGCTGCATTTATAAGATTGCAGGCCTGTTCGACATGGCTGAAGAGCATTTCGCCGACTGCCGTCAGTTTGACACGTCTGGGACCTCTGACAAACAACTGGCTGCCCGTGCACTCCTCAAGGTTCTTGATAGATTGGCTGACAGCCGACTGCGAAATAAACAATTCACGTGCCGCAGCTGAAAAACTGCCTGTTTTGGCGACTGTATGAAATACTTTATAAAGTTCGAAATTTACATCCATAAGCTCACCTTATCGCATCCATTAAATATATTAATTGTCATTATGAATTATATCATTATATAATAGGGCTGGGAAGCAGTGCAAAATAAATTCTTTGGGAAAAAGGAGTGCATTGTGATGAACAGGACCATCCAGGATGAGAATTTGCAAAGGAGAAAGGTCAGAAGGATTTTCGTAGAGAAGAAAAAGGGCTATAATGCAGAAGCCTACTGGATGTATCGTGACTTCAGGGATTTTCTCGGCATAAGCGGACTGGAAGGAGTACGTGTCGTATACAGGTATGATATCACAGACTTAACCGACAGCGAGTATGCTGATTCCGTAAAAGTGATATTTTCAGAATCCCTTGCTGATGCCATGTATGAAGAAACGCTGCCTGTCGGCAATGACGAGAGAGCGTTTGCAGTGGAGTATCTTCCGGGACAGTTCGACCAAAAGGCTGATTCGGCTTCACAATGCATACAGTTACTGACGCTTGGCGAAAAACCGCGGTGCAAAACAGCCAGGGTCATAATACTGAAGGGCAACATATCCGACAGCGATTTCGAAAAGGTAAAGAACTACTGTATCAATCCTGTTGACAGCATGGAATCAGGCATGGACAAGCCTGAGACTCTTGATACCGAGATTGTTATCCCGGGGGACATTTCTCAAATCGATGGTTTTTGCTCTATGACAGTAGATGAGCTTGTTTCGCTGAAGGATAAACTTGGACTTGCGATGACAATCGATGATCTCGAATTCTGCAGGAAATACTTTTCCGAGAAAGAACACCGCGATCCTACCATGACGGAAATAAGAGTTCTGGACACTTATTGGTCCGATCACTGCAGACACTCTACTTTCCTCACAAGGATCAGGAACATTGAAATTGATGACAGCCCGTTTGGCAATTTCCTGAAAACGGTTTATGATCAGTACACAGCCTCCAGGAAGTATGTGTATGGTGACCAGGAAAAAGATATCAGCCTTATGGACCTTGCCACGATAGCGATGAAAGTCATGAGGAAAGACGGCAGGCTGGATGACATGGAAGTGTCTGATGAGGTCAATGCCTGCAGCATAGCGGTAAACGCCAAAGTCAACGGCAAGGATGAAGAATGGCTTGTGATGTTCAAGAACGAGACCCACAACCATCCCACAGAAATCGAGCCATTTGGCGGAGCTGCGACCTGCCTGGGCGGCGGCATCAGGGATCCCCTGTCGGGCAGGGCATACGTGTACCAGGCAATGAGGATAACGGGAAGCGGCGATCCGAGAACGCCTTTTGACAAGACACTCCCTGGAAAACTGCCCCAGCGCAAGATAACGACGGAAGCTGCAGCAGGTTACAGTTCGTACGGCAACCAGATAGGACTTGCAGGGGGACAGGTCTCAGAAATTTATGACGAGGGTTATGTGGCAAAAAGGATGGAACTCGGAGCGCTGATAGGCGCGGTACCGAGGGAAAATGTCGTAAGGGCGAAGCCTGAACCTGGTGATGTGGTGATCCTGGTTGGCGGCAGAACCGGTCGGGATGGTTGCGGTGGCGCAACAGGTTCTTCAAAGGAGCAGGATGAGAAGGCACTTCTGACCTGTGGAGCAGAAGTGCAGAAGGGGAACCCTTCGCTGGAAAGGAACATTGTAAGACTTTTCAGAGATCCCAGGGTCAGCAGGATGATCAAGAAATGCAATGACTTCGGGGCAGGCGGAGTTTCTGTTGCCATAGGCGAGCTTGCAGACGGACTTGATATAGACCTTGACAGTGTGCCGACGAAATATGAAGGTCTTGATGGCACTGAGCTTGCTATTTCAGAGTCGCAGGAAAGGATGGCCGTCGTTATTTCAAGCAAAGACAGGGACGAATTCATCAAGGCTGCCATGAAAGAGAATCTTGAAGCCACTCAGGTAGCCGTTGTGACCGATACCGGAAGACTGCGGATGAAATGGCGCAATAAAACGATCGTCGACATAAGCAGGGAATTCCTGAATACCGGTGGTGTCAGGCAGAATACAGATGTTAAAGTGGTGGCTCCTGAGATTGAGGCATTTGGTAAAAATGAAGAAGCGTCCCCCCTGGAGGAAGCATGGGTCAGCAATCTGCAGAAGCTTGAAAATTGCTGCCAGAAAGGGCTTGCTGAACGCTTTGACAGCACCAATGGTGCAGGGACTGTGTTGATGCCGTTCGGTGGCAAGTATCAGCTGTCACCTGCGGAAGGCATGGTGGCCAAGTTGCCTGTACTTGATGGCGATACGACTACCTGCACTATGATGACGTATGGGTATAATCCACGGATATCCAGGTGGAGCCCGTTCCACGGAGCGGTTTATGCTGTTGTCGAAGCCATCGCGAAATTGGTTGCCATGGGCGGGGATTACAGGAATGCAAGGATGTCGATGCAGGAATTCTTTGAGAAGCTTGGCACAGATCCTGTAAGATGGGGAAAACCGTTCAGTGCTTTGCTTGGCGCGTACTATGCCGAAATGAAACTTGGAATTCCGTCGATCGGCGGAAAGGACAGCATGTCAGGTACGTTTAAAGACCTGGATGTGCCGCCGACACTTGTTGCGTTTGCTGTTACCGTTGGTGATGTGGAGAATGTCATTTCAACGGAATTAAAGAAGGCCGGCAGCCAGGTGGTGCTTGTCAGGCTCAGGAAAGATGAATATAATCTGCCTGATTTTGATCAACTCCACATGACTTACACAAGGATTCATGAAATTATAAAAGAAAAAGCAGTGCTCGCAGCACATTCGGTCCGCCAGGGAGGCGTAGCGGAAGCTGTGAGCAGAATGTGCTTCGGAAACATGATCGGTGTTGAACTGAACATTGGGAACACGGCAGATTTGTTTGCTCCCGATTATGGTTCAATTATACTTGAGATTAAGGCTAACGCCGATGTACATCAGTTACTGCATGGTCTTGATTACCAGGTTCTCGGCACAACTCTGGAAGAACCTGTAATCAGGTGCGGGGGGACGGTTCTCAACTTGAATGATCTGGCTGATAAATGGATTCAGCCGCTGGAAAGCGTGTTCCCCACCAAAGTCGATGACGGTCAGAAGCCGGTTGAGACTTTCAGTTTCAACAATGCGTCTGCCGTAAGTATTGCCAGGACCGGCAGTTCCGGCAAATTTGCAAAACCCAGGGTGCTCATTCCTGTATTCCCGGGTACGAACACTGACTATGATATCGCAAAGGCATTCGAAAATGCCGGCGGAACAGTTGAGAAACTCGTCATACGTAACCTGTCGCCTGAATACTTCAGAGAAGCTTCGGAATACATGGCCGAATGCATAAAGAGCTCTCAGATACTCGTGTTTGCCGGCGATGAAGTCGAACCTAACGGCCCGGGCAAGTTTACCGCAGCAGTTTTCAGAAACCCGCGCATCAGAGAGGCTGTCAACGATTTGCTGCAGAACAGGGACGGTCTTATCCTTGGCATCTCCAGCGGATTCCATGCCTTGCTCAGGTTGGGGCTGCTGCCTTACGGTGAGTTCCGTGAGCAGGATTCATGCAGCCCGGCGCTGACGCAGAACTCGATCGGCAGGTATGTATCCTGCATGGTACAGACGAGGATTGCTTCGACGAAATCGCCCTGGTTCAGCAATGTCAATGTTGGCGATATTCACACAATCGCGGTATCGCATGGCGAGGGCAGGTTCGTTGCAACTGAAGAAGTGATCGCGGCATTGGCTGCCAATGGGCAGATTGCAACGCAATACGTCGATCTAGAAGGCAAAGCTACGTATGACATAAGATTCAATCCCATTGGCTCAATGTATGCGATTGAGGGCATAACGAGCCCCGACGGACGGATACTCGGCAAACTGGGCCACTCGGAGAGAAAGGGGACATATGTCTGCGTCAATGTGCCCGGCAACAAGGATCAGATGATATTTGAAGCCGGTGTTCAGTATTTTAAGTGATCGGGAACAGCGGGGACATTTCTTCAAGAAGCTTTGCCATGCTGAGAAGCAGCTAGGACCGAGAAGCGACGTTTTGAGGCTACGCTGCTGTAAAGTGCGGTAAAACATGAAATGCAACCACGCTATAGCCACTAAAACTATTCAAAAACGATAACTGTATAAAAAACGCCCGTAGTTAAATCGGGCGTTTTTTTGTGTGTACATGGAAGCAGGTGTCCGGGAAATGTCAGGAAATAATACACAGAACAAATGTTCTGTGATACAATGGAGGGGCAAGAAAGATAAGCCGAAGGTGATCCAGATGCCCAGGAAGGCAAGAGAAAAGCACAGTGAGGCACAGTATCACGTTATGTGCCGCAGCATATCGGAACTGAAACTGTTCAGGGAGGATGCGGACAAAGATTATTACCTTCGCCTTGTCAGCATATATACTCGGAAATACAGGTGTGCCGTATATGCATATTGCCTGATGGACAACCATGTACATATTCATCTGGATCCGAGAGGTTATGATATTTCGAGCCTTATGCACAGCATAAATACGGCATACGTCATT
>Ga0134092_1000662_pt1 | contig 34024 bp, 35 predicted proteins | sample 3_6taG_FD_94454 | JGI IMG/M metagenome (GOLD analysis project Ga0134092, IMG submission 94454) | Switchgrass degrading microbial communities from high solid loading bioreactors in New Hampshire, USA - 3_6_20_6_A3 metaG | ecosystem: Engineered > Bioreactor > Semi-continuous > Anaerobic >... | reverse complement strand
TGGGCTGGTGTGGCAGCAGCAATAACTGCTAAAAAAGCTGGAGCAGATGTACATTTGTTTGAAAAAACTGATTTATTATTAGGTCTGGGTAATGTTGGTGGAATTATGAGGAATAATGGCAGATGGACAGCTGCAGAAGAACTTATAGAATTAGGTGCTGGAGATTTAATTGAAATTACAGATAGAACTTCAAGGCATAAAAATATAGAGTTCCCAGGGCATAAACACGCAAGCCTATACGATGTAAATATCATTGAAGGTGAAGTTCATAAGTATTTAGAAGATATGGGAATAAATATATATATGGAAAGCAGAGTAGTAGATATAGAATTGGAAAAATCAAAAATTAAAGGAATATATTTAAGTGATGGAACTTATATTGAGGGTGATGTTTTTATAGAAACTACAGGTACAACAGGATCGATGGGAAATTGTTTAAGATATGGAAATGGATGTTCAATGTGCATATTAAGGTGTCCAGCTTTTGGTCCAAGGCTCAGTATAAGTGAAAGATGTGGCGTAAGAGATATACAAGGAGAAAGAGGAGAAGATGAATTAGGTGCTTTTTCAGGTTCTTGTAAGTTAGCCAAAGAAAGTTTATCAGAAGAAATAAGAGAAAAACTTGATAAAGAAGGAGTAGTAGTATTAAAGGTTCCTGAAGAAGATATTAATTACGATAAGTTACAACAAAAGGTTTGCCAACAATATGCTTTAAAGGAATTTGCCGAAAATATAGTTCTTTTAGATACTGGACATGCTAAATTAATGACTAGCTATTATCCTCTTAATAAGTTAAGGAAGATAAAGGGATTAGAAAAGGCAAAATATGTTGATCCTTATGCAGGAAGCAAAGGAAATTCAATTAGATATTTATCTGTTGCTCAAAGAACAAATGATATGAAGGTTAAAGGAGTGGACAATTTATTCTGTGCTGGTGAAAAAAGTGGCCTATTTGTAGGACATACTGAGGCAATTTGTACTGGCAGTCTTGCTGGACATAATGCTGTTAGATTAATGATGGGAATACCATTATTAATATTACCAGCTTCAATTGCTATAGGAGATTTAATTGCATATACAAATGAAATGGAAAGTACCCGTGAAGGTAGAAAAGATCGATATACTTTTGCAGGATCAAAGTACTTTGCAAGAATGAAGGAAGAAGGTCTTTACACTTTAGATAAGGAAGAAATAAAAAATAAAATAGCTAAGTTAAATTTAACAAATGTTTTCGCTCAAAAATTAGTATATTAGTATAATTGTTTAATTTCTATAAAACTTAAATTAATAAGGATTATTACATAAAGTTAAATGTAATAATCCTTATTAGTTTAAGTAAAAATACACAGAGTAGTATAAAAATTTATATTTTAGTCATTTATAAATATATAGGGATATTAATTTTTGAAAAAATTATATTATAATAAAGGAGAATGAAAATGGATATACAGAAAGAAAAAATTGAAGAGATTTATGATAATACTGGGAGAAAAGTAGTAAAGTATAAGCAAAAGATAATTAATAATACATTAAATGAAGAAAAAGAAATTGAATCAAAGGACTTAAATGGATTAATTAGCGAGGTAAGAAAACAAGTAAGTGAGTGGAATAAGATGAGTTAGGAGGACAAATGTTTATAGAAGTAATAGAAAAGGAAACTTTCAATAAAAAAATAAAAATCAGATTTAATAATATAATAGAAGCTTTTGATAAGTTTAATTATTTTAATATTGGTCCTAAGGAAGAGGAAGATTTTAAAGAGCAAGAAAAGATATTTATTGAATTAATTAAAGAATTTTTTAAAATTAATTCATCTACGGTTATAATAGATTTCTATAAAAATAAATTAAATAAAGAAGCAATAGATATTATAAAGAATAATTTAAGCAAGAAAGACTTTGATATTATAAGTCAAATATTAAAGACTGGATCTTCAGAGGATATATATTTTCAAATAAAAAATATAGATTATCTAGATCCTTTAGTTAAATTATGTACAAGGGAGCTTTTCTTTATAAGCTTTTATTTTAAAAAAGGAACCCTTTGGGGGAATTACAATATGACCTTTCCATTTTTTTATGAAGATAAGGAAGAAATAAATGAATATGAAAAGGCTATAAAGAAGGTAGAATGCAGAATTAACAATTGATAAAAATATAGTTTTACTTTTGAAAACTTTAAAGTTTAAAAATCCCTTTAGGGATTTTTTTATTAATTCCACATTCTACATTATAAATCTTATATTACTTAGTAAGCATTTCTATCATGACATCTAATGTAGATTTTGTTTTACGCAGATTATCTACATAATCTGCAATATGATTTTTGTAGTATTCAACTCCTGCATCTGTTATAGAATATATTTTTTTGCTTCTCTTATTTAAGAATTCATCTCCAGTCCAAGAACTTTTCACATAACCCTTTTCTTCTAAAGAATAGAGAGTTTCGTAAATAGTGCTTGAGGAAACAGGAAAGGGTAAGGCAGAGTCTGAAAATCTATTTTTAAATTCCTCTAAAACTTTATTTCCAAAAATAGCTTTACCTTTAGCTAATTCTTTTAATATATAAAAGCTATAAAGCATTTTAGTATTAACAACATTTCTTGGGGCTATTAGACGATTTCTTTTTTCCATATAAAAACCTCCTTTTTATTTATCATACCATATAAAACATCAAAATACACTTAAATAATATCCTCTTAAAAGATAGAGTTTACATAAAAAAATAGAACAAAAAAATTTTCTTTGTATATAATGTATTATACGAAAGAGTAGGAGTTGATGAACATGTCTAGAAGATGTTGTTGTGATAGATGCTGCGGTAGAGGATACTATAACAGCTGTTGTAACTGGGGCTGTGATTGTTGTTCACCATTATTATGGTTGATATTACTAGGATGTTGTTGGTAATAATTTAAAGAAGGATGCATTTTGCATCCTTTTTTATAATTTTTAATTTTGTGGTATTATTTTTATGAGGTGAAATTATGTTTGAAAATAGATGTTTTTGTGAAAAATGCAATAAAATTCAGCCTATTTACATTAATAAGTCTAGTGAAACCGTAGAATTAAATTTAGGAAAAATGAAATATGAAAAAGAAATAGGTTTTTGTTGTGTTTGTGGGGAAGAAGTATATTCTATTGATTTAGCAGAAAAAAATAAAAGAACTTTTAATAGAAAATTGAAGGAGTTTGAAGAAAGTTTTAATATTACAAGATTAATAGAAGTAGCTGCTGATGGTGAACTAGAGATAACTACAGAGAAAGAAGATTTATTTGATAAAATTAAAGATATTTTATCTAGAAAAAATGAAAAGTAATCATATATCCAAAAGAATAATATAATAATCTATAATGCTATTATTTCTTTTGGAGGATAAAATGTTAGATTTATTAATTTATTTAGACGAGAATTTAATAAAAAATTTAAATTCATTAGCTTTAAATGGATATATTGATATAAGAACTTTTAAGAAGGTTAGAGATAGATCGGTAGGGGGAATTGTTAGTTCAGCTGATAAAGATGGAAAGAGTTGGGATAGTAAAGAAGGAAAAGATAAAATTGAAGGTTATAAGACAAAACATAAGAATTATGCCAATAGTTCTTATTGTGGTAATGAAAGAAGTCTTGAATTTGAAGGTAAGAATTTTGATAGAAATGAACAGGAAATAAAAAAGATAAATACTTCTTTTACTTTTCATAGCGATTTGTTAAATTTTTTAAAAAGAAATAATAGTATAAAGAATATAGTGGAAACTAACAATTTAAGAGATATTTCAATAGGTGACTATATAGAAATAAAGGGGAATGTCCAAGAGACTTCGATTTTTAATTATATTGATACATTACTAAAAGTTTTTAATTGCTATGGCTATGATTTTTTAAATAGTTTAATTAATGATAATAAAGAATATAAATTAAACTATACTATAATTGCTAACTTGCTAACTGAATTAAAAAATTCAATTACTGTAAGTGAAACAAGAGATTTAATAATTAAAAGTGGTAATACATTTTTAGTTCTTCCTGTAAATGAAAATTATTTTTTAGATAGTCATTTTAATATGTTTGATATAGTTCATTGCAGCTGTAAAGTTTTTGGGAAGGTAATGATGGTGAAAGAAGATAAGGCTAAATGTATAAGCTTGTTAAGGAAATCCTCACAAGAAAGTTACTATGAAGAACTATTAAATTCTATAGACCCGTATTTAAGGTTATTAGAAAGAAACAACATAATACTTCCTAAGAAAGTGGATTGTAACATAAAAGGGAAAATGATAATGATATTACCTATAAGCATATGCATATAAATTGTATATGCTTTTTGTTTTTATGTAATAATATATCTAGCAAGATAAGATAAAGTGGTATATAATATAAATTTGGAATTATACATAGAAAAGTAGGAAAGGGAAGAAAAATGAAGATAGGATTCGACCATAAAAAATACTTAGAAGAACAATCTAAATACATATTAGAAAGAGTAAATAATTATGATAAATTGTATTTGGAATTTGGTGGGAAATTAATGTATGATTTACATGCAAAAAGAGTACTACCAGGTTTTGATGAAAATGCAAAAATAAAACTTCTTCATAAGCTAAGAGAAAAAGTTGAAGTAATTATATGTGTATATGCTGGAGATATAGAAAGAAATAAAATTAGGGGGGATTTTGGTACAACTTATGATTTAGAGGTATTTAGGTTAATTGATGATTTAAGATCATATGACTTAGATGTAAACAGTGTTGTAATAACAAGATATGAAGAACAGCCTTCTGCAAAAGTATTTATTAATAAATTAGAACGTAGGGGCATTAAGGTTTATAAGCATAAGGCAACAAAAGGATATCCAACTGATGTAGATACAATAGTAAGTGATGAAGGATATGGAGAAAATCCATATATAGAAAGCACTAAGCCAATAGTAGTAGTAACAGGACCAGGACCAGGAAGCGGAAAGCTAGGAACTTGCTTAAGTCAGCTTTATCATGAATTCAAAAGAGGTAAAAAAGCAGGCTATTCAAAATTTGAAACTTTCCCAGTTTGGAACGTTCCTCTTAAACATCCATTAAATATTGCCTATGAAGCAGCAACAGTTGATTTAAAGGATGTTAATATGATCGACTCTTTCCACTTTGATGCCTATAATAAAGTTGCTGTTAATTACAATAGAGATATAGAAAGTTTTCCTCTATTGAAAAGAATAATAGAAAAAATTACTGGTAAAGAATCAATTTATAAATCCCCTACAGACATGGGTGTTAATAGGGTAGGTTTTGGCATAATAGATGATGAAGTAGTTAAGGAAGCATCAAAACAAGAGATAATTAGAAGATATTTTAAAACTATTTGTGAGTATAAAAAGGGATATGTAAATAAAGATACAGCTGATAGAGCAAAATTGATTATGGAAGAATTAAATTTAAAAGAAACTGATAGAAAAGTTGTATTACCTGCTAGGGAATATGCTCAAAAGAAGAAACAGCTATTAAATAAGAATGATGCCTATCCAGTTGTCGCTTTAGAGCTTGAAGACGGAAAAATTGTAACAGGTAGAAAATCAGAAATAATGGATGCTTCAGCTGCTGTAATATTAAATGCAATAAAATATTTAGCTAACATTGCAGACAATATTCATTTACTATCACCAGTAATATTAGAGCCAATAATAAATTTAAAGTCTAAAACTTTAGGTATAAAGCAAGCTTCATTAAATTGTGAAGAAATACTAATTGCCTTGAGTATATGTGCAGCAACAAATCCAACAACTCAAGTAGCTTTAGAAAAACTAACTTCTTTAAAGGATTGCCAAGCTCACTCAACTACATTAATTTCATCTAATGATGAACAAACCTTTAGAAGATTGGGAATAGATGTTACTTGTGAGCCAGAATTTGAAAGCGAAAAATTATATTATATATAATGTACATAGAAAAATATAGAGAAAATAGGTTAGACTATTTTCTCTATATTTTTTATTAAAAATAATGACAAAATTTAAAATATGATATATATTATTAAATAATATTCTAAAACTATAAATGTAAGTTTTTTCAAAAACATAACAAATTAAGTAACAAACAAAAAATGAAAAGGAGGTTATATTATGAAAAAAGTAGCAGCATTTTTTGATATAGACGGAACAATATATAGAGAAGGATTAATAACAGAAGTATTTAAAAAAATAATAAAATATGAACTAGTAAGTGAAGAAAGATGGTACAAAGATGTAAGACCTTCTTATATTAAATGGGATAAAAGACAGGGAGATTATGATGACTATCTATCAAAAATGGTAGATGTATATATTGAAGCAATAAAGGGTGTAAATAAATCTTATGTAGAATATATTGCAAAAAGAGTAATTGAACAAAATGGAGATAGGGTATATACTTTTACAAGAGACAGGCTTAAATGGCATAAGGAACAAGGGCATTTAGTAATAGCTATTTCAGGATCTCCTATAGAATTAGTTAAGGAAATGTCACAAAAATATAATATGGATGATCACAGAGGGACTATTTATCAGTTAGATGCTAATAACAATTATAGTGGTGAAGTTATACCAATGTGGGATCATGAAAGCAAGCTTAAAGCAATCAGAGAGCTGGCAGAAAAATATAATATAGATTTAGATAATAGTTATGCCTATGGGGATACGTCTGGAGATTTTACAATGTTTAAATCAGTAGGGAATCCTTATGCTATTAATCCTACAAGAGAATTAATAGGAAAGGTTATGGAAGATAAATATGTAAAGGAAAAAATAAATGTAATAGTTGAGAGAAAGGATGTAGTATATAGTATAGATTTAGATACAGTAAAAATACTATAAAAATTATAAACTAAGGAAGATAAATATTTTATTATAGAAGGGGATTAAAATGCTTGAAATTAATAATAAACCTTTAGAAGAAAAATTAAAGCAATTAAAAAAAGCTATTGAAATTGTAGGAGGAAAAAGCTTTCTAGATAATTTAAAAAGCGATAATAAATTAGCTGAATTTTTAATAGAAAAATCCTTAACAAATGAAATAGTGGAGATTGAAATAGAGAATAGAAAATACTCAGTTCATAGTTTGTGCAAAAAAAAGCTGGACTATGAAAAGGCTTATATAAAAAATAAAAAGAAAAATATAGAAAAAATTGTTTATAAAATAAAAAAATACAATACTTATTTAGATTCCCTAATAAGAAAATATAAAAAAGATCAAAGTTTTAAAAATTTACTAAAAATTAAAGCAGAGATAGAAATAAGATACAAAAGTGATATTGATAATTTTATTTTGTGCGAAATTAAAAATTTAAATGAAGATAATAAAGAGTATTATGGTGAATTTTTAAATTCTAAAAAGGAAGACTTTATAAATCTTATTTTACATTCATTAATTTAAAATTTAAAAAATGCATTGTAATTTTTTATAATTTACAATGCATTTTAATAATTTGATAAAATTAAAATATTTGATTTATATTGTATCCCATGCTAAAGAACTTATCTTTAATTAACTGAATATGTTCCTCTCCATTAGTTTCAACTGTTGCTTCTAATAGTACGTTTTTCAATCTGTTATTTGCCTTAAACTGATTATGCTCTAATTGAACAATATTAGCATTTAATTCGTATAAGCTTTTAGATATCTTATATAATTGTCCCGGACAATTAGGAAGTTCTAAAGAAAAACAAAATAATCTTTTCCTTTCTACTAAACCATCTTTTAATAAGGATGATATAGTTAACATATCAATATTACCACCACTGACAACGGTGACTATGTTTTTATTACTAATACCTAATTTTTTTAAAGCAGCTAAGCTTGTTGCAGCAGAAGCTTCCACAACCAGTTTTTGCTTTTCGCATAGGTCTAAAAAGGCCTTTGAAATTTCCTGATCAGAAACAGTTATAATTTCATCAACATATTTTTTTATAAAATTAAAAGTCTTGCTTCCTGGAGATTTAACAGCTATCCCATCTGCAATTGTATTTACTGTATCTAAAGAAATCAGTTTTTTATTTTTAAAGCTCAATTCCATTGCATTTGCTCCTTCAGCTTGTACACCTACGATTTTAACTGATGGTTTAAGTTCCTTTGCTGCAAGGGCTATACCGCTTATTAAGCCACCGCCTCCAATGGGACATATTATCATATCAACATTTTCAAGCTGTTCAAAGATTTCTAAAGCAATAGTACCTTGTCCAAATATAACATTTAAGTCATTAAAGGGATGTATAAAAACTGACCCCGTTTCTTTTTCAATTTCTTTTGCTTTCAAATAAGCATCATCATAACATTCTCCGTGAAGAACAATATTCCCGCCATAATTTTTAGTAGATTGAACTTTTAAAAAAGGCGTAGTTTTAGGCATAACAATAGTTGATTTTACTCCTAGCATAGTTGAAGCATAGGCAACTCCCTGAGCATGGTTACCAGCAGAAGAGCAAACCACACCAAGTTTCTGTTCTTCCTTTGAAAGGGATTTTATTTTATTAAGAGCACCTCTTATTTTATATGCTCCTGTTATTTGTAAATTTTCACATTTAATATAAATATTATTATTTTCCTTAGAAAAAAAGGGACTATATATTAATGGTGTCTTTAATATGATGTCTTTAATATTCTCTCTTGCCTTTTTAATATCCTCTAAATGCATACCCTTATACCTCTATACAAAAATTTTTCTTAAAATTTGATTTACATAAATATTATAACATCATAGTAAAAATATAGATATTGAAAATTTTTAAATGTATATTTTATTTTAAAGAATAAAAAATATTAATATAGTTTGAAAGGAGGTTTAATGATGAATTGTGATAATTTTCCAAGATCTTTTCCTCCCCAAAAGCAAGATGTGCAGCCAGGTATAGAGGAAAAGATGAATCCAAAACCCATTTATAAGGATGATTCAATAATTGGAGCTAATAAGCTTAAGGGAAAGGTAGCGGTTATTACTGGAGGCGACAGCGGAATAGGAAGGGCTGTATCAATTGCTTTTGCAAGGGAAGGAGCAAAAGTTGCTATCATTTATTTAAATGAGCATGAAGATGCCAATAAGACAAAAGCAGAAATTGAAAATATGAATGGTGAATGTTTAATGATTCCTGGAGATATTGGGGATCCTGTTTTTTGTGCTTCTGCTATAACTCAAGTTATAAATAAATTTAAAACCATAAATATTTTAGTAAATAATGCGGCTGAACAGCATGTTTCTAATTCCTTGGAGGAAATAACTAATGAGCAGTTTGAGAGAACCTTTAAAACTAATGTGTATGGTCCTTTTTATTTGACTAGGGAAGCACTAAAGTATTTAAAGAAGGGAGATTGCATAATTAATACAACTTCAATAACTGCTTATAAAGGAAATAAGAAATTAATAGATTATTCAATGACAAAGGGGGCATTAACCACTTTTACAAGATCCTTGGCTTTAAATTTAGCAGGAAGAGGAATTAGAGTCAATGCAGTAGCGCCAGGACCAGTTTGGACCCCATTAATTCCTTCTTCAGATAATCCTGAAGCAGTATCTCAATTTGGAGTACAAAATCCAAGCGGAAGGGCTGGTCAGCCTGTGGAATTAGCAGAAAGTTATGTATTTTTAGCAAGTGATGGAGCATCTTATATTAATGGAGAAACAATTCACGTTAATGGTGGAGAAATTACTAATTCATAATATAAATAACTTTATAAAAAGTAACAGCTTAGGATTTTTTCTGGCTGTTACTTTTTATTATATTTTAGTTTAAATGTTTATTGCGCAAAATAAAATACTAGGTTAGTATTATTATTGTTAAAATTAATACGGAGTGATTTTTATGGAAGAAAGACTACAAAAATATATGGCTAGTTGTGGAGTAGCCTCTAGAAGAAAATGTGAGGAATTTATCCTTTCTGGGGAAGTTAAAGTAAATGGTAAAGTTGTAAAAGAATTAGGTGTAAAGGTTAATCCGGAAAAGGATAAAGTATATTTTAGAGGAAAAGAAATAAAAAAAGAAACTCAAAAGTTATATATAATGTTAAATAAACCTGAGGGGTATATAACTTCTGTTAAGGATGAAAAAGGAAGAAAAACAGTTTTAGATATAGTCAAAGTAAAGGAAAGAATTTATCCAATAGGAAGACTGGATTATGACAGTTCAGGCTTATTATTATTAACAAATGATGGAGAAATTTATAATAAAATAATTCATCCAAGAGTAAACTTAAATAAAAAATATATTGCTTTATGTAAGGGAATTTTTACTGAAGAAAAATTAAATAAGTTTGAAAAGGGAATTGATATAGGAGGATACATTACTGCTGAAGCTAAAATTAAGGTTTTAGAGTTGAAGAAAGATAAAAGCCTAGTTGAAATAATAATTCATGAGGGGAAGAATAGGCAGATAAGAAGAATGTGTTCAGCCTTAGGCCATGAAGTTATAAAGTTGAAAAGAATTTCTATTGGAGAAATAAAACTTGGCAATTTAAAAAAGGGTGAATATAGATATTTAACTAAAAAGGAATTGGAATATATTAATTCTTTGTAGGGAGATGGAGTATGTTTAAATATGTAGGAAATATAAGTGATTTATCTCATTATATAATAGATAAATTTATTATTGAAAAAAAGGTTGCAATAGATGCTACCCTAGGAAATGGATATGATACAGATTTCTTGGCAGATAAATTTGAGAAAGTTTATAGTTTTGATATACAAAAGGAAGCCTGTGAGAAATATTTATTAAAAAATTTAATTAATGTTAAAATTATAAATGCTTCCCATCATTTCTTTGAGAAGTATATAAAAGAGAAAGTAGATTGTATAATGTATAATTTAGGTTTTCTTCCAGGAGGAGATAAAAATGTTACGACTATGCATGATACAACTTTGATGAGTATTAAAAAAGGGCTAGAACTTCTAAACAATGGTGGAATTATGACTATTTGTATTTATAGAGGACATAATGAAGGTAAGATAGAAGAGACTTGCATATTAGAGTATTTAAAAAGCTTAGATAAAAACAAATTTGGAGTTATGCTTCATTCTTACTTGAATAGAGATGAAAGTGCGCCTATATTAGCTGTTGTAGAAAAAAAGTAAAATTTATAAATTTATATTTTAGCATATGAATTTATAGAAATTATTCACAAAATGAAATTTTAATTGATGAATTATTCAAAAGATGTTAATATATATTTAAAAGATTGTTAAATTTTACGAAAAGAAGGGATGCAGATGGATAATACTTTAAAAGATGATTCAAAGGATTTATTACGTTTAATAAAATCTAAATATCCAAGATTAAGTAAAGGTCAGAAATTGATTTCAGAATATATTTTAAAACATTATGATAAAGCTGCCTTTATGACTGCAGCAAAGCTTGGTGCCGCTGTAGGAGTTTCAGAATCAACCGTAGTTAGATTTGCAACTGAATTAGGATTCTCAGGTTATCCAAAACTTCAAAAAGCCCTACAAGAATTAATTAAGAATAAACTTACTACAGTACAAAGATTGGAGTTATCAGAAGAATATTCAGATGCAGGATATGCTTTAAGAGCAGTACTTAAAGCGGATATAGAAAATATAAGATCAACTCTTGAAAAAATTAATTATAATACTTTCGAAGATGTTGTAAATAAAATATTCGAAGCCAAAAGAATATATATTTTAGGCTTAAGAAGTTCAACAGCCTTAGCTGAATTTTTAGGATTTTACTTAAATATCATTCTTCAAAATGTTAAGACTGTCAGTTATGGAATTTCTGATATATTTGAGCAGATGATAAATGTTGGTGAAGGGGATCTAGTAATTGGAATTGGTTTTCCTAGATATGCTTCAAGAACAATAGATGCCCTATCCTTTACAAAAGATAGAGGAGCTGTTGTAGTAGCAATTACTGATAGTTTATTATCTCCTCTTGCTGCAAAAGCAGACTATACATTAATTGCACAAAGTAATATGGCTTCTTTTGTTGATTCATTAGTAGCACCATTATCTGTTATTAATGCATTAATAATTTCAGTTGGTATGAGGGAAAAGAAAAATATTACAGATATATTTAATAATCTTGAAGAAATATGGACAAATTATAATGTATATTCATATAATAATAGAAATGTTGCGGACGATTAGAGATTAGTTAGGAGTTAGGAGTTAGTAGTGTGGAGTTAATTTTGTGGAGTTAGTAGTGTTGAGTTGGTGATTAGTAGTTTGAAATTTGGGAGTGTTGAGTATAGCTTTATACTTAGCACTTTTTCTGTTTTTTTGATATGTAATAAGCTAAATGCTATATTATTAAATATATAGCTAAATCAGGAGGATGAAATGAAAAGAGTAATAGTTATTGGTGCTGGACCAGCAGGTATGATGGCGGCAATTTCGGCTGCAAAAAATGATAATGAAGTAATTTTATTAGAAAGAAATGAAAAGGTAGGCAAAAAACTATTTATCACAGGAAAGGGGAGATGTAATGTAACAAATTCAAAGGATATTTCTGAGTTTTTTGACTATATTATTGGAAATCCTCATTTTCTCTATAGTGCATTGTATAGTTTTACTAATGAAGATACAATAGAATTTTTTGAAACTCAAGGAATAAAATTAAAAACAGAAAGAGGAGGAAGAGTATTTCCTCAGTCAGATAAATCTTCTGATATTATAAAGGGCCTTATGAATGCTCTTAAAAAATATAATGTTGATATAAAATTAAATAGTAAAGTCACAGATATTATTTTTGAAGGAAATAAAATAACTGCTGTTAAGATTAATGATTCATATATTTTAAAGGGAGATCACTTTATATTTTGTACTGGTGGTGTTTCCTATCCTTTGACTGGTTCCACAGGAGATGGAATAAAATTTTCAAAAAAATTAGGGCATAGTATTATAGACTTAAAGCCATCCTTAGTACCTATAGAATTTAAAGAGTCTTTAGAAAAAGAACTAGTAGGTTTAAATTTAAAAAATATAGAGATAAGTGTCTTTAAAGAAAATAGCAAGAAAGTTTTATTTAAAGAGCTTGGAGAAATAGTATTTACTAAATATGGAATATCAGGTCCTTTAGCTTTAAAGGCATCAAGGTATATTGATGAAGAAAATAGTTATTACATAACATTAGATTTAAAACCTGCATTAACAGAAGAGGAACTTGATAAGAGAATACAAAAAGACTTTAAAAAATATATAAATAAAGATTTTAAAAATTCACTAGATGATTTATTACCTAAAAAAATAATAAACTTTATAATTTTATTATCAAATATAAAAGAAGATAAAAAAGTCAATGAGATAACAAGAGTGGAGCGTAAAAATTTAGTTAAGCTATTAAAAAATATAAAATTTTTAGTTAAAGGTTTAAGACCTATTGAAGAAGCAATTGTAACTTCAGGAGGAGTTAATACTTTAGAAATTGACCCTTCTACTATGAAGTCTAAATTAATATGTAACTTATCATTTGCTGGTGAAGTAATTGACGTAGATGCTTTTACCGGCGGTTATAATGTACAAATTGCCCTTTCAACTGGTTATTTGGCAGGAACTAATATCTAAAATAACTTGTTAAAAGCATATAAAAATAATATAATTTAATAGAAAATGTTTTTTGGTTTTTTATTTTGAAAGGTGGAATATAATTTTGAGAATATCAGTTGCCATAGACGGACCAGCAGGTGCAGGAAAAAGCACTATTGCAAAATTAGTAGCAAAGAGATTTAATTTAATGTATATAAACACTGGTTCTATGTATAGAGCCGTAGCTTTAGTGGCTAAAGAAAATAATATAGATGAAAATAACATAGAAGAATTATGTAAATTAATTGATACCATGAATATGGAGTTTAGAGATGATGATTTATTTTTAAATGGGGAGAATATTCAAGATAAGATAACGATGCCGGAAATAAGCGGAATTGTGTCTAAGTATGCTGCTATAAAAGAAGTTAGAGAAAAACTTGTTAAACTTCAAAGAGAAATGTCAAAGAAATTTAATGTAATTATGGATGGAAGAGATATAGGTACAGTAGTTCTTAAGGATTCAAGGTTTAAGTTTTTCTTAACAGCAACAGCTGAAGCAAGAGCAGAAAGAAGATATAAGGAATTAAAGGACAGAGGGTTAGCGGTAGATTATAATATAATTCTTGAAGATATAATAAAAAGAGATTATTATGACAGTCATAGAGAAGTTGACCCATTAAGAAAGGCAGAGGATGCAATAGAAATAGATTCAACAAATTTATCAATTGAGGAAGTAACAGAAAAAATCTCTTCTATTATTGAAAAAAATCTATAAGTTTTTATAAAGGGGATAAAATAGCAGATTTAAAATATAAATTATAGGAGAAGTTTTTATGAGTAAAGTAATTTTAGCAGAAAATGCAGGTTTTTGTTTTGGAGTTCAAAGAGCTGTTAAAGAGGCTATTAAAGTACAAAAACAATACAATAAAAAGATTTATACATTAGGACCTTTAATACATAATAATGATGTTGTTAAATACCTTGAAGACAATAATATATTTGCAATAGATTATAGTGAAATAGATAAATTAGAAAAAGATGATGTTATAGTTATAAGATCCCATGGAGTAACTAAAAAAGTTATTGAAGACTTGGAAAGCAGGGGCTTAATTGTTGTTAATGCAACATGTCCTTATGTTACTAATATACAAAGGAAAGTAAATAAATTTTCTGAAAAGGGTTATAATATAGTTATTTTAGGAGATAAAAATCATCCTGAAGTCATTGGAATTAATGGATGGTGTAATGACAGTGCTATTATAACAAAGGATGGAAGTTTTGATGAGAAGCTACCTAATAAAATTTGTGTAGTTTCCCAAACAACAGAAAAACAAGAAAACTGGAAGAATACAGTTACAAATTTATCTTTAAATTCTAAGGAAGTGCTAGCATTTAACACTATTTGCCAAGCTACAGAAGTAAGACAGGAAAGCGTTGATAAATTATCAAAAAATGTTGATACTATGATTGTAATAGGTGGTAGAAATAGTTCAAACACAACCAAGCTATATGAAATAGCTAAGAAAAATTGTAGCAATACTATACATATAGAAAATGCTAAGGAGCTTACAAAAGAATTTATTGAAGCAAATAAAGATAAAAAAGTTGGGATAACTGCTGGTGCATCAACTCCTGACTGGATTATAAAAGAAGTTATTGATATTATGGAGGGAAATAATTAATGGAAGATCAATTAAAATTAATGGAAGAGATGGATAGGAAATTTAAAATTGGGGATGAAGTTAAAGGGGAAATTTTGTCAATAAATAGAGACGAAGTTATAGTATCACTAATTGGATATAAAGTTGATGGAATAATACCTTTTAAAGAATTAACAGTAGAAGAAAACTTAAAAAATTATCTTTCAACTTTAAAAGTTGGAGATGAAATTGAAGCTAAGGTTATTAAGTTAAAAAATGAAGATGGAAATGTTGTACTTTCAAGATTAGAATACGAAAAGAAAGAAGCTTTAAAGGAGCTTGAAAAATTATATAATAGCAAAGAAAGCTTTAACTTAAAAATCAAAGAAGCAAAAGAAAAGGGTTTAACAGGATATTATAAAGGAGTAAGAGTTTTTGTACCATTATCTCAAGTTGATATAAGATTTTCTAAAGACAGAAGTGATTTAGTCGGAAGTGAAATAGAAGTAAGATTAATAGATTTCTCTTTTGAAAATCCATCAAAAATTGTTGCATCTAGAAGGGTTATATTAGAAGAAAGACAAAAGGAAATAGAAGATAAAGCTTGGAGTTCTATAAAAGAAGGAGATATAGTAAAGGCAGAAATCAAGAGATTTACTGATTTTGGTGCTTTTGCAGATGTAAATGGAATTGATGGGTTAATCCATTTATCTCAAATATCATGGAGCCATGTAAAATCAGCTGAAAGTGTATTAAAAAAGGGGCAAATAGTGGATGCTAAAGTAATTAGTGCTGATAGAGAAGCAAATAGATTGTCTTTAAGCATTAAGGCATTAACTGAAGAACCTTGGAGCAGAGTAGAAGAAAAGTATCCAGAAGGATCAGTTGTTCTTGGTAAAGTAGTTAGAATGACAGATTTCGGAGCTTTTGTTGAATTAGAGCCAGGAGTTGATGGATTAGTTCATATATCAAAAATATCACATGATAGAATTAATACACCAGCAGATGTTTTAACCATAGGAGAAGAAGTAAAGGCTTTAATTTTATCTGTTGATGCAGAAAATAAGAAAATTGCCCTTAGCATTAAAGATGCTGAGTAGTAATAATGTTTTTAGAACACGCATATTATTATATGTGTGTTCTTTTATAATATAATGTATTTGGTACAGAATATTAATAAGGCTATTGTATTCTTTTCAACACTAGAGGGGTTTTGAGATGTTAGAGAAAATAGGAATAAATAATATAGAGACCTTGAGAAAACTTCATGCTAATAGTCAAAAAAGAATTAATTACGATAAGGATTTTTTTGAATTTTATGATAAGCAAAATTTTATAATGAAATATTTCTATAAGAAATTCATAAAAATAATTAAAATTAATAATAAATGTGCAGGATATATATGGTATGAACCCCCAGTAGATAAATATGTAAGGGTTTGGGCCTTGTATATAGAGCCAGAGTTTATTTCTTTATTAAATGAAAGTGTTTTAGATTTTTTTAATGATAGTATTTTATATTATGAGGTTTTTAATAAAAGTAAGAGAAATACTGAATTAATGAAATTAGGCTTTAATAAAAGCAGATATTCAATTTTGATGAGTCTAGATCTAGAGTTTTATAATAAGGATAAGGAAATTAAGAATATATATTCAAAGCTAAAGGATAATTTAATAAAAAATAAGCTTTATCATTATAATCCTAAATTCAGAATAAGAAAATTTAAAGAAGCCATGGATGAAGGTCTTCGTTGCGATATACAAAATCAAATATTTGCAGATTTAAATAGAAAGCCTTTAACTATTGAAGATATATACATGGACATGAGTCAAGACTATTATCTTGGAGAGTTATGTTTTTTTGGAATGTTAGGTGATGAACCCATAGGATATGGGCAAATAATAGATAATAGAAATATGTACACTATAGTAAATTTTGGAATTATAGAGGAGTTAAGAGGTATAGGACTTGGGAAGTTATTATTACATGAAATTATCCTAAAAGCTAAAAAATATGGAATAAAGGAATTATTTATAAGAGTAGATTATGAAAATATAAAAGCTATAAATTTATATAAATGGATAGGCTTTAAATTTGTAGATAATATAACCCTTTGGCAGAGAGAAATGTAACAGTTTGGAGTTAGGAGGAAAATAGGATGCTGGATAAGAAAATAAATGAACTAAAGGAATATTTAAAAAGATATGAAAAATTAAATCAAGCTATAGCATTAATTTATTGGGATATGAGAACTAATATGCCGGAGAAGGCAGGAGAAAGCAGGGGGAAAGTTCTTCAATATCTTTCAGAAGAAAGCTTTAAAATGCTTACAAGTGATACAGTAAAGAATTTTATAGAAGATTTATCTCAATACAAAGATAAAATGAATAAACTTCAATATAGAATGTTAGAAGAACTTGAAAGAAAATATAATGAAACTAAAAAAATTCCTCAGGAAAAGTATGTTGAATTCGTTGGAATATGCAGTAATTCAGAAATAGCCTGGGAAAAGGCAAAAGAAGCTAAGGATTTTGAAATATTTAAGCCTTATTTAGAACAGGTTGTTAAATATACTCAGGAATTTATTGAATATTGGGGATATAAAAATGACAAATATGACACCCTATTAGATAAGTATGAATTAGGATTAACAACAGAAAAGTTAGATAAAATATTTGATGAATTAAAAGCTGGCATAATTGAAATTTTAAATAATATAAAAAGAAGTAATAAAAGCATTAATAGAGACTTTTTATATGGTCATTTTGATGCAGAAAAACAAAAGGAGCTTTCACTACAGGTTTTAGAAAAAACGGGCTTTGACCTTAAGGCAGGAAGATTAGATGTTAGTGTTCATCCTTTTACAACAAACTTTGGGAATAAGGATGTTAGATTAACTACTAACTATCATGAAGATGAATTTACATCAGCCTTATTTAGTACCATTCATGAGGGTGGACATGGTATTTATGAACAAAATATTAGTGATGACTTAGAAGGTACAGGTCTTCAAGTTGGTGCATCTATGGCTATTCATGAATCTCAATCAAGATTTTATGAAAATATTTTGGGAAGAAGTAAGGAGTTCTGTTCATATTTACTGCCTTTAGCAAAAGAGTATTTTGAAGATTTTAATAAGGTTTCTTTAGATGAGTTTTATGAGGCAATGAATTATGTAGAACCATCTTTAATAAGAACTGAATCAGATGAATTAACTTATGGACTTCATATAATTATAAGATATGAAATAGAAAAGGAATTAATAAATGGAAAAATTAATGTAGATGATTTAAAGGAATTATGGAATAAGAAATATAAAGAATACCTTGGTGTTGAGCCTAAAAATGATGCAGAAGGTATTTTACAAGATATGCATTGGTCTGACGGATCCTTTGGATATTTCCCAAGCTATGCACTAGGAAATTTATATGGTGCTCAGCTTTTAAATAGCTTAATTAAGGAAAAGGAAATATTTTTGAGGACTTAAAAGAAGGAAAGTTTATCGAAATTAATGAATGGTTAAAGGAAAAAGTTCATAGACATGGAGCCCTTTATACACCAAATGAATTGATAAAAAATATAACTGGTGAAGAATTAAATCCAAAATACTTTATAGACTATTTAAAAAATAAATATTATAAAATTTATAATATAAAATAATTGATAATCAGCTTCTAGAAATTGATAAAGAGCCTAGCGAAGATATTTTGCAAAGTATAAATTAAAGAAGAAAATTGTTTTAAATTATTATTAGTATAGGGAAAAAAATAAAGAGTGAAGGACATCATTTATTAAAAAGAATCCTTCACTCTTTATTTATATTATTTAAAATAGTTTCCCTTAATTATATAATCTGCAATTTTAAAGCTATTTTCTAAGTTCTTTAATTCTTCCTTATTTGATGGAGTTCCAATAATTTCTCCACTATTTAGAATTGTGTAATTTCTATTTGTATTAACTAGAACTCGTCCCATTGAACTATTTTCAAAACTTTTTCTTTCTATTCCAAGTAAATAAGATATAGTTGGAAGAAAATCTACTTGTCCACCTGCTGTTGATATTGTTTCAGCCTTAATTTCTTGATTATAAATAATTAGAGGAATTTTCATATCATTTTCCTTCCACCAATCTCCTTCTAGAGGAGCATCCTGCATCTCATCTTCATAGAATTTATGTACACCTGTATGATCTCCATAGATCATAACTACAGTATTTTCTAAAAGATTATTTTTTTCTAATTCTTCTAGAAACAATTTTATAGCTTCATCTGTATATCTTATACTTTGAAAATAAGCACCGAGAATGTTTTTATCTAATTCCTCTGGCAGCTGTAGATATTTTTTACTTTCCGGAATTTCAAAAGGGCCATGGCTTGTTAATGTAGTTACAAAAGTATAAAAGGGTCTTGGCTCATATATAATTTTGTTAGCTACTTGCTTTAAAAAGGATTCATCAGATAAACCAAGGCCTATTACTTCATCCATATTATACTCATTAATATCTAAAATTTTATCAGCACCAAAGGATTTATGATTTTCAGCCCAATTCCAATTTCCACCTATTTCTGCATGGGTTGAAATAGTTTTATAACCTTTATTTTCAAGAAGTTTTTGGAGGCTCTTATATGTTGTCCAAGGATAACCCTGAAAGGCTGTACCTTCTCTTATAGGAAAGATAGAAGCATTCACTAAAAAGTCTGCATCAGAACTTGTTCCTGAACCATTTTGCTCATAGATATTGTTAAAGTATAAACTGTTTTTAAGAAGTTTATTCAGGGTTGGAGTTATTTCCTGACCATAAACTTTTTGACCTATAACAAAGTTTTCTAATGATTCAACCTGAAGGGCAATTAAATTTTTACCTTTCAGCAAAGAAAAGTATTTATTATCTTCTAAATCTTCTTTATTATTTTCAAACCAATTCTCTATCTCAATTATATCTTCATTTTTCAAATTATAGTTTTTAGATAGAGTGTAAAAAATATCATATCCATGGTAGCCAAGGGGACTCATATCACTATAGCTTTGATAAGGTGCCCAGGATAAGCTGAATAATCTTATACCCTCTAGGTTATTATTAATATCTATAAATAAATGACTAAAATAAAGAGATAAGGTGCTTATAAAAAATAAGGAAGCTGATTTAATTAATCTTATTTTAAATTGGGATAAATCTTCAAATTTAAAAATTCTAGTAAACTTATTCAAAAGAAAGAAAGCAATAAAATCTATAAAAAACAATATATCAACAAAGTGAAAATTAAATAAGCTTCTATTTGAAGGATTAAATATTTCAGGATAAATAAAATGTCTTAAGGATATAAAAGAACCATTTGCCCTGTAATACCAAATATCAAAAGTGAATAATATGCTTATAAATAAATCAATTCCTAAACTTACTTTTAAAGATCTTCTAAATTTAAAAAGACAAGTAATGCTTAAAATTAATAAAATAATTAGAAAATGGGCCCATAAGGCAGGATCAGAAAAGTATATTGAAAAGAAATTTATACTTTTTGAGCTAGGCGTTCTTAACATAGATAATAAAAGCATTGATTTTATTTGTAGAATTAAAAAGCTTGTAACTAAAAGCCAATTATCTAAAAGTATTTTCTTTATAAATTTTTTCATTTTATCCTCCAGTTTTTATATAGTAGAAGTTATGTAGCTATTATATTATATAATAAAAAGAGGATAAGTAAAATTAAATATATTTTATTGGACTGCCTCTGGCAGTCCATTTATTTTTGTAAATTTCATTTTTATTTAGTACTGTAAATTTAAAAAGTGATATAATTAAATTACTCGGAGGGATAATAATGGATGAAAAGACAAATGTAATGAGAATATTAGATAAAAAGAAAATTAATTATAAAAGCTATTCTTATGTTAATACAGATGCTATAAGCGGACATGATGTTGCAAAAGTTCTAGATCAGGATCCAAGGAGGGTTTTTAAGACTCTTGTAACAGTAGGAAAGTCTAAGAAAAATTATGTTTTTGTTATACCTGTCGAAAAGGAATTAGATTTAAAAAAAGCAGCAAAAAGTGTTGGTGAGAAATCTATAGAAATGATAAAATCAAAGGAATTGCTGCCTTTGACTGGTTATATTCATGGAGGATGTTCCCCAATAGGCATGAAGAAGTATTTTCCTACTACAATCGATATATGTGCAAAGGATTTTGATACAATTATTTTTAGTGCCGGAAAAATTGGTTATCAAGTAGAATTAAGCTTAGAAGAATTAAGTAAGGTTATAAGATTTGAATTAGCTGATTTATCAGCTAATTAATATAATAAAGTTTATTTATGGGAGGAGATTTATGAAAAGAATATTTGAATTAACTACTAGTGATATTGAAGGACTAAATAAGAAGAGTTTAAAAGAAATTATAAAGAATTCAGAGGGAAGAACAGTAGTTTCAGAAAATATTGTAAGCTGTTCACCTTTTATAAGGGAAGTATCTAATTTAGAGCTCTCAGCTGCTTTTGGTGCAGATATGATAACTTTAAATACTTTTAATTTTGAAAAGCCTTTTATTAGCGGAATTGATGGCGTTATAGATTTATTATCAGGTTTTGATGAAGGAAAAATAGAAAAAGCAGTAAAAGAAAATTTAAATAACAAAGATTATATAAGAAATATAAGGAAACTTGTTGGAAGGATTATTGGAGTAAATTTAGAGCCTGTTCCAGAAGGAAGCAGCTATAACAGAGGATATACATTAAATAAAAATAATCTTTTAAAGGTAAAGGAGTATGGTTTTAATTATATAGTTATAACAGGAAATCCAAATACAGGTGTAAATGAAACTACTATAGAGGAAGGAATAAAGCTGGCAAAAAATATTTTAGATGAGGATATCTTAATAATTGCAGGTAAAATGCATGGAGCTGGCAGTGGAAATATATACGATGAAAATGTAATTAAAAGATTTATTGATGCTGGAGCAGATGTAATTTTAATTCCTGCACCTGGTACTGTAGCAGGATTTGATTTAGAATTAGCGAAAAGCATGATAAAATTAATTCATGAAAATAATGCCCTAGCAATGACTACAATAGGTACATCTCAGGAAGGCTCAAGTAAGAACATTATTGAAGCTATTGCTTTAAATTCCAAGATGGCTGGGGCAGATATTCAGCATATTGGAGACTGTGGAACCTTTGGCATGGCCTTACCTGAAAATATTATGGCCTTATCAACAGCAATAAGGGGAATAAGACATACTTATAGAAGAATGTCTCAATCTATATTAAGATAATGAATTAACTATGCTTATAATAAGCATAATAATATTGAAAAAATGATATTTATAATATACAAATAATATAAACATTATATTTATTAGAAAAAAGCAATAGAAGCAGAATAATCTATTTTTATCTGGAATCAGTATAGAATTCAGCACAGGATGAAATTTGAAAAAAATTTTTATTGGTGTATTATATAATTAAAAAGATAAAATTTAGACAGGGAGAGTTACAATGAAAGTATTAGTTATTAACTGTGGTAGTTCATCACTAAAATATCAACTTATAGACATGGAGACAGAAAAATCTTTAGTAAGTGGTTTAGTTGAAAGAATAGGTATTGGTGGATCAATACTTACTCAAAAGGTGGAAGGTAAAGATAAATACATAATTAAACAAGATATGAAAAATCATAAGGAAGCAATAAAATTAGTATTAGAAGCCTTATTAAACAAAGATCATGCAGTTATCGAATCAATGGATGAAATAACAGCTGTAGGTCATAGAGTTGTTCATGGAGGAGAAAAATATTCTGATTCTGTATTAATTGATGATGAAGTAATAGAATCAATTAAGGATTGCATTCCGCTAGCACCTTTACATAATCCGCCTAACATAATAGGAATAGAAGCTTGTAAAGAGCTTATGCCAAATACTCCAATGGCTGCTGTTTTTGATACTGCATTCCATCAAACTATGCCTAAGGTAGCATATATTTGCCCACTTCCATATGAACTTTATGAAAAATATGGAATAAGAAAGTATGGTTTCCATGGAACATCTCATAAATATGTTTCACAAAAGGTTGCTGAAGTAATGAATAGAGATATTAAGGATTTAAAAATAATTACCTGTCACTTAGGTAATGGATGTTCCTTAGCAGCTGTTAAGGGTGGTAAGTCAATTGATACTTCTATGGGCTTCACTCCTTTAGCTGGAGTTATGATGGGAACAAGATCAGGAAACATTGACCCATCAGTAATAGCTTTCCTAGTTGAACAACAAGGATATAAATTAGAAGAAGTTAATGAAATGCTTAATAAAAAGTCTGGTCTTCTTGGAATTTCAGGAGTTTCTTCAGACTTTAGAGATGTTCAAATGGCATCAGAACAAGGAAATGAAAGAGCAAAATTAGCTTTAGATATCTTTAATTATAAAATTCGTGCACAAATTGCTTCATATGCAGGAATAATGGGTGGAGTTGACGTTATAGTATTTACAGCTGGTATTGGTGAAAATTCATCCTTTGCTAGAAAAGAAGTATTAAAAGGTTTAGAGTTCTTAGGTTTTAATATAGATGATGAGAAGAATGAAGTTAGAGGGGAAGTTCAAGAAATATCTACTAAAGACTCAAAAGTTAAGGTATATGAAATACCAACAAATGAAGAATTAGTTATTGCAAGAGATACAGTTAAGCTTCTAAATAAATAATATAAAAAAATAGACTGCTGATATTATTAGCAGTCTATTTTTGTAAAGATTAGTAATGATGTTATATATTTAGAAGAAAGGAAAAATTTATAGGAATTAAAATATAATTACCCTTGAAAATAATAATTATTATTAGTAGAATATTATTATCAAAAATATTAAAAAATAAGGAGAGTAATTATGATTTTAGTTTGTCCTTCCTGTTCAGGAATAGATATAGAAGTATTAGAAGAAAAATTTGGCAAGGAAAATATTGATACTTGCTGTTTAGGAGAATGCGGAGGAATAGAAGGCTCAGTAATTGGTTACCTAGATGGAAAGTTTATTGAAGAAGATACTGAAGAAAACTTTATAAAAAAAATAGAAGAAAATTTAGAACAATAGAATAAGAAAAATAATAAAGTAAAATTAATAGGATAAGTAATTTATATTCTATTAATTTTATTTTGCTATAAAGCACTATATTAGTAATAATAAAGGAGGATTACAATGGAGAAGTTAGATAATCGTTATAAAGGAATAATATTTATAATAATCTCTGCCTTTGGCTTTGCAATGATGTCTGCCTTTGTAAAATTAGCAGGAGATCTGCCTTCTTTCCAAAAGACTTTTTTTAGAAATCTTGTTTCATGTATAGTTGCATTAATTTTTATTTTTAAAAACAAACATAGTTTTTTTGGTAAAAAAAGCAGTCAAAAGATTTTATTATTAAGGTCAGCCTTAGGAACTGTAGGCGTAATTTTTAATTATTATGCAATTGATAGGTTAGTATTATCTGATGCTAATATGTTAAATAAATTAAGTCCTTTCTTTGTAATCATCTTTTCAGCTTTATTTTTAAAGGAAAAGATAAATATAAGGCAAATATCTGCAGTTTTAATAGCTTTTATAGGAACTTTATTTATTATTAAACCTACTTTTAATATTGAAATAATGCCTTTTATTATAGGAATTTTAGGGGCAGTTTTTGCTGCAGGAGCTTATACCTGTTTAAGAGTTTTAGGAGGAAAGGAAAATACCTATACAGTAGTATTTTATTTTTCCTTATTCTCTATAATTGTTATTTTCCCTTTTATGGCATCAGTATATAAGCCAATGACCATTTTACAATTAGTTTATTTATTATTAGCTGGATTTTTTGCAAGTATTGGCCAATTCGGAATAACTTTAGCCTATAAATATGCACCAGCAAAGGAAATATCAATATTTGATTATAGCAATATAATATTTTCAGCAATAATAAGTTTTGTTATTTTTAATACTTTACCTGATCTATACAGTTTTATAGGATATATAATTATTTTTTCTGCTTCTTATTATATTTTTAGATATAATAAAAAATTATTAAGTTAATAAGAAGCATTTTCTTTTATATAAATTTATATAAAAAAAGAAGATTGATAACAATCTTCTTTTTTTACTAACCAAGTATATTTTTAACCATTGGATTAATCTTTGATCTATCAAATCTACCAGCAATTTTTGGCATAATTTCTTTCATAATCTTGCCCATATCTGCTTTAGTGTAATTATTAGCAGAAATTATGTCTCTTATCATTTTTTCAACTTCTTCTTCACTTAATTGAGCTGGTAAATATGGGGTTAATAAGTTAATTGCAAAAGTTCCTTCAGCAACTTTTTCTTCATCATTTAATTGCTTAGAATATTCAAGAGTTTCCTTTAATTGTTTTATTTGTTTTTCAATAATTTTAATTACAACATCATCGCTAGCCTCTTGTCTTTCATTTACTTCATAGGCTTTAATTTCTGAGTTTACAAGTCTTAATACATTTACTGTTTGCTTATCACGAGCTTTCATAGCTGCAATTTCGTTTTTCTTTAATTCTTCTTTTAACATTATTTCACCTCTTTATATATTTAGTTACTAGAAAAATTATATACTTTTAGGATTTTCTTTGCAAGACAGCCTAATTTAGCTAAACTTCATAAACCTGCCAATAGCTATTGCCTTGGAATTAGGACTATGACCTAATTCTGATGTTTTTATTATTGGAATATCTAAATTAATTTTCTTTATTATAAGATCTTCTATTTTAATATTTTTTTCATTTCTTTCGTATTCAGTAAATTCTCCAAGAATTAAGCCTTTGATTTTATTAAAGGCACCTAGCTGTTTTAATTGGGTAAGATAAGTAGATATTTTATTTATATCTCCACTTAAGGCTTCAAGAAATAGCAGTTTATTTTCAAAATCAGGCATATATTCTGTACCAGCTAATTTTAATAAGCAGCGTATATTACCTCCTATAACGATTCCAGACATTTCCTTTCCCCTTACCCAATAGTATTTAAAATCAAATAAATCATTTTTACCTTCTAGAAAGGTATTATTAAAGTCTGTTATTTGAATATTAGTGTTGTCTCTTATTAAATTTCTTATTTGATAATTATATGTTTCTATATTAGATTTTTTATAAATAGAATTCAGCAAAACAGTTAGATCACTATATCCAAATAAGGGCTTATTATTTCTAATAATTAAATCAAAATCAAAATAATCTAATATTTCGTTTGCCAAATCGCCCCCTGAAACATCAAAAACAGCCTTAATTTCTTTATCTTCATACATTTTCATAAGATCCCTAGCCCTATTAATTGGATCATAAGTATTATTATTATTGTCTTTAAATAATGAACTTGAAATAACAACCTTTAAATTCATAGAAGTTAGTAAATTTATTAAATTTAAAATATCATCTTTTTTATTTAAATCATATCCATTAGAGCAGGAAACTAAACCTATCTTATCACCTTTTCTTAACATTTGTTTCATTTTTACCTCCAAAATTTTTGTTAAATTTATCAATAGGGTATATAATTTTATGCTTTAAGAAATTATATATAATAAATGCTTCTTATTTATATTTTAATATATCCTTTTAGAATAATTCTATTTTTATATGAATATTTTTAAGAAAGAAGAAGATTATAAGTGGAGGATATATGAAATATAGACTTTATGTAAATGGGAAGTGCAAAAACACAAGAAAGCTGATAGGGAGCATAGGCATAGGAGGAGTAATAATTAACGATGATGGAAAAGAGATCTCTTTTTCAAAAACTTTAGGTGCAGGAACATGCTGTGAAGCTCAAATATATGCTGTGTTTTATGGGATAGAAGAAATATTAAAGTTAAATGATGCAGAAGATATTAAGGTCTATTTATCAAACTTAGCTCTTGTAAATTACTTTAATGGAGAAAATAGTGAAATTAGTAAGAATTCTGAGATATTAGCAAAAAAATTAAAGGAATATATCAATAAATTAAAGGTTAAAATAACTTTTGCTTACTTTGATGTCAGAGATTATATGTATATATCTTCCCTTGCAGAAGAAGCAATAAAATTGTAAAATAAAATTAATGGAAGAATTTTAATATTTAAAAGGAGTGTTTATTATGATTAAAAAATTGGGAATTTATAAATGTGAGGTATGCGGATCCGTAGTAGAAGCTCTAAGAGAAACTGGCGGCAAGTTAGTATGCTGTGGAAAGGAAATGAAGTTATATCAAGAAAATACAGTTGATGCTGCTGTAGAAAAACATGTACCTGTATATGAAGAAAAGGATGGAGTAACATATATTAAAGTTGGAGATGTTGAACATCCAATGCTGGCAGAACATTATATTGAATGGATAGAAGTAATAACAAAAGACGGCAAGGTATATAGACAAGAATTAGACCCAAGTAAGAAACCAGAAGCAGAATTTAAAATAAGTGGAGAAATTGAAAAAATAAGAGAATTATGTAATATTCATGGTTTATGGACTACAAAATAGTTAATTAGCAAAAGGGGCTGTCTTGACAGCCCTTTTAATATGAAATACTAGTATTTCATTGTTTAATAGCAGGCATCCCACTTCTAGTTAAAAAATTGGAGGAATGTAATGAAGAAATATTATAACATAAGCACATTTATTATATTTGGTTTATTTAGTATAATTGTAACTTTTTATTATCCATATTTAAATCAAAATGTAGGATTAAATTTGTCTGATGTTAGTAAGGTTGTAACATTAGGGGCTTTATTTAACATTATTGGACAACCACTCTTAACTAATTTTTATTCAAAGGTAAAAGATAAAAAAAGATTTATAATAAGCTATCTTATAACTGTTTTACTTGCAATTATTGGTTTAATGTTTATTAATTTAGATACAGCAATATATTTTGCCCTTGTTTATGGATTTATTTTAAATTCCCTAGCAGGCATATTCGAAATATATATAGAAGAACTTGCTTCCTTTAGCGGCTTTGAGTTTTCAGATATTAGAAAATGGGGATCTATAGGATATGCTTGTATTGTTTTTCTTGGAGGAATCATAATAAGCACTTTCAGTTATAGGGCATTACATTTATCAGCTTTTGCATTATTAATTATTTTAATGCTGATAATATTATTAAAATTTAGAAATATTAATAGTGATAAGGAAATATCAATAAATTCTAATAAAGTTGAAATAAAAGATTTACTTAAAAATAAAAATGTATTATTTTTATTTTTAGCTGTAGCTTTAGGTATGGGAAGTTATATGGGATTAGATTTTGCTTATTCAACATATTTAGTAGACATTATACAAGATACTAATAAAGCAAACAGCATTTATAGTACATCAATTAGTTTTAGGGTAGTTGTAGAATTCTTTTCCTTTATGATAGTTTCAAAATACGCAAGTAAATTAAACAGTAAAAAATGTTTAATGACTGCATTAGCTATTGCTTCCATTAAAGTATTATTATTCTCAACTGGTAAAGTTACCCTTATAGTTTTAGGGGACCAGCTTCATGGAGTACTATACGGAATATATTTAACATTTTTATTTAAATATTTAAGAGATATCGTTGAAAGTGATTTAGTTGCTATTTCCTTTTCAATTTTATCTGTGCTAAGTACAGGAGGATCTAATTTTATTTACCCTTCTATATATGCATGGCTTCAAAAGAGCTTTGGATATTTTAGTATGTATTTTGCAGGCTTTGTATTTATTATTATTTCATTATTAATATTCTTTGCCTTTTTACCAAATCCTAAAATAAAAAATAATTAGCTTTAGGATTAAAATAAAGAGTATTTACAGAAATTAAAATATAGTTTATATTTAAGTCCATAAATCATATAACTATATATTATAAAAGGAGTTGCAAATGAGAACAAAATATAAAAACCCAAAAGAATTAGGCACCTGCCTAAAGGATTTAGTTGATGCTTATTTAGAAGATCTTCTAAGTGAAGAAAAATTAAGAGAGAAAGTGACTAAGATAGTTGAAGTCAATGGTGAAAGAGCTTATCAGGATGGAAAAATAGAAGCTAAAATCTATCCATACTTAGGAGCTGAGAGAGCAGAAATTATATATAAAATAATAGAAAATAAAGAACTATAAAAGGACTGTCATTGGCAGTCCTTTTAATATAAAATTAATAATATACATTAAAAAGATAGCAGCTTAAATGGGGAGGAATATATGATTAAGGATATTATCAATAAATTAAAAAATAATAATCCATACATTAGCGGCTGGAAAAAAATGAAAAGATCAACAGTAGCAGTGATGCTTCTTGAGATAGAAAATAAATTAAATATAGTTTTTGAAGTCAGGGCTAAATCTATGAAAACTCAGCCTGGAGATATTTCCTTTGTTGGAGGAGGAATAGATGAAGGGGAGGAAGTAGAAGAGGCTCTTTTAAGGGAAATTAAGGAGGAAATAGGGTTAGACAAGGAAGATTATGAAATAATTTGTCCTTTAGATATTCTTGTTACTCATTATAATCAAATAATTCATCCATATTTAGGCTATATAAAGGAAGCTGAAAAAATTAAAATAAATAGGGATGAAGTAGAGGAATTATTGATTATTCCAATAGAAGAATTGTTAAAGACTGAGCCGATTAAAGTAATAAACAAGCTTGAAGTTAATAGAGATAACTTTCCTTACCATTTAATAAATGGTGGTGCTAATTATAAGTTCTATCAAGGAGAAGTAGAAACTTTATTTTATCTTTATAAGGATAAAGTAATATGGGGAATGACAGCAAGGATGCTGGAGGACTTTATAAATATTTATAAAAAGTTAGAATATAAGATATAAGAATAAATGCCAGCTTTATAACTAGATAGAAGGAATTATAAAAAAACTACTAAGCTAAGAGCATATATTAAACTCAAGGCCTTAGTAGTTTTTTATTAATTTATTTATAAATACATTTTAGGTCTTATGTTACATATTATTTTTATTTAAAATTTATCTTAATATAAAACATTATAATGCTGAAAGAAGAAAGTAAATTATAAAAATGATTGAAATAATATACATAGGAAATGAAATTTCTTCTTTCTTTTTAACTATAAGCTTTATTAAAGTATAAGATATAAATCCGAAGGCTATACCATCTATTATGCTAAAGGTGAATGGAATTAAAGCAATAGTTAAAAAAGCAGGAATAGCTTCAGAAATATCTTCAAAATTAATATCTTTTATGCTTTTAACCATTAAGCAGCCTAAAATTATTAATATAGGTGCAATTGCTTCATTAGGTATCAAGGTTAAAAAAGGTATAAAAAGCATAGATATTAAAATTAGGAAAGCGGTAACAATCGAGGTAAAACCTGTCTTTCCGCCAGCTGAAATGCCAGCAGTTCCTTCAACAGTTGACACAGATGGACTTGTTCCTAAAAGTCCACAGGCAATTGTAGATAGGGCAACTGCAATTAAACTTTTATTTTGCTTTTCAGGTGCCTTTAATAAGCCTGTTATCTGTCCATGAAGTATTCCTATATTTTCAAATACTAAAATTAAAGTAAATGAAAAGGTTGCTATCCAGAACTGTGAACTAAAAAGGTTAGTAAAATCTAAGTTAAAGAAAATTGATGAGTATTCCTTAAAATTTGGTAAGGAAAAACCTGATAAATTCAGTTCTGTAAGCCCTAACATAATTGATGAAACAGTACCTATTATTATACTGATTAGGAAGGCTCCTGGTATATTTTTTACAAATAAAAATAGAGTAATAATAAATATTACGATGAAAAATACAACTCTTGGATTATTAAAGGATTGTATTTTTACAAAAGTAGAAGGATCAGCAGCTATAAGACCGCTTTTTTGTAATCCTAAAAAAGTAATAAAAAATCCAATACCAACTGAAATAGCTTCCTTTAAAGATTTTGGTATTGACTTATCTAAGATTTTAGATAAGCTAGTAGATGCAACAATTAAAAATAGCACTCCTGCAGTAAAAACGCTGGCTAAAGCCTGATTAAAATTAAGGCCTAAAGTATTAATTATTGTATAAGTAAATAATGCGTTTATTCCCATTCCTGGCATAATTATAAGTGGAGCATTACTTACAAAAGCTGCAAGTAAACATCCTATAAATGATGCCAAAATGGTTGCAATTATGAGGGGCTCTTGTTTTACACCTCCATCACTTAAAATGCTTGCATTCACTACAATAATATATACTGCAGAGAAATAAGAAGTTAGACCGGCTATTAATTCTGTTTTTAAACTGGTCTTATGTTTTGTAAAATTAAATAATCTCTCCATCCTTTCTTTTAACCTCTTTCTTTTTCCCTCTCCCACCCGCAATTACGCATTAGTATTATATCACATTTTTTTAAAAGTAAACAAACCTTTACAAACTTTTAATTTTTTTTCTTTATTCAATATTAAATTAAGATTTCATAGAATAATAAGAGATTAATTTAATAATGAGGTGTTAATTTTGAAAGGATCAAATATTACAATTAGTTTATGTATGATAGTTAGAGATGAAGAGGCTACTTTGGAAAGGTGCCTATCTTCTGTGGAAGATATTGTAGATGAAATTATTATAGTAGATACAGGTTCTATAGATAATACAAAGGAAATTGCAAAGAAATTTAAGGCAAAAATTTACGATTTTGAATGGATAGAGGATTTTGCTGCAGCAAGAAATTTTGCTTTTAGTAAAGCTTCAATGGATTATGTACTATGGCTTGATGCTGATGATTATATTGATGATATTAATAGGGAAAAATTAAAATTATTAAAAGAAAGTTTAAATAAAAATATAGATTCGGTTACAATGGATTATTCTTTAACCAGGGATGCAGCAGGAAATACCAGTTTCTCTTTAAAAAGAAATAGACTGGTCAAAAGAGAAAGAAATTTTCAATGGATTGGAAGAGTTCATGAGTATCTGGAAGTATTTGGAAATATTTTAGACAGTGATATAACAATTATACATGATAAGCTAAAGGCTGCCACTGATAGAAATTTAAAAATATTTTTAAAGATGATAGAAGATAAGCTGGCCTTTAGCCCAAGAGACAGGTATTATTTTGCAAATGAACTTTATTATAATGGCCGTTATGAGGAGGCAATTAGCAATTATGAATTATTTTTATCAGAAAACAAGGGCTGGATTGAAGACAATAAAGCTGCTTATAATAATTTGATTAGGTGCTATAGAATACAAGGAAATGATGAAATGGCAACAAATACTATATTAAGATATTTAAAGGAATATAAACCTACAGGGGAAATATGCTGTAGTCTGGCAGATATTTTTAGCAGTCATAATAAAATAGAAGAAGCAATTTTTTGGTATGAGGCTGCTTTAAGATGTGAGTCAGCAGATCATCATTTAGGTTTTAATAATAAGGCATATTATACCTGGGTGCCTGCCCTAAATTTAACTGTTTGTTATTCTAAGATAGAAAATTACGAAAAAGCTTATTATTATAACGAATTAGCAGCTTTACATGGTGGCGATATAAATAAAGTTAACTATAATAGAAGATATTTTCAACATAAATTTTCAGAGTTAAAAAAAGAACTTCCAAAGTTAAAGATAGATTTAAATTTTGATAAATAATTTTAGTAAAAAAACAATAAAATATAGTAAAAATACAAGTAAAAATTAAGTAAAAAATAATTGAAAATGTTTTCTTTTTCTGCTAAAATTATCTTATAAAAAATGAAAGGGGAAACTTTATTATGAGAGAAAATATTATAAAGGGTTTTGAAAAAATTTTTGGCTATTCTGAAAAGGTGAGGACCTTTTTTTCACCAGGAAGAGTAAACTTAATAGGAGAGCATACTGATTATAATGGAGGTAATGTTTTTCCTTGTGCCTTAAGCTTTGGTACCTATGGAGTTGTTGCTCTTAGAGAGGATAAAGTTGTAAGAATGTATTCAGAAAATTTTACTGAAATAGGAGTTATAGAATTTAATTTAGATACTATAAAATATGAAAAAGAACATGACTGGGTTAATTACCCAAAAGGTGTACTAGATGTTATAATGAAAAATGATTATAATATTGAAAGAGGCTTTGATGCATATATTTATGGAAACATACCAAATGGAGCCGGCTTATCTTCTTCTGCTTCCTTAGAATTACTAATTGGAGTAATGATGGATGAATTATTTAATTTAAAACTTGATAGAGTTCAATTAGTAAAATATGCTCAAGAAGCAGAAAATAAATTTGTAGGTGTTAACTGTGGAATTATGGATCAGTTTGCAATTGGAATGGGTAAAAAAGATAATGCAATTTTATTAGACTGCAATAGTTTAAAATATTCCTATGTTCCTTTAGAACTAAAGGATTTAGTATTAGTAATAGGTAATACTAATAAAAGAAGAGGTTTAGCAGATTCAAAATATAATGAAAGAAGATCACAATGTGAAACAGCTCTTTCAGAACTACAAAAAGTATTAAACATAAATTCCCTAGGAGAACTTACTATTGAAGAATTTGAAAATAATAAGTATCTAATTACTGATGAAATTAACAGAAAAAGAGCAAAACATGCTGTATATGAAAATCAAAGAACTCTAAAAGCTAAGGAAGCGTTAAATAATGGAGATTTAGTTACATTTGGAAAGTTAATGAATGAATCTCATATTTCCTTAAGAGATGATTATGAAGTAACTGGTATTGAGCTAGATACCTTAGTAGAACTTTCATGGAAGCATGAAGGAACCTTAGGCTCTAGAATGACAGGTGCAGGTTTTGGAGGATGTACAATATCTTTAGTTAAAAAAGATAAAGTAGAAGATTTTATAAATAAAGTTGGACAAGGATATAAAGAAAAAATAGGATACGAAGTTAGTTTCTATATAGCAAATGTAGGAGATGGAACTAGAGAAATTTAGGAGGTAATAGAAATGATTTTAGTTTGTGGTGGAGCAGGATA
>Ga0134092_1000659_pt1 | contig 34089 bp, 33 predicted proteins | sample 3_6taG_FD_94454 | JGI IMG/M metagenome (GOLD analysis project Ga0134092, IMG submission 94454) | Switchgrass degrading microbial communities from high solid loading bioreactors in New Hampshire, USA - 3_6_20_6_A3 metaG | ecosystem: Engineered > Bioreactor > Semi-continuous > Anaerobic >... | reverse complement strand
TTTCTTTTTCTTTTATCTCCCGGTAGAAAATATAAGACTCCAGAATCCCTTTGCTTACAAAAGTATTCCAGGCGAAATCCTTCAGCATTGCAATCCCCCTTTTCCTTATCGTTGGTATGGATGATTGATGAAAAACAGTTCTCTGTTAATAGCATTCTCCAAAAAAGGGGTTGTATACTTGCAATATTTGCAGAGCCGGTGATCCGCCATGTCACTGATAGCCCAGCGTCTTGAGCATGCTGGCGCTGTTGCGCCAGTCAGGCTTAACTTTGACCCACAGCTTCAGAAAAACTTTGACGCCGAACAGGTTTTCCATCTCGACCCTTGCAAGGGTCCCGATCTTTTTCAGCATGGCTCCCTGTTTTCCTATGATGATGCCTTTATGTGACTCACGTTCACAGTATATGTTTGCCTCAATGTCAATCATATCCCTGTCTTTCCGCTCTCTGAAAGAAATGATTTCTATACCGGTGCCATGCGGTACCTCGTCCGATAAAAGCTCCAGTATCTTTTCCCTTATGAGCTCGGCTGCAAGCATTCTTTCCGGCTGATCCGTTATCACGTCATCCGGGAAGTATTTCGGACCTTCCGGCAGCAGCTTTTTTATTTCCTCGATGACTATGTCCGTTCCATCGCCGCTTGTTGCGGAGATAGGGACAACTGCCCTGAAGTCCAGCAGCTGCGAGAAGTTTTTTATCGTCTCAGGCAACTCTTCCTTATTTACAAGGTCTATCTTGTTTATTATCAAAATGACCGGCGTTTTAACCGATTTAAGCTGTTCGATTATATAAAGGTCCCCCGCGCCGGGTATCCTGTCAGTTGCCTCCACCAGGAAAAGTATTATATCCACTTCATTTAGCGTACCCTCTGCGAGTTTTACCATGTATTCGCCCAGCTTTGTTTTGGGTTTGTGGATGCCGGGCGTATCTATTATGATTATCTGGCTGTCGTCAGTGTTTACTATGGCCTTGATGGCGTTCCGCGTCGTTTGCGGTTTGCTCGAGATGATCGACAGTTTCTCGCCGATGAGCCTGTTGGTAAGTGTCGACTTGCCTACGTTTGGACGTCCGATTATTGAGACGAATCCGGATTTGAACATATCATACCTCCCTGTATTGTGTCAGACTGTCTATGATAAAACCTGGAACAAAAGCAATGTCACAAGGAATCCGATCACTGCTCCGGCCAGCAGTTCCGGCATATTATGTATTTTACCCTCAAGCCGGCTCTGTACAACAAGCAATGCGACTATTATGAACAAAATCGTAATTGTCGTATTGTTAGTGTAAAGCGCGACCGCTGTCGCTGCTGAAAAAGCTATGGCCGAGTGTCCGCTTGGCATCCCGCCGCTGAATGGCGTGCCTTTCCTGAACACGAACTTAAGGACCAGCACCGCCGCTATCGTAACCACGATGGCGATAACGGTCAGATGCATCGGAGCCTGTTTGATCCTTGCAATGCCTGATTCAAGGCTCGTGCTGACTCTGTCGAAAAATATGAAATAAGCCACTGCAAGCGACAGAACCGCAGAAACGAGTACGGCGCCGGCAGCAGTATCCTTTACAGTCTTCGCCCTGGGATGGTATATCCAGATCAGCGTATCTATAAGCACTTCTATTGCCGTATTGAACAGTTCGCAGATAATGACAAGGGCGATCGTGATGCATACGATGATGAATTCTATCCTCGTCAGGTCGTAGAAAAGAGACAGACCCAGCACCAGTACCGCAGCAATGATGTGGATCTTCATGTTACGCTCGCTTCTGAACGTGGATATGATACCGTTTATCGCGTTATTGAAGCTTTCGATAAGGCTCCTGTTTTTCATGCTCTTCTTAACCCCAGCTCTTTCAGGACAGCCTCCTGCTTTTCCATCATTTCCTTCTCATCCAGTTCGTCCTCATGGTCATATCCCATCAGGTGATACATTCCGTGAGCTGCAAGGAAGGCGAGTTCCCTTTCGAAGGAATGCCCGTACTGCTCTGACTGTCTCCTGGCAGTTTCCACGGATATGACTATATCCCCGATCACCAGGAGGCCTTCATCCGGATCGGAGTCATTCCCGAAATCGTTTATTCTCCCCTTTGTTATATCAGCCATTGGAAATGACAGGACATCCGTGGGCACATCCTTGTTCCTGAACTCGGCATTTATCTGCCTTATTGCCTCATCATCCGTCAGCAGTATGTTCACTTCGCATGCGACCCCGATGCTTTCCTGTTCCAGACATGCGAGTGCAGTTTTTCTGAGTAAGTTTTCATACTCTTCTGTTATGTAGATATGTGACTGCTCGTTTTCTATGAACACAAGAGTCTCTTCTATGCTCTTAAGCCTTTTGGTTTCCAACTTTTTCAGCCTCCCTGGTTATGCGTGTATCAGTTTCCCGCTGTTTCATCCGGGCATCGCTGTCATCCTGCGCTGCCCCGTTTTCCGCGCCGGAAAACCTCTGCACTGCAGGATCCCATTCCGATTTGTCCACTTGCTTCCTGACTTTTACTTCCGGATACTCCTCCCGCTCATGGAAGTATCCGCCGAAAATATGTATGAAAGATTTCGCGATAAGGTCGAGATCCCTCAGCGTGAGATCGCACAGGTCCAGTTGGCCGTCATCCAGTTTATCCTTAATGATGTTCCTGACGATAGTTTCTATTTTGCCTTCCGTTTTCTCAGCGGCAGACCGGACAGCAGCCTCGGCCGAGTCTGCCAGCATTACAACTGCTGCTTCCTTGGTGGCAGGTTTCGGCCCCGGATACCTGTAATCCTCTTCCCTTACATTCTCTCCCTGATTTCCGTTTTTAGCCTTGTGATAGAAATATGCCACAAGAGTGGTCCCATGATGCTGTTCTATTATGTCCCTGACAGCCCTTGGCACCTTGTACTTCTCAGCGATCTCGGCACCGTCGGCGGTATGGGCGGTGATCACCATCGTGCTGAGATTGGGGGTCATCCTTTCGTGGGGATTCTCTGAAAGCTGGTTCTCCTTGAAAAAGCCCGGCCTCTTGAGTTTTCCCACGTCATGGTAATAGGCGCCCACCCTGGCCAGCAATGCATTGGCTTTTATAGATTCGGCAGCTGCTTCGGCCAGATTGCCCACCATCAGGCTGTGATGATATGTACCAGGAGCCTCGAGCAGCAGCCTCTTCATCAGCGGCTGGTTAGGATTTGCAAGTTCGAGCAGTTTCAAAGGCGTGATTATGTTGAAAATACTTTCGAATATAGGCAGAACGCCTATCGTAAATATCGTCGAAAGCAGGCCGTTGACGGAAACCAGCGCCGAATTGTATGCAATGGTCCGTAAGTCGCTTTTATACATAAGTCCCATGCACACGACGACCAGAGAGTTGATGAGCGCTATTGCAAGGCCTGATATCGACAGCCTGCTCCTCTGGTTGGCGCCGTTGACGATAAAGGCCGATGCAGTACCACCTATTATGGCGATATATATGAATTGCTGATCTCCTTTCGTGATCAGCCATACAGCGAAGGAAAGCAGGACATTCACCATGATGCCTAGCCTGAGGTCAAGCAGTATAGTTATGAGCATAGGCGCTATGAACACAGGGATAAGCAGCGGGCTTACAGGTTCAAGGAACCATGCGGACAGCAGCGTCAGAAGTATAATAACGCACAGCAGGACGGTTTCCTTTGCGCCTGGCATCACATTGCTGCAGAAAATCCTGATGTACTGGATCAGAATAAATGACAACGCAAGCACGACGGCAAGTATGCCTGCCGCGAACCTGTAATCGAACCCTGCCGTTTCCAGCAGGTTCAGTTCCCTGAGCACCTGCAGCTTGTCTTCAGTTACGATATCGCCATAACTTATTATCCTTGTCCCTTCAGGTATGATCTGTTTATTTTCCAGTGCCGCCTCATAAGTTTCATTCCTGGCCATCCTGGTCGCTTCCTCGTCTATAACGCAGTTTGGCCTGAGCAAAGCATCTGCCGTGATGGCTCCCATATCTTTCAGTTCCTGCGGGAGATCGCTTATCCGGAACACATTCCGTATGTATTCTGTCTTCTCGGACAGATTGTCCTCATTGACTTCTGATTTCATCACTTCACTTACAGTACTGATAAGCAGGGTTTCAAACCTGTCCATTTCCTCGTCGGTCGCTGATCTCACAAGGTAATCTGCCTGTTCAGCGGATATCCTTATCCCGAGTTCATTCATTTTCACCATCAGGTAATCGGCCGCCTCTTCTCCCTGTCCGTCAGCACCGTAAGCTGTTCCGCCGTTCATGACGGGACTCCGTTCAGACCAGCTGTCCATTTTCTGTCTCGCTGATTCTATAAGGTCAAGACATTCATTCACTGCATTGATTATGTCTATGGGGACATCGTCAAGCCTCACCATTACCGGCGGTACGTTTGCGGCCGCTTCCTCCGCCAGTTTTTCAGTCAGCATCACATTCACGATATCCCTTGGCGCAGTTATGTCATATTTTGAGCTTTCTCCCGCTTCCAGCCTGTACTTTTTCGGCGCCGCCCCGTTTTCGACAATGACGACAGCCGCCAGGACTGTTATCAGGCCGATGATGAAACGCTGTATCGCTTTGTTTTTGAAACCGGACAGCACATTTTTGCGGGATTTCCTATTGACTGCTTTCAAAATGAAGCCCCCAATCAGCCCATGTTCTGGTCATACTCATCATATGCCTTTATTATCCTCTGGACAAGCTCGTGCCTGACTACGTCCTTCTCAGTCAGCCAGATGAATTCTATGCCTTCGACACCCTTAAGTATTTTTATGACTTCCTTCAGCCCCGATTTCTTGTCACGGGGGAGGTCGATCTGGGTAATATCTCCTGTGACGACCGCTTTGGAACCGAACCCGATGCGCGTGAGGAACATTTTCATCTGTTCGGGCGTCGTATTCTGGGCTTCATCAAGGATGATAAATGAATCATCCAGAGTACGTCCTCTCATGTAAGCCAGCGGCGCCACTTCGATCATGCCTTTCTCGAGGTATTTATGATATGATTCAGCTCCCATTATCTCATGCAGGGCGTCATAGAGCGGCCGCAGGTAAGGATCGACCTTATTCTGCATGTCACCGGGCAAAAAACCAAGCTTTTCACCGGCTTCGACTGCCGGCCTGGTCAGTACTATCCTGCTTACCTGCTTGTCCTTAAACGCATTGACCGCCATGGCCACCGCAAGGAAAGTCTTTCCTGTCCCCGCAGGTCCTATACCGAATACCACCGTATTGTCCCTTATAGCCTGCACATATTTTTTCTGACCGTGGGTCTTGGATCTGATGTGCCTGCCCCTGGCCGTCACGCATATATGATCGTCCGAATAGCCGGCTATCTTGTCTGTCATGCCTTCAGCAGCAAGGTCTACAAAATAACGTACCTTCTGCCTCGTAAGTTCTTCGCCCTGCTCGATGACGGAAACCAGCTTCTCGAGGACCGCATAAGCCTTTTCAACATTTCCGCTGTTTCCTGTTATCCTGATGCCCCTGTCTCCTGAAATCAGCCTCACATTCAGGCCGTCTTCGATTATCCTGACGTTTTCGTCAAAATTTCCGAACAGGCTTATAACATGCTCCACCCTTTGGAGCTCAAGTATCTTTTCGAAATCGTCCAATCAATTTCCTCCAATCCGAATAGGTATGCCTATATTTTCGATACATTCCAGAACAGCTTTTGCGGTCAGTTTCCCGTCCTGTTCCGTAAAGTATATGTTCTCACTTATTATTTCAGCCCCTTCAGGGACCCGCCGCAGCGCTTTTTCATACGCTTCCCTTGCCGCCGTTTCCCTCGCATCCTCTTCGCTGATACTGGCTTCCAGTGTCGCGACTTCGAAATGGGTGACGGTCACCCATTCAAACGGGAAAACCAGGTCATCGCCTATGCTGAGTTTTTTCCTTGATTCCTCTGTAACATACTCGCTGAACCTGACCTTTTTCCTTATCAGGTCAAGCTCTTTTGAAAACAGTATCAGCGAGTGATCCCTTATCGCCCTGCCTGTCCTGACCGTCTCAGTCCTGGTAAGGACGACGGGCGCTTCGTCCTCATACCATGTCCTCGCGCTGACGGTCCCCATCGCATGTACCAGCCGGTACTGTTCTTCCCCTTTAACAGGGACGCGTCCTGATATAAGCACCTGCCCCTTTTTCACAGTATCTCCTTCCGATACTGCCTCGATACCCTCCTTTGCGATGACCTGCCTGATAATGCCGTCCCTCAAGGCAACAATGTCACATGGTATATGCCTCGGCACTATTTCCGGTATGTCACCGCGTTCCCTTACCTCTACCTTCACCTTTGTTCCTTTTATACTTATGCTGATCCAGGACAGCCTGCCGATTTCCAGCATCATCCTTTCAACAGCGCGGCGGGTATCGATCCTGTATTTCAGCGCTCCTGTCCTGATGCCGTTGGCTGCCAGCGCGTTTTCAAGGAAAACCGTATCCAGCTTCTCATTGCCGGTGATCTCTATGCTCCACACAAAAGACGCAAGCACGTTTATCAGTATAAAAAACAAAACCGCTCCAGCAAAAAACGCCTTCCGTCTGCGATACTTGCTGAACACAAACGGCAGGCCCCTTTTCCTCAGCAGCCTCACCCTGCATCCTGTCTTCCTGGCGACAGGCCTGATGAGCCTGAATCCGCTGATGCTCATCCTCGCCGTCACCCGACGCTCGCTCTGGAGCCTGACATCCCACAGGTGTATCCGGCGTCTGGCGCAGATGTTTATGAATTTCTCTATGAAAAAGCCTTCGATTATAATAATAACATATCCGCGCAGATAATTCCACAATCTGAACAGCAAGAATTTCACCCCGCATCGATGAATTCGACTGAGCGGACCATTCCTGATACAACGATATCATCGGAAGTGATTTCCCTTATCGAGAGGTCAGACCCTGTAATCCTGATGACACCGGTTCCCGTGTTTATTCTCAGGATACCGGTATCGTATTCCAGTACAGATTTGTAGTTTTCGATCATCATATCCCTGTTGCCGATGAGAGTCAGTTTAGGGCGGTCCAGGACCAGGTCCTTGGGGAGTTCCAGCATTTCCGTGAATTTTTCCTTTACGCTTTTTTTGCCGGCGCTCCTGTTCCCGTCCGCTTTTTTGCCTCCCTTGGCATCAGCCGCGCTATTCTTCGCCATAGGTTGCATCTCCAGCCTTCCCGGACGGCAGCAGATCGCGCGGATCCCCGAAACTGTATCCCCTCTCCGCTGCACCTTTTATTATGCTGTCCAGAGCATATGCATTATCCTTTGATACGGCGTGCAGCAACAAAACTGCGCCATTGTGCAGGTTGCGCATGACAATGTCATATGCGTACTGCGGCCCTCTTACCTTGTCCCGGTACCAGTCGTCATAGGCGAAGCTCCAGAACAGGGTGCAGTATCCTAGATCATTGGCCAGCCGGAGAGTCCTTTCACTGTACTCTCCTTTCGGCGGACGCAAAAACTCCATCCCTTTGCCGAATTTCTCCCTGAATGCCCTTTCCAGGCCGAGTATCTCCTCTTCCACCTGCCTGTCATCCAGAGTGGGCAGGCTCGGGTGATGCACGGTGTGATTCCCGACGATATGCCCTTCTTCTACCATTCTCCTGACAAGGTCCTGGTGCTCTTTCAGATAGGGCCCCGTTATGAAAAAAACAGCCTTGACATTATGCTTTGCCAGTGTGTCGAGTATGACGGGAGTATATCCGTTTTCGTAGCCTTCATCAAATGTCAGGTAAATGACACTTTTTTCTGTGTCCCCTATCCATGCTCCGCCATATTTTTCAAGAAGCTCCGGAGCGCCGGGGTCCGCTTTTGGCGGCAGATTGTCAGGTCTCCTCGATATGCCCCATCTCAATAATTTATTGCTGACTTCTCCTTCGGCAATAACTGCAGATCCATCATCTTCCCCGAATACTGTACGTTCAGGATCATGGTCATATTGTGTAAATCCACTGTAAACATCGTCGGAACCCCAGTTTTCCTGCGCATATATGCTGCTGTCTTCCACATCCTCTTCAGACAGCTTCCCGCTTATCTCGACCGAAAGGTCCAGGTCCCTGAAGCTGCTGGCGTATACACCTCCCAGGTCGCTCAGCGCAGGGTTGTATTTACCTGTTTCCGAACAGCCTGAAAGACTAACGGCCAGGCATAAGGCGGCAGCCGCGGCGGCCGTCCTGGCACAGGCCGATTCTATGCTCTTTTTGCAAGTTCTCATGATACGACCTCCGGAAAATAGGCAAAAAAGCCATATTGCCTGCTTTTACAATTTTATTATGGAGGCCGGAAAATATGCCGATTACTTTGTGGCCGTCCTCATTCCACGGGTGTGAGCAGATCTGTCCTGATAGAAGTGCCGTCATCGACGAATTTATATATTATGATCTCGTCAGATTTTTTAATACTCACTTTAAGTCCGTCTGCCTCGAGGTTTTCCACAACACCGCCGATCATCGTCAGTGCACGTTCAAGGTTATTCGGATTGGCTATCGCCTTTATCACAAACGGCGTCCTGTGCTGCTTTCCGTTTATCATGATGTAATCCCCGGCTCCGCGGATCTCCGTCATCGCCACGACCCTCTCGTCGTTGATGGAAATCGCCTGGGCGCCGCTGGCCCTGAGCTCATTCACGACATCAAGTATGTCGTAATACGAAACAGACCACGGGTAGTTGTCGTCCAGCGTGATTATTATACCAGCTCCTTTTACATCTTCAAGGCCTGCAAATATCCTTGCCTTCAGCAGGTTGTTCTTCAGTTGCTGCACGGCTTCGCTGTCGCCGGCTTTTACCCTGGCATATGTCTGGTTTTCCTCCTCCAGTTTCTGGTACCTTTCCTGCAGCTCATTTTTCTGGTTCTGGAGCCTGATTATTTCCTCCTTGAGTTCTTCAAGCCTTTTATTCTCAAGGCTGGCCATTCTCTGGTTATAATTAACGCTTTTGTACTGAAGCGCAAGCATTATGCCCAGCAGCATACACACCATCATCATCGCCAGATTGCGCGCTATTTTCATTTTACGACAACCTCCAGTCCGGAAATATACCTGTCAAGTTTGTCAGCGCCGCTGAATTTGGATATCCGTATCCTGTCTTCTTTTTTTATGTCTGCCTGGATATTGAACCGCCTCAGTTCCAACACTTTATCGCTTATGTTCATGGCTTCATACAGCGCATCAGGATCGCCGATCGCCTCGATAACATAAGGGACCGGATACCTGTTGCCATTGATGATTATGGTCGGTCCCGCACATATCTGTTCGCTCATTGGCACGACACGTTCCCCGTTGATGGCGATAGCCTGCGCCCCTGCAATTTTCAGGTCGTTCAGTATGGACCTGATATCGTAGTCGTGTATGATGAACCAGGAAAAAGGCATGTCGGGCTCCCGGGCAGGAGCGTCATCCAGGGTTATCCTGATGCCAGGCCCTTCGACTCCCACAAGGCCGGTCTGCAGTTTGATGACATCCCATTCCCTCCTCAGCTGGTCGTCATTCTGCAGCTCTATATATTCCCTGATGATCTCATTCTGCAGCGCAATGTTTTCATCGATCGCCACCCTGAGTTCATCGATATCCTGCATGAGCTCCGTTATCTGTTCCCTCAGGGCATTGGCATTCAGGGCATTGGAAGCAGCAGCCCTCTTTACGTTGAGTGTGCTTTTCAGCTGCCATGCCATGAGCGTTCCCAGCAGCATGAATACTATAAATGAAATATAACGGCTCGCAGGTTTGTTCATAGCAACTCCCGAAATGAAAATCCGTGTTCAACTCAATTCTACTTGTTAAGCCTCACGATTTCAAGTGAAAGCTTTTACTGGAAATCCGACGTCTGTCCCAGGAGCCGTTGGAGACATGAAATAATGCATTTTTTCAGCTTCGGCTTATTTCCATCACTTTCCTGGCATAGATGTTGGTCAGTTCTTCAGCGAATTCCTCTGTAAACCCCTCTCCGATAACGTTGCATACAGGCCTTTCCGCATCAGGCAGGACAAGCACCCAGCCTTTGTCGTTGTATACCTTGATCCCTTCGAGCATCTCGACCCTTCCTCCGTAATGCTCCTGTATCATCTTTTTTATCACCCTGCCCTTCGCATCCCAGCTGCATTCGACTTCCTTCCTGCGCATATGGATCTCAGGCAGCATGTTAACCATTTCCTGCAGTGAAGTGTTGTTGGTTTTCATGAAGTCCAGCAGTTTCACAAGTCCGGCTGCCGCGTCGAAATACATTGTGAACTGTTCCAACAGTTCCTCCTTCGCTTCTTTTGCCAACAGTCCTGCCATAATGTCCCTTGCTGCCGTCCGGGTGCGTACCACGCTTCCGTTGTACTCTTCAGCCAGCCTTTCAATGGCCTGGCTTGCCGAGACAGGCACGACCAGCGTACTTCCTTTCATTTTCCTGAGGATTACCAAGGAAACGAGCGCCATGAACATATCCTCGGTGACAAGCCTTCCCGACGCATCCACCAGCAGCATTTTTTCGCATGTTTCACCAATGGACACGCCGATATCGAATCCGCCTTTACTGACGAACTCGCAGAACTGTTTCATGTCATTCAGGATGCCGGCATCAACTGTCTCCACTGAACAACCAGTTTCTCCCAGCAGGGATATTATCGCTTCTGTTACATGTTCCGGGCCCTTCCTCATCGCGATCCTGAAGCCCAGTTTTTCCGACCTGATCCCGCTGATTATGTTTTTCAGGTAAAAATCGCCGAAATCAAATATTTCCGTCACGCCTTTTATACATCCTGCTTCGCATCGGCCGAAATCATCCCTGTAAAACAACGTTTCCACTCTTCTTTCAGTCGATTTGTCTATGTTCCTTCCGGCATTGTCGATGAAATCCAGCGCCAGCCGGTGCCTGCCTTCACCGCATACGCCGGCATAGATACCTCCGTCAAGCCTGTAAAGCCTGACTGCGGATCTCAGGGCAGGAAGCAGGAGCCTTCTGTAATCATTTACGTGCACTCCTGCCGAAAGCAGTCCGGAAACAAGCGCGCTTTTTATCATCGTTGCCGCCGGTGTCCCGTCGCAGCATACTCCTATGATCCCCCTGTTTTTCACTGCCGCTGCAAATGCAGCAGCGAGTTTTGCGGCAAATTCGGGCGTCATGTCCGTATTCACGGTCCCCGTGACTCCCCTGTAGCCAAATATGTTCCTTCCGGCCCTGGAACCCCAGACAAGGTTCTCGCAAAGCTCCATGCACATGTCAACATGCTTTCCTGGCCATATTTTCACGGATGGCCTTATAATCGTCCTTTCACCGATATGGGATCCTTCACCGACGACAGAACCTTCAAAGGCAGATGTCCCGCTTTCCAGGACCGCGCGGCTGCATATCACGCTGCCCCTTATTTCCGCTTTTTCACCGATGATCGAGTTTTTCCAGATCACGCTTCTTTTGATGCTGCTGCTCTCTTCCACGATGCAGTTGTCGCCGATCACTGTATGGCTGCCGATGACGGCGCCTTCTTTTACATAACAGCCGGAACCTATTATGCAGGGTCCTTCGATCCTTGCTGACTCATCGACTGTAGTTCCGCTGCCGGTCCAGACACCCTGCCTGATTTCCGTACCAGGTATGTCTGCCTTTACTTTTCTGTCCATCACATCGAAATTCGCCTGCATATATGCGTTAATGTCGCCTATGTCGCACCAGTATTCATCCGTTATATAACCATACAATTTCCTGTTCTCTTTCATCAGCAGCGGAAACAGGTCCCTGCTGAAATCGAAGACCTGGTCCTTTTTGTAATAGCTGAATATTTCAGGCGACAGGATGTATATGCCTGTGTTCACGGTATCACTGAACACTTCTCCCCAGCCTGGTTTTTCGAGGAAGCGTATTATCCTCCCGTCTTCGTCCGTGACTACTACTCCGTATTCCAGCGGCACATCGACCCTTTTGAGCACCATTGTCGCCAGGGCCCCCTTTTCCCTGTGAAAGCTGACGGCCCTTGTCAGATCGATATCTGTAAGCGCATCACCGCTGATCACAAGGAACGTCTCATCGAGAAAATCCTCCGCATTTTTTACGCTTCCAGCGGTACCAAGGGGTCTGCTTTCGATATAATACCGCATCCTCACGCCGAAAGTACTGCCGTCCCCGAAATACTCTGTTATGTGATCCGGCAGATACTGCAGCGTAACGGCTATATTGTCCATGCCGTGGTTTTTCAGCAACCTGACTGTATGCTCCATGACCGGTCTTCCGGCAACCGGCACCATCGGCTTTGGCCTGTTGCATGTAAGGGGCCTCAGCCTTGTGCCTTCACCGCCTGCCATTATAACTGCTTTCATTTTCGATGTCCTCTCATTGTCATTCTGGATGATCACATATTTAGTCTTGGCAATTGGACAGAAAAAATTCTGCTGTAAACGCTGCCTTCCGCATTCATGTATCTCTTCCGCGAATTTTTCATCCAGAGATGTATATGCTAATCATCATGAGGTTATTTCATGGACGATATGTGACTGCCTTGCAGCAGTAAGCACACAAAATGACAGGGGTGACATGATGAACGAAAGAAAAACCAGAAATTTGGATTACCTGGATAAAGGAGTGGCCGTCAGTCCGGCTTTGCCTGTCGTAGGAGACAAAATAACTGTTTTTTACGACGGCATCCTTGCCAAAAACGGTGCCGCGGAGATAACGCTCCATTTGGGCTATGGAAGCAACTGGGATAACGAACAGGCCATCCCGATGGTAAAAAATGATACGGGTTTTGAAGCCACGATACCTGCATTGAAGGAAGATTATCTGAAACTCAGCTTCAAGGATACTTTCAATAACGTGGATGACAATAACGGAAAGGGTTACAGCATTGAGATATTGAAATAGCAAGTGAGGTGAAGCAGCAGGGAGTCCGTTAAGGACTCCCCGCCATATCACACAGGCTGCTTCAGCAACTCATTTTCAATGCTTTTCCCCACGAATTTCCAGACAAGTGAAATCATCGCGACCTGTATAACAGACATTATTGCATTCTGTATAACCCTTTCAGGAAGCATCACCAGAAAGCCCTTCCCCTGAAGGATCGTAAGCCAGTAAGTATTCAGCCCCAAATTGACGAATACAGAAATGCTAAGCACAGCAAGAGTGATCCTTGTCAGGTTTTTAGGCTTCCTGTACAGGAACAGCCCGTAAATAGCTCCTGAAAGAAATGCACTCAGTGTAAATCCCGGGAAATATGCGCCTTGGGGAGCGATGATCATACCGAGCAAATCACTGATCGCACCGCCCATACCGCCTATGACCGGCCCGAAAAGCATTGATCCGAGAGAAAGCGGTATGAAGCCAAAACTGATTCTTACAAAATCGGTCTTTATGAGCGGTACGACATGCGTAAGCAGCACATTCAGTGCTACAAGCATGCCCATAAAAGTGATCACTTTTGTCTTTTTCATAAAACAAAGCACCTCCTTCCTTTCAATAAGCCCGCCAGCTGCAAAGACCGACAGCTGACGGCGCTCCTTCTCGACGACGCTGCGTCACAGAAGGAAGGAAAATGCCTTCACCTCATGTGACAGCGGAATGCGGCTATTGCACCGCAAATCCACGAAGGATTTTTCGTCCAGCGGCAACTTCCCATCCAACTGGCACTTAACGCGCAATAACCTACTCTGTCATCTTGAAAGGTATAACTTTTCCGCATCCCGTCGCCGGGATTGCTTACCGTCTATTATAAATAAAAGATGACATTCGTTCAACAATTTTTTGCAATAAATCAATATCGTGCCTGGCTCCTTTTTTGTGCAGTCAGTACAAATCACAGTATTGTCAGTTTTATCTCTTTTGCCCTGCAGCAGGCCCTGATGTCCGGGAGCGTCCGTAAGAAGTACTCCCTGTATTTCTCTTCCGTGCTGATACAAAGCTCTTCTATTTCGGCCTTCATCGACAGCGATTCCGCAGATTTGAGCCTTCTGGCACGGCTGATCGCCTCTTTCAGTTGCTTCCCGAATTCCAGGATGTCTTCGTCAAAATCCCTGTTATGGCGCCAGCGGGTCAGATGCAGGGAAATCTCAGCTTCATGCTTCCTGAAGTATGCCTGGTAGATATATTCCGTAATATGAGGTACATATATGGCATACATTTTCAGGATATCGAGCATGGTGTCATATAAGGCCCGCTGGGCCGACCTCCGCTCTGTACAGCCGTGGATGTCCGGCTGATACAGCCTTTCTTTGACTATCTCAATGTAATCGTCGCAAAAATCCTTCCAGAAAAATTCGTCGACAACACGGCGCGCAAGTCCGACTTCATACCGGTCCAGCAGTTTTGCAGCCTCGTTCATGGTCTGCCTGCTCCGCTCCCTGATCCACCTGTCCACCGGAAGCATTTCCGGCTCCTCCCCGGGATCGAAATCACGGATCTGGGATATGGTGAATCTTGCAGCATTCCACAGCTTTGTGATGAACCTGGCAGAAACATCCAGATCGTCGGGAGAAAAATAAGTATCGGTTCCGAGCCTTGAATTTGCCGCCCAGTATCTTATGGCATCCGCCGAATGTTTCTCTATTAGGGACTTCGGGGACATAGCCGAGTTGCTTTTGGATTTGCTGATTTTCTCGTTTTTCTTTGCGAGGACGAAACCGCAGATCATGATATCCTTCCATGGAATGCTGCCGGTGTGGTAAATGCTTCTGACTATCGTGTAGAAGGCCCATGTCCTTATTATTTCATGTGCCTGCGTCCTCATGCTCATAGGCAGCAGTTTCGCGCTCATATCGCCAGCTTCGCACCATCGTGCGTTTATCTGCGGCGTCACGGAAGAAGTTGCCCAGGTATCCAGAACTGCAGTTTCCGGTATAAACTCGGTGCTCCCGCAGGAACACGGCATGTCCGGACTGCTTTCAGCCGGGTCGACCGGCAGCTGTGACTCGTCTGCTGCCGCGGGTTTGCCGCATTTTCCGCAGTACCAGACCGGAATCGGCACACCAAAGTAACGCTGCCTTGAAATGCACCAGTCCCATTTCAGATTTTCGACCCAGGTCCTGTACCTTTCCTTCATGTATCCAGGATACCAGTTGATTTGCTCGGCTGCTTCGATGAATTTCTCCCTGTTGGTCAATATATCGATGTACCACTGCCTGGAAAGTATTATTTCTGTTTCCTTGTCGCAGCGTTCGTGGACGGCCACGGTATGCGTGATCTCTTCGGACTTTTGCAGCAGCCCGTTTTCCCTGAGAAGTTCCGTGATCCGCTTTCTTGCCTGCTTTATATCCATTCCTCCGACAAACGGCACACCAGAGTCGATCAAGCCTTCCTGCGTTATTGTCCCCCTGTACGGCAGTTTATGCTCTTCATACCATTCCGCATCCGTACTGTCTCCGAAAGTTGCACACATGACTATTCCCGTGCCTTTATCCACCGAAACCTTTCTGTCTGCCAGCACCGGGATTTCATGCCCATACAGCGGGACACGGACGGTCTTCCCTTCGTAGCGCGCGTACCTCTCATCATCAGGGTTCACGAAGAGGCAGACGCATCCGTACAGCAGTTCGGGACGTGTCGTTGCAACAACCAGTCTGCCGCCTCCGTCAGCAAACTCAAAGGGTATATAATTGAAAACCGTTGTTTTTTCTGCTGTCTCGAGTTCAGCCTGGGCGATGGAAGTCCTGCATTCTGTGCACCAGAGCACCGGCGACTCCTTCATATATGCCTTCCCTTCCCTGAACAGCCTGATAAAAGACCTCTGTGAAATCCTCTGCGCTTCCTTGCCGATGGTCTCATACTGGAGCGACCAGTCAACGGAAAAACCCAGCGACCGCCACAGATCCCTGAACTCTTCTATATACTTCTTCGTAGCCGATAGACATCTTTCAACGAATTCCCTTTTTGGCACATCGGCTGCCTTTATGCCTTCTTCCTTCTCCACCAGCCTTTCAGTCGGCAGCCCGTTATCATCGAACCCGAACGGGTAAAAGACATTATAGCCCTGCATCCTCCTGTACCTTGCGATCATCTCGGCCTGCGCATAGGAAAAGACATGACCTATGTGAAGGTTTCCGCTTACCGTCGGAGGAGGAGTGTCTATCGACCAGATCTCCTTCGGGCTATCAGGATCGAAACGGTAAATCCCGTTTTCTTCCCAGAATTTCTGCATTTCCTTTTCCGACTGCTCAAATGGATACTTTTTGTCCATCGATGATACCTCCCAACTGCGAACACAGTCAAAACTTACGTAATCAAAAAGTCCGCCCCGAGCAGACATCTTGCCATGCTCAGGACGGACTTTAAATCCGCGGTACCACCTCAATTCAGATCTCAGATCTGCACTCTGCCAATACGGGACATCATGTAATGATATCCGATATTGCTTTCCCTTTAACGGTGGAAACTCCGTTGGAGCCTACTCGGCCCGGCCTTTCGGTCCACAGCTCAGAGGCTACTTCCATGCGTCCGTCATGAAGATTTGCACCGGCCATCTTCTCTCTGTGTTTCAGGAGCGCATGTACTCCTCCCCGTCAACGCCGTTTTGCCTGTGTTCAGTTTTATTTTTAATAATGATATACGATGCTTCGGTAGCTGTCAATATGTTACTTACTGAAAGGACACATCACATACCCTTGCTTTTGAAAAAATCCTTATACAGCATGTCTTCCTTCAGGATGTGATTCGTGACCCAGTCCGACAAGAATTCGGCCAGCTTCAGTATAGTATCCTTCTGCCTGTCATCGATTTCCTGCTTTTCTTCCTCGAACTTTTCAATCTTCTTTGTAAGGAAAAAGTGCTGGAACTTGTGCGGTTCATATCTTTCATAACCGTATCGCACCATCAGCTCTTCTTCATATCCGAAATGGTAGACGGTGTAATCCTTCAGTTCCCCAAGGACTTCCATTATCTCGTCATAATGGTCACACCCGTCATCAGCGTATGCAAGGTCAAAGATCTTCGAGCCTATCTCCATCAAATGCCTGTGCTGATTGTCGATAGCCTCGATGCCGGTGCAATACTCGTCTTTCCACTTGAAATACATACATGTACCCCCCTGGTTAATGCTGTATCTTTGGATTCGGAACAGTTGCAGAATTTCAGACAAATTTTGACTTATTTATAAATATACCCCTTGTGGAAGTATCATAAACCGGCAGTCAGCATTTTTTTCATCTTGATCTTATAAATAAAAAACAAGGTCAGTCAACAGAACCGTTATTGCCTGACCTCGCTTTCATCCATGGTGCCGAAGGCCGGACTCGAACCGGCATGGTATCACTACCGCGTGATTTTGAGTCACGTGCGTCTGCCAATTTCGCCACTTCGGCATCTCTTCCGCAGCCGCAACTTGAATTATACAATAGCCCCTTGCCATTGTCAAGAAACAGAATTCAGGCGGCAAGTCGCTTTCAGAGGTTTTAGCCTCAGCAGGCAAAATGCTTCCCCTCATCTGCCGGCGCTACTCTTTCATGACCATCCCCAGTTTCTCAGCCCTGACCATTATCTGTTCATCGCTGATGCCTTCAAAAGGGTCTCTGCCTGAAATGTATATCAGGCTTATCAGCGATGTTATGATGATCCCGATGCCGATCCCGAGGATCAAACTCTTCAGTTGAAAACGCCCGCCGTCCATCCTGCTCATCTCCTGAGACCAATGATCAGTTCGACCTCTCCTTTGCCCATATCCAGGTTCTTTGCGATTTCCAGTTCATTCATTCCCTCTTTCGAAAGGCGCAGCACTTCCTGGTACTTGTTGAAATGGATGACTTTGTCCTTTTTCCCTGCAGCAGTGCGCACACTGTTTCTGCTGTAAGCTGCGGCCACGCTTCCTGCAGGGCTGGCGGCAACATATGCGTTTACGCCGGCAGCTTTTTCCTCAATTTCTGCATCCAGCGCCCCGTTGGCTTCCGAAACCATGTTGTTGCGCTCTTCTGCTTTCAACTCCTGGATATTTTGTCCTGACGCAGCAAGGCGTACTTTTTCCACCAGGGCGTTGATTTTCTGCTCCGCCTCCGCTATATTCCTGTTCAGTTCGTCATTCTTGAGATCGACCTGATCAACTATGTATCCTGAAAAACGGTTCAACTCCTCGATCATCTGCTCGGCATCACTGATGATCCCCAGAAGTTCCTGTATTTTTTCATCGGCAGATTTTTTGAACGTGAAGACATTCTTCCTGTCGATAAAGATGAGTACCAGAGAAACAAGTACCAAAAGGATACCTATAAAAACCATGCTGATGTAAAATCCGCTCAATTCTTTCACCTCTCACAGACGATCAGGCATCATCGGGGTTTCGTGCCGCTGCGGGGCGGCCCGGGACATGCCCGAGCGTCTTTTTTCTTTTGTATTGTATATTACATATATTGTCAGATCCTGATATCGATCCTGCTTTCCGGCGGCGTACCGCCGTATTTCCTTCCGCTTTTTCCTTTACTGCCGTCTTTCCCTTTATTTTCTTTCTTCTTCCCGCCTTCTCCCTGTCCTCCGCGCTCCCTCTGCTTTTCGGTTATCCTGGCTTCCTCTGTTTTCGAACGCGAATAGACCTGTTTCAGTGCATTTTCCGCCCGGTTCTGCACGGCCGCAGCCTGCTGCTGCTGGACTGCTTCGTTTTTCTGAAGCTCTTCGCTCCGCACTCTGGCCGCATCTACCGATCTCGGTATCACGATTTGAAAATCAACAGGCTTGACAGACATACTCCTCACATCCCTGCCCGGAACAGCAGAGCCTGGTCAGATCACTTGTCTACCGGTCCTACCCTGATATCTGCGCCATCCCTGTAAAGCGTGCAATAGTGAAGGTTCTCCTTTACATACATCTTACATGACCCGATGGTCACCCTTGTACCGGGATATATTATATCATGGCACCTTACCCTGCCATATGCTTCCTGCTGCAGCTTGTCCTCGAGCTGGCCAAGTTCATCTTTCAGTTCCATTAGCCTGCTTGAGTAATAGATCCTGGTCCTCATGCTTTTTGCAAGCATCTCTTTTTTATCAGGCGTAATTGTACCAGCCATCTCCATTTTTTTCAGTATGTTGATAGCCTGCTCCGCTTTCCTTAAATCTGTCTCTATCTGTATGATTTCATCTCTTACTGCCTTATATCTTTCCCTGACCGTCGGGTCCACGCCGACCTCTATTTCAGTGACTGTCGCCAGGTGGGAACCTATTACCTTGGCAACTATTTCCTTGCCAACCTTGCAGCTTCCGCCGACAAGGAGTCCTTTTCTGCCTGAGAGTTCGAGCTTGTTGCCGCACTTCACATTGCTGTGCATTATCGCTTCAGCCTTGATGTCATTCCTTGCTTCCACGGTGCTGTTTTCTATGAACCTTGCGATAATGTCTCCCCCGCTGATCAGAACGCCCTTGCCCATACCCTGCATCCCTCTTCGCAGGATAATGTCGCCGCCAGCCTTGATAGTGGCTCCTTCGACAACGCCCATTACCTCAACGTTCCCGCCTGCTTCTATGGTGAATCCCGACAGGACATTGCCCATCACGACCACATTGCCGATAAAGTTGATATTCCCGGTGGAATTGTCCACGTCCGCCTTTACTTCGTGCGTGGCAAAAACGCTTACCTTTCCGTCTATATAGCATATCTGCCCGCTTATATTCGCGATCAGTTGAGTCCCGTCCTCGGAAACGATAACATTCCTTCCCCTGGGCAAAACGGCAGGTTTACCGTCCAGGGCCGGTATGTCCGTTCCCGCGACCGTCCTGCCGGGCTTGCCCGGTGTGGGCGGTATCAGTGTGCATAGTACTCCGCCTTTTTCAATGTTCTGTATCAGGTTCAGTTCCCTGAAGTCTACCCTGCCATCCTCAAGTATGGTCGGCCTGTGATCCCTGCTGATGTCGAAATGGTATTCCACCCTGCCGTTTTCGCCGTTTACCGGCGGTGTCCCTTCGGCTATGCATATCATTTCGTTATATACCGGATACTTTATCAAATTCTCAAGGTTGGTCCTGTTGATGCCATAGATCACGCCGTTTTTCGAAAGCTCGTCAAGTACCTCGTCCATGGTCAGCATCCTGCCGTTGTCAGGAGGGGTAAAGGTGACATAAGCCTTCATTTTGTCAGGCGATACTGTTACCTTCACAGTCGCATCGATTTTTTCCTCTTCCTGCGGTTCGGCTATCTTTACAGGAACCTTGTCCGCCCTTCTGACCGCAAGTTCGACCTTGACCCTGTCAAAATCCCTGACCTTTTTCCTTGCAAGCCGATCCAGGACGGCGTTAAGATCAAGCCTTCTGCCGCTGCCCTCGGGAGGGTATACGCAGAGGTAAACTCCGTCCTCTTTGAAAAGCAATTCGCAAAAACCGTCATTTATGTTGAAACCCATACCATTTCTCACCATTAAGGCAAGACCTCCTGGTAAATATGGATCGCATCAGTTGTTTTGTCAAAAATCAATCATCAAGCAGTGATCTCTGTCTTGCAAGCTTGCCTCTGAGACGCATGATTGCCTTGGTATGAAGCTGTGAAATGCGCGACTCCGACACTTTCATTATCGCACTTATCTCCTTCAAAGTCAATTCTTCGTAGTAGTACAGCGTCAATACCATCTTTTCCTTCTCGGGCAGTTTGTCTATTGCATTGCCAAGTATCTCGCTCAATTCGTTGAGTTCCGCCTCATATTCAGGCCTGTCCTGCCTTTTGCCGCTGGTCGGCTCAACTCCGATCTCATAGTTCTGCTCAAGGAAGTCCTCCAACGAGATCAGTGAAGTTACATTGACTTCATTCAGCAGCTTGTGCAGTTCTTCAACTGATATGTTCAGCTTTTCGGCTATATCCCTGTCGGTCGCCGACCGGCCGAGTTCATTCTCTACTTCCCAGTAGGCCTTCTCCAGTTCCTTGCATTTCTGTCTCAGGGATCTCGGCACCCAGTCCATTTCCCTGATGCTGTCAATGATCGCTCCTCTTATCCTCAATGAAGCATATGTTTCAAACTTGACGCCTTTATTCATGTCATACTTGTCTATGGCGTCGATCAGTCCAAATACGCCATAACTTACCAGATCCTCATACTCAACATTCGATCCGAAATATATGTTCAACCTTCCCGCCACATACTTGACCAGATGCGAGTACATGAGTATCAGGGTCTCTCTCAGGGCAGGGTCTCTTGTTTCCTGATACTTCTTCCATATTTCCTTGTGGCTCATAGAGTCATTCTGCATCTAAATCCCCCGTATACCCGGTTTATTCTTTAGTTCTTGTAAGGATAACATCGCTCAGTGCTCTGAATTCCTCTTCCAGGTCTGGATTATACTCCTTCCTGATCTCTTTTGGTTCCGCCACGGTTCTTTCGTCCTGGAGTAAAGTGTTTTTACCCCGTTCAGGAGCTTCCTGCATGGGCTCTTCCTTCTGCTTCCTTTTGCTCCTGGCTTCTTCCTGTTCCATTTCTTTCTTTTTTTCTTCAATTTCCTTTTGTGTATTCAGAACCGCATTCTTCACAAGGACTCCTATTCCATAAAAAAGAAACATCATCACTGCCATACGGATATATATGGTCCTGTTGTCGACTCCAACGGCAAAGCTTATTATACCTGCCAGTATTGCTGCCGAACACCCGGATAAAAATGGTAGTTTCCGAATGTTTCCCATATCTATATCTCCTTTGTCCCATGCCCGATGGTCTTGATCTTCAGCTTTCCGTCCTCGGAATGTATCTCAATGGTCCTCCCGTAATTACCGCCCGTATCCTCGGAAATTATGGGTATTTTCAATGAATTCAGCACTTCCTTTGCTGCTGCCACGTTTCTTGCTCCTATCCTGAGCATTTCAGATGATCCGTCGACAAACGAGAACATCTGCGCTCCTCCTGCAAGCTTTGCTATCAGCCTTGATTTCTCTGCGCCCAAAGCCAGCATGTCCTGGACCAGCTTTACGATCGCAGTGTCTGCAAACTTCGCAATATTTGAATAGTTACGAGCCTGCTGGCTCGATGGAAGCATTATATGTGCCAGTCCGGCAACCTTTTTGACCGGGTCGTACAATGCCACGCCAACACAAGAACCCAGGCCAAGCGTCGTAATGATACAAGGATGCACGGACGACTGCAAATCTGCCATTCCTACTTTTATGACCTTAACCATTCAGAAATTAACTCCCAATGCATTCATTAACACGCTGTAAGTATCTACATCAGGTACCAGGAAGAAATCCCCGACAACCCTTTTGTCTCCTTCAGTAAATTCCGTTTCTATATAGAGAACGCTGTCTCCCACTTTGCCGAACTCTATAGCTGGTACGCTCAGTATGGCCCCGGCCATGTCAATTGCCAGATCAGGCACGGACGGGGCAATGTTGAGGTTTGTCAGTTCAGACAGCGATGACAGGTATGATCCTGCCAGGATATTTCCGATCTCCTTCAGCGCTGAAATTTCTATTTCGTCAAATACATGGCCTTCTGCAGCGCCGCTGTCACCAGCAGGTCTTCCCATGAGCATATTGACGAGTATCTCCGCGGCCTGCTGCTTTAATATGAACAGTATGTTGCCGGTAAAGTCGCCGGTCACCTTGAGCATTATGCCGACCACCGGCAGTTCCGCCCCTCCGAGTGTCTCGCTGACATCCCTGAATTCCATTATCTTGACCCTTGGAACATCCATGTCTATTCTCCTGTTCAGCAGCTTTGCCAGCGCTGTTGCGGCATTACCTGCTCCGATGTTTCCTATCTCCTTCAACACATCGATATGGATGCTGTTAAGATCATTGATATTTTTAACCATGGCACATTCTCCCGTTCAAACTCATAAACGCTGCACTTACGTGGCAGCTTCCTCAGGTATGACGACCTTTTCCAGATCAAGAAGCGTTATTATCCTGCCGTTTAATTTACCCACACCTTTCAGGTACTCTAACGATTTCTCGCCGGCTATATTGGATATGCTCTCCGTGGTCTCGTCGTCAAGTTCCACGACCTCGGCGACAGAATCCACGATCAGCCCGACAGTCAGGTCTTCCAGTTTGATGATGATTATCCTGGTATTTTCATCATATACATCATCAGAAAGTCCGAACTTCAGGCGAAGACTCAACACGGGTATTATCTCGCCCCTGAGGTTGATCACTCCTTTGACAAATGCCGGTTGTTTCGGAACCCTGGTGATATTCATGTCCTTTTCGATAATAGTTGAGATCTTGTCTATTTCTATACCGAATTCATCGTTTTCAAGCCTGAAAACCAGGTATTTCCTTGTTTCAGTCGTATTCTGGACCTCCATATCCGAACCCCCCTAAACTGATCTTCCGCTTCGGCTGCATACTCAGTTGGCAAGAGCATTGACATCCAGTATCAGTGCTACGTTGCCGTCACCAAGTATGGTAGCGCTCGTGATCACTTTTGTACCCGCCAGATATTTCCCAAGGGATTTCTGAACTATTTCCTGCTGCCCTATGATCCTGTCGACAATAAATCCTGTAAGCCTTTCTCCTTTCTTGACGATGACGAGGGTCATGACCTTCTGGTCTGCACTGCTTTCTCCGGGCACTTCAAGAGCTTCCCGCAACCTGACTATCGGGATCACGGAGTTCCTGTACATGACTACTTCCTGTTTCTGAACTGTTTTTATATCGCCCGGTGTGATATTTATTATCTTGTGCACGGAACCCAGCTGGATGGCATACTTCTCATCGCCGATCATGACGAGCAACGCCTGGATTATCGCGAGCGTAAGCGGCAGCCTGATATAGAACCTGCTGCCTTTCCCTGGCTCTGTTTCAACTTCGACAGTTCCGCCAAGAGCCTCTATCTTGGTTTTTACCACGTCAAGGCCTACTCCTCTTCCTGAAATGTCGGTCACTTTATCCGCGGTGCTGAAGCTCGGCTTGAAGAGGTATTCTATGAGATCCTTCTTCGACAGGTTTGCAGCAATGTCTTTCGACACGAGACCTCGTTCGACTATCTTCTGCCTCACCTTCTCAACATTGATACCCTGTCCGTCGTCTCCGATCTCAATGACCACGTTATTTCCATCCTGGTAAGCCTTCAGTTCTATCTTTCCGCATTCCGGCTTTCCCAGCTTCCTTCTCTCTTCCCTTGACTCGATCCCATGGTCGCAGGCATTCCTCAGAAGATGGATCAGTGGATCGCCGATCTCGTCTATCACAGTCCGGTCAAGCTCCGTGTCAACGCCTGACATTTCAAGCTCAACTTCCTTGCCCAGCTCCCTGGAGATGTCCCTTATCATTCTCGGGAAACGGTTGAATACGTTTTCGACAGGAACCATCCTTACCTTCATCACTGCATCATGCAGGCTTGTAGTTATCCGTTCCAGGTACTCTATCACCTCTGTATACTGCTGCGTCCTTTCGATTCCTTCAAGCCCTTCGAGACGGGTTTTCTGGATTATGAGCTCGCTTACCAGGTTGAGCAGGACATCCAGCCTGTCTATGTCGACCCTGACAGTCTTGCCGGTCTTGGTCTTCTTCGCGGCGGAATCGTTCCTGTCCTGTCCGGCAGCCGCTGCCTGTTTGTGATCACCGGTAACCTGCAGTTGCTCGGAAACCGGTATTTCTTCGGTCTGCACACTGGCAGCCGCTTTGCTCCTCTCCCTGACCAGTTTCATGATGACCTCGTCAACTTCCGCGATGGAATTGAGGTCCTTTTTTATCGTTTCCGCGTCCTCTTTTGTAAGGACGATCACAGTAAATTCGAAGTCGAATTTTTCGTCCTCGATGTCCTGGACAGGCGGTACGGATTTTATGATCTCTGAATGCCTTTCAAGGGTCTTGAATATTATGAATGCTCTGGCAGACTTAAGCAGGCAGCCTTTATTCAGCCTGACGGTTATCTGCCAGACATCGTTCCCCAATTCAGTCGCCTTGTCGATGATATTTGTCTCATATTGATCAAGTTCAATATCTGAAACGATCCCATGACCTGTTTCAGCTGCGGGTGGAGCAACGGTTCCGGGCTGTTCCTGATCCTTCGGAGTACTTTTGCTGCTGAGCAGTCCGGAAAGTATCCCTGACAGCTCCTCGCTGTCCCTGTCCCCTTCGGAACCGGTTTCTACTATATTTGCCGTATAGCTTTCAAGCGCATCTAAGCACTTGAACAGGATATCGACAAGTTCAGGGCTTACTTCCAGTTCATCGTTCCTCAGGGCGTGCAGAACATTCTCCATATCATGGGTCAGTTTCGCCATCTTGTTGAAACCCATTGTCCCGGCCATTCCCTTTATCGTGTGTGCCACCCTGAAAATCTCATTGATCATAGACCGGTCGCCCGGGTTCTTTTCAAGTTGTAGCAGGCTCTGATTCAAACTCTGCAGATGCTCCTTGCTTTCCTCGATGAAAATCTCCAGATATTGACTCATGTCCATTATTGCTCCACCCCCAAATATTTGACTATCATACCTGCTATTTCCTTCAACGGTACTATCGCATCCGCAAGGCCGGTGTTCACTACGGCCTTCGGCATCCCGTATACGACGCAGGACATCTCATCCTGACATATGATGACTCCCTTGTTTTTTTCCTTGATACTTATAACTCCTTCTTTCCCATCGTTACCCATGCCTGTCATGATGACTCCTATCACATTCGGGAAACCGGTCTTGGCTATGGATTTCATCAGTACATTCACGGAAGGCCGGTGTCCTTTTTCCGGCTCGTTCTTTGTAAGCCGTATCCTCAGCCTGCCGTCCTGGTCTTTCACCACTTCCATGTGGAAATCGCCGGGTGCCAGGTATACATATCCCGGGCATATTATTTCGTTGTCGTCTCCTTCCTTGACCGTCATCCCGCTCAGCGAATCAAGCCTTTCGGCCAGGGATCTCGTGAAACCGGGCGGCATGTGCTGCACCACAAGTACAGCAGCCGGGATATCCTCAGGTATATAGGGTATGACTTCCTGCAGGGCCCTCGGACCTCCGGTCGAAGAACCGATAGCGATCAAAGCTTTAAGTTCGCTGCTCCTCTGTCTTTGCTCAGTTACAGCCGCCTTCGGGCAATTCTCCACGAAAGTCCGTTTCTTTTTGCTGAACCTGTAAGCCATCCTTATTTTCTTGATTATTTCTACCTTTTTCTGCTCTCCCGATATCTCAAACATATTTGACGGCTTTGTCACAAAATCTATAGCTCCTGCTTCCAGGGCTTCTATCGTGGCTTTTCCCCCTTCAACAGTCAGGCTGCTGAGCATGATGACAGGAGCATCCGTGGTTTTCTGCAACTCCCTGAGGCAGGTCAGCCCATCCATCGACGGCATATTCAGGTCGAGCGTTATGACATCGGGATGGAGTTCACGTACCATTTCCAATGCCTCCAGCCCGTTTTTAGCTGTCCCGACGACTTTTATGTCATGCGCGCTTTCCATTATGTCTCTCAGTACTTTGCGCATAAAAGCCGAATCATCTATAACGAGCACGCCTATCGTTTTCGACATCACCTGTTCCAGCCCTTTTTGAGAAGTTTGCGCTGTTCTTCGAAAATATACTTTATTACATCTTCCCTCTCTTTTTCATCGATATCTACATACGCAACGCCGGCTGCATACCTGTACTTCCCGCCTGACCCGATATGTTCGAACCTGACGACTTTCCCGAAAAAACGGATCTTCCTGTCTGTTTCGGTGAAAAGTTCACATTCAAGGTATGTACCGGGGTCAATTTTTTCGTCGAGCAGAAGTCGTATCCCTCCTCCGCTCAGATCGCTGGTGATCGTTTTCCTGAACGGGATGTCACAGTTGTCATCATCGCTGATAGACTTTATAACCCTGTACCGTACATCCACATAACAGTCAAGCCTGAAAAAGTTTCTCCTCTGTATCCTAGCTATCTCGCCAAGCTTCTCTGTAAGAAGCAGGTGCATATTGTCGATCACCAGCCTCTCCCTGACGACTGCCCTGAACTTGTACAGGTTGAGCAACTTGCCTTCTTTATTCAAAAAACAGATATTGTATACAGCTCCCTTTTCCAGGGGAACCAGCCTGCCTGCGGAAATGGGAGCGGTTATCAGGGCGGAGTCTCTTCCTTCTGCCCATTCGAAACTGCTCACATATACCGGCTTCCTTTCGCTGTCCGTGCCGTATTCCGGCTCAAGTTCCAGTCTTGTACCTGTTTCGATATCCGTCAGTTCCATGCACATCTCCCGCAGCCTTCTAAGTTCTCACAAGGCCGACAAGCCTGCTGAAAAAGCCTCTGACGCCAGGATCCTGCTGTTGATTGCCCGTATTCTCATTGCCGGTAAGCTTTGTCGAGATTTCCCTGATATTCCTGGCAGCCGGGCTCCTGGGGTAAGCCAGTACAAACGGCTGCTGCTGTCTAACTGCTTTTTGCACGGCATCATCATTCATTATATAGCCTGTAGGATCCAATCTCAGCCCAAGAAACCTGTCAGCCACCAACACGAGCTTGTTCAGTACGTCGATAGCCTCAGAACTGCTATCCGCCCTGTTGACCACGAGATTGATCTTCTTCGACCTGTCTCTGCCTGACACCATCTTTATCAGTGCATATGCATCAGTTATCGAAGTAGGCTCAGGCGTAGTCACCAGCAGTATCTCGTCCGCGGCCATGATGCAGCTCATCACACTATCTGAAATGCCGGCACCCGTATCGATGATTATGATGTCTGCCAGCCTGTCCAGCATCGAAATGTTTTCAATGAACCTGGCTATTTGCTCACTGTCCAGCCTTAAAAGTTCCTCCACTCCTGAACCACCGGAGATGAACCTGATGTTTTGCGGCCCTTCAGTCAGTATATCGATTATGTTTTTCCTTTCTTTTATGACATCCAGCAATGTATGCTGAGGCACTATCCCCAGCAATACGTCTATGTTTGCCAGGCCGAAATCAGCGTCCAGTATCACGACCCTTCTGCCCTGCTCGCTCAGGGCTATGGCAAGGTTGACAGAAATATTTGTTTTGCCTACTCCCCCCTTGCCGCTGGTAACAGCGATGACCCTGGCCGTCCTTTTTGCCGGTATCGCCGGCAAAGCCCTCCTGTTGCGCAGCTGTTTCGCTTTCAGGTCCTCAATTACTTGCCTGAGTTTTTCAGCTTGGTCCATCTTTCAGATAACTCCCTATAAGATTCTTCGTTATCTTGTCTACATTCACCGTTTCAATGTCGTCCGGCACACTCTGCCCGGTCGTGATATATGAAAGGCTTTTCCCCGTCATATACCTGACATTCAGGACGATGCCCAGCACTGGGGTCTCGTCGGTCTTTGTAAACAACAGCTTGTAGTCTCGCAAAAAGCTGTAACTTTTCAATATCTCCCTGCAGTTCTTCCAACTCGTCGTGGTACTCAGGACCAGGTATATTTCGTCGGCTCCGGAAGCTGCCACCAGTGCCTTGAGTTCTTCGAACTGCGCTTTGTTTTTGTGGCTCCTTCCTGCCGTATCGATTAGTATCAGATCCTTATCCGAGTACTGGCTTATAGCCTCCTGCATCTCAGCCGGCGTATAGACGACCGATACAGGTATCCCAAGTATCTCCGCGTATGTCTTCAGCTGTTCCACGGCTGCGATCCTGTAAGTGTCGGCAGTTATCAGGCCTACGGACTTCTTCCTGTTCAGCAGGTAATTTGCTGCTATCTTTGCCAGCGTGGTAGTCTTGCCGACACCGGTCGGCCCTACGAATATGACTGTAACCGGCTTGCCCTCGCTGTTTTCCTTTATCGTTTCAGGTTTCCCAAGCAGGCCCGCTATGATGCCGGACAACTGGGCAGCCATTTCACTGACTCCAGCTGATGCAGGCAGCCTTGATGCTGCCGCGTTTACGACCTTTCTCGCTATCTCCGGGTCCACTTCATTACTGACGAGGTTATTGTAAAAAAACTCTGTAACACCAGCTTTCAGGTTTTTCTGTTCTTCCTTTCCTGCAGCGGGTTTGCCTTCATTGATCACCTTTTCGCAGATTTTGCGCAAGGTTTCTTCTATACTTGATATTTTATTCTCCAGGATAGTTATTTTTTCCTCCTTTTCGGCCGGATCGGCTGCAAAATTCGACAAGGTGGACTGGAATGGTCCCGGCTGATCTGCCGAAGCAGGTTTCTGACCGTATTCGTCAACTGCTGCAAGGACTTCTGTCAATGGTTTGGAGAAAAGACCCAGCAGGCCTTTTTTCCTGATTTTCCTCGTATTCAGGATCAGGGCCTCGCTGCCCAGATCCATCTTTACCTTCAGGATGGCTTCCTGAGTGTTTTTTGCCACATAACGGCGTATCTTCATGGTTTTCCTCACTCGTATGTATTCCCGTTATTCTTATTTATTGTACCATAAAACAGCGAATTTTGCCATTTAACTGCATATCCGACACGTTACACTAAATACTGACAACTCCCGCAGAATGTATCTCTAGTTCGGGGTCAAGTTCATTGTAGGAAAGCACCACAATGCCCGGTATTGCCTGGTCAGCCAGTTTCTTGAAATACAGCCTGACTACCGGGGAAGCCAGTACTATCGGTTGTTTCCCAAGCTGGACAAGCTTTTGCACCTGCCTTGAAAGGCTTCCGAGTATCGAATTCGTGACACCCGGTTCCAGGGCAAGGTACGCACCTGTCTCCGTTTTCTGCAGTGAATCCATCAGCAGTTGCTCCAGCTTCGGGTCCAATGTTATGACACTGGTATTCTGATCCGAGAAATATTTTTTCGAAATAGCCCTTCCAAGCCTTTGACGTACATATTCGGTCAGCATGTCGGTATCGCTGGTGACAGGTGCATAATCCGCCAATGCCTCTAAAATCGACACCATATCCCTTATGGATACTCCTTCTTTCAGCAGGTTGGCAAGCACCTTCTGTATGTCGCCTACTGTCATCAGTTTTGGAACAAGTTCTTCCACTATCACCGGGTAATTCTGCCTGACATTGTCCAGCAATGTCTGGACTTCCTGGCGTCCTGTCAGTTCATGTGCATACTTCTTTATGACTTCAGTCAAATGGGTGGCTATCACCGAAGGAGGATCAACGACGGTATAGCCCAGCATTTCAGCCCGGTCTCTCTGATCTTCGGTGATCCATATCGCCGGAAGGCCGAATGCGGGCTCTTTCGTCTTTATCCCCTCTATTTCATCTTCGGCGATCCCCGGATCCATGGCAAGATAATGGTCCAGCATCAGATCGCCTCTTGCAGCCTCGACTCCCTTTATCTTGATCAGGTATTCATTTGGCGCAAGCTGGATATTGTCGCGAAGCCTTATTATCGGGACGATCATTCCTAGCTCAAGGGCAAGCTGCCTTCTAATCATGACAACTCTGTCCAGAAGGTCTCCGCCCTGGTTCACATCAGCCAGCGGGATGATGCCGTACCCGAACTCCACTTCAATGGGGTCCACCTGCAGCAGCGAAACCACATTCTCCGGTTTTCGTATCTCTTCGACTTCCGTTTCTTCTATCTGTACTTCCTGCTGCTTCTGCTCGGCTATCCGCTGCCTTGACAATGTGTACCCCAGGAAACCAAGCACTGCAGCCAGCATCATGAATGGCACCGTCGGCAGGAAAAAAGCAAGGATGAAACTCAGTACTGCTGCTATATAGAGAACTTTTGGGTTGCTGAATATCTGCTTCAGGAAGTCGGCGCTCATGTCGGATTCGGAAGCCGCTCTGGTGACTATGAAGCTGGTCGACGTGGAAATCATCAGGGCAGGTATCTGGCTGACAAGGCCATCGCCGATAGTGAGTATGGCGTAAGTCTGGAGCGCCTCCTGCAGGGATTCGCCCCTGGACACCATCCCCATTATGATGCCCCCGACTATGTTCAGAATCGTGATGACGATGCCCATTATAGCATCATTTTTTACGAATTTGCTGGCACCGTCCATGGCGCCGTAAAAATCGGCTTCCTTCTGGATCTTTTTTCGCCTCTCCTTGGCTTCGGCTTCATTTATCAATCCGGCATTCAGGTCGGCGTCGATGGCCATTTGCTTGCCGGGCATCGCATCCAGCGTGAATCTTGCAGCGACTTCTGCGACTCTCTCCGCGCCGCGGGTGATGACAATGAAATTAACGAGAGTTATGACGATGAATATGATAAAGCCTACAACCAGATCGTTTCCGCCGACAAACCTTCCAAACCCTTCAATGACGCCGCCTGCTTCCCCTTTTCCTATAATCAGCCTCGACGTGCTGACATTGAGCGCAAGCCTGAACAGGGTGGTGATGACCAGCAGAGACGGAAATATCGACATCTGCATGGCTTCTTTCATGTAGATGGTGTTCAGCAGTATTATTACCGAGATCATGATGTTGACCGCAAGCAACACATCAATGACGGTACTCGGCAGCGGTATGATGAATGCCAGTACTATTGCGACAATTACAACCGGTAAAGAAACGTCCCTGGCTCTCAAATCCCGTTGAAGCCTCCTTCCTCAATCCATAATTCAGCTTGCAGCCGTCCTGCCCTTCAGGTTGTAGACGAATGCGAGCACTTCAGCCACGGCCTGGTAAAGTTCGGGCGGTATTGCCTGCCCTATTTCCACGGTTTCATATATGGTCCTCGCCAACGGCTTGTTTTCGACTATCTCAACGTTGTTTTCCCTGGCTATTTCCCTTATCCGGATTGCGATGTAATCCTGTCCTTTCGCAAGCAGCACCGGGGCAGGGGCGACCTTTTCATCGTATTTCAGTGCGCAAGCGAAATGGGTCGGGTTGGTTATCACCACATCCGCCTTCGGGACTTCCTGCATCATCCTGCGCATCGAAAGCTGGCGCTGTTTCTGCCTGATCCTTGCCCGCACTTCGGGATTTCCTTCGGTCTGTTTGAGTTCTTCCTTGACTTCCTGCTTTGTCATCTTCATGTTTTTTTCGAACTCCCACCACTGGTATGCAAAGTCGAATGCTCCCAGTACAAGCAGAGCCAGGCATATCCTGATGGCAAGATCCACAGAAGTTATCCCGATGAAGGCAGCTATGCCCAATATATCCATATCCATGAGCGATACTATTGCCTGTGCCTTCCCGTTCAGATACGAGTAAGCGATCCAGGCGACAACAGCCACCTTCAGTATCGCCTTCACAAGCTCGATCACCGAACGGAGCGAAAAGAGCCTCTTCATGCCATTCAACGGGTTGATCCTGCTCAAAACAGGTTTCAGTGTCTCCGTCGTGAACAGGAAGCCAACCTGTGCATAACTGACAATGAGCCCCGAAAGAAGGCTTATCGCCAGCACAGGCCCGGCAGTCCTGAAAAACACCAGTACACCGTCAATGAAAATCCTCACGAGTATGTCCGGCATGTAAAGGTCCCTGGTCATCGGGTATTCCGTGAACACTTTCTCGAAAAACATTTTCAGTTGAGTGTATATGTCTGCCCCGAAGATCCTCAGCGATATGAAAGTGAAAAGGAGGACCATGGTCGTGGTTATTTCCCTGCTCTGGAATACCTGGCCTTTCTGCCTTGCCTCCCGCCTTTTCTTCGGGGTCGCCTTTTCGGTTTTGTCTTCGCCTCCGGGTCCCTGTGCAAACAACTGGAGGTCTATATCATAGATCATCCCGGGTTTAGCTCCTTCAGATAATTATCCACACTGTTACCCATAAGTTCAAAGACCGATTTCATTATCTCAACGAACATCGGTATCGTTATGACCACTATGATAAGCCCAACAATGATTTTCAGGGGCATTCCTATCACGAACACATTCATCTGCGGTACCATCCTTGAAATGGTGCCAAGCGCGACATCCGCTATCAGTACTGCTGCCACTATCGGCGCAGCCAGTTTGAAACCCGTCGAAAGCACAGTACTGAAAAGATTATTTATGATTTCGTACGTGCCTTTGGTAAAGGCGGCGCTGCCGGGCGGCAGAGACGTGTAACTGTCGAACAGCGCCTTTATCAGCATATGGTGACCGCCTATAGCAATGAAGATCAGCATACTAGCTATGAAATAGAAGTTCGAAGTAACGGGCACCTGCAAATTGCTCATCGGGTCAATGACATTGACCACTCCGAATCCGATCTTCATATCGATCAGTTCACCGGCTATATATATCGCGGTATAAGAAAGGTATGCCACAAAGCCCATGGACAGACCCACAAGGAACTCCTTCACCACAAGCATCGCATAACCCGGCAGGGTATCCGAATATTCAACAGACTGCAGGACAGTCGTGTTGACAAGTATCAATGATACGAAAAACGAAAAGCCGATCTTGAAATAAGCGGGGACGTTCCTTCTCCCAAAAATCGGCGCAACTACGAACAGGCCGGTCATACGCACAAAAACCAGCAAGAAAATCTCAAAACCGTTCAGGATCAACCCTGCCGGCAGTTGCAACCATATCCCCCCTTCATATCTCGACTGTTTTTAATCCAAAAGCAATACATCCATAAATCATAAGGGCTACCTGATAATCTGCAGTATGCTTTCATACAGGTTTATCGTATAGTCGGTCAGCATGTTCAGCATCCATGTCCCAAGCACTGCAAGTGTAAGTATGACCGACAGGATTTTAGGAATGAATGACAAGGTCGCCTCCTGTATCTGCGTGGTCGCCTGGAATATACTGACGGCCAGCCCGACGATAAGGCTGACAAGCAGCAGCGGGGCCGACACATATATTACTGTCAGCAATGCATTCTGAGCGATAGCGATAACAGTTTCCTGGTCCATCCTGCACCTCCTGAAAGTCACTGGTGATCCCTCATCGGCCGGCCTATGTTATGAACGATGAAACCAGCGTCTTCGTTATCAGGTTCCATCCGTCCACAAGGATAAACAGCAGTATTTTGAACGGCAGCGAAATCATGATAGGCGGGAGCATCATCATGCCCATCGACATAAGCGTACTCGAAACCACCATATCGATGATAAGAAAAGGTATGTATATCATGAAACCTATCTGGAATGCTATGGTCAGCTCATTTATGATAAAGGCAGGTATTACGACGGTCATGGGCAGATCCATCGGATTCCTCACCGGCGTTTCTATTTTTGCCAGAGATACAAAGAATGCCAGTTCCTTTTCATCGTCTCGAAACTGCTTCAGCATGAACCCTTTCAGTGCATTGGTCGTATTTTCCATTGCTTGCTCCTGCGTTATCTCGCCTCTGTTGAAGGGTTCATATGCCTGGGTGTTTATGTCATTTATGACAGGAGTCATTATAAAAAGTGACAAAAACAAAGCAAGCCCGATCAGGACCTGGTTGGGCGGCATTTGCTGCGTCCCGAGCGCATTTCTCAGGAACGAAAGCACTATTATTATCCTTGTGAAAGAAGTCATCATTATGATGATGGC
>Ga0134092_1000652_pt1 | contig 34323 bp, 26 predicted proteins | sample 3_6taG_FD_94454 | JGI IMG/M metagenome (GOLD analysis project Ga0134092, IMG submission 94454) | Switchgrass degrading microbial communities from high solid loading bioreactors in New Hampshire, USA - 3_6_20_6_A3 metaG | ecosystem: Engineered > Bioreactor > Semi-continuous > Anaerobic >... | reverse complement strand
TTCGCCGATACGGGCAGCTTTTCCCGGCTGCAGTCCGGCACGTCACAGGTTGTTCCCGTTGGCGCGTATGGTTTCGCGGAACCAGTATGCAGAATCCTTGAGGATACGCTCCTGGGTCTCGAAATCGCAGTAGATCATTCCAAAGCGCTCAGTGTACCCCTTCGCCCACTCGAAATTGTCGGTTGTGCACCAGTACATGTAACCGCGTATATCCACGCCGTCATCGGCCGCCCTGCGCAGCTGCAGCAGATAGCGGTGAATGAAATCGATGCGGTCCGGGTCATGGACCTTGCCGTCAAGCGACACGACATCGGGGCAGGATATGCCGTTCTCAGTGATGATTATGGGCACTTTATACCGTTCTGCCAGGAATTTCGGTCCCCAGTAGAGGGCTTCGGGAGTTACGGGCCATTTCGCTCCGGTAAACGCATAACCCGGCTTACGCGGCACGAACTCGTAGCCGCCCTTCCCGTCCGACTTTATGGCATGCCCGTTGTAGATATTCTGCCCAAGGAAATCCAGAGGCTGTCTGATAGTCTCCATGTCGCCCGGCTTTATTTCAGGCATGTGTTCCCCGAACAGGTCGAATACCTTCTTCGGATATTCACCCAGGAAGACAGGGTCGCTCCAGAGAGAAACATTCCAGAAAGGCCTGTCTGTAAAGATGTCGAAGAATGCCTTCCTTGCAGCTTCAATATCCTCTTCGGTCTCAGTAAGCGGATAATGAGCACTGCACGTCGGAGCCCACCCCAGCTTCGCTTCCGGCAGTTCAGCCCTGAGAGCCTGGATCGCCATCCCGTGTGCAAGCAGCACATTGTGGGCCATCAGCAGCGTGTCCCATATCGGGAAACGTATGCCGGGAGCATGGATCGCCTCGTCATAGCCGAGGCCGATAAAGCACTGCGGCTCATTGAAGGTCATTATATATTTCATACGGTCGCCCAGGCGCCTTGCCAGGACAGTTACATATTCGACGAACCACTTCGGGCTGTCGGGGTTCATCCATCCGCCCCGCCGGAACAGCGCGTAAGGATAATCCCAATGGAACAGCGTCACAAAAGGCGTTATGCCGGCTTCCAGAAGGCTGTCCAGCAGCCGGTCGTAAAAATCCAGTCCCTTTTCGTTGACGGCTCCGTATCCGTCGGGCAGAACCCGCGGCCAGGAAATAGAAAAGCGATAGGCGTTGAAACCAATCTCGCGCATCAGATCAACGTCTTTCTGATACAGATGATAGTGATCGCACGCCACATCGCCGTTGCGGCCGTCAGCTATGCGCCCTTCCTGCCTGCAGAACATGTCCCATACAGAAGGACCCTTGCCGTCTTCAAATGCGGCTCCTTCCACCTGGTATGACGCAGAAACGCCGCCCCAGAAAAAATCATCCCTGAAACCCATAAAATGTTCTCCTTTCAATGTTGCGTATGTTTGCTGCAAATATTTCCGCTGCTCAAACCGCATCTTCCGCCGGGAAAACAGGCATGGAACATCTGGTTATGAAACGCCTGATATCATCACAATCCGGTAATACCGGAAAGCCCGGCTGCCGGACGACGCCGATGTGTTGCCGCCAGGCGCATTATCTGTTGTAGCTCTCCAGCAGTTCGATGATGCACTTGAGGTCTTTGGTCGCGTCCATATACGCATATTCGCCGCTTGCGTCGCCATACTTGCCCCTCTGCAGGCATTTCATGCCGAACTCCTCGCATGCTTTCACCTTGCTGTCCATATCCTTCACATTGAATGCAATATGGTGTATCCCTTCGCCATGGGTGTCCAGGAAATCCTGCCACGTGCTTTTTACACCGTTGGGCTGGATCAGTTCGATCTGGATATTCGGTCCCACATCAAAAAATGCCATGAGACAGTTGGCATCCGGCGCAGGCTTTCCTTCCACAGTGGTGCCTGTCACTTCAAACCTGCCTCCGTCAAAATGCGGCGGCGGCTCTACGCCCAGGAACGCTGCAAATTTCCTCTTGGACTCCTCGATGTCCCTTACGATAAACCCTATCTGCGTAACTACGTTTGTGCCAATAACTCCTGCCATGTCGACACTCTCCTTTTTTCTATATTTTTTGCTTTGTTATTTTAAGGCAGTGCATTACTTCCATTGTTTCAGGGGTCGCCTGTATAGCTCTGTCGGCCGGGAAAGATTCCCCGGAGCAGCTGCTGCCAGCTAAAACAGTTTACCGCTGTCCAGCAGTATCGTAACAGGTCCGTCATTGACCAGTTCCACTTCCATGTGTGCAGCAAAAACTCCTGTCTTTACATCTGTCTGTGCTAATTGTTTCAATTTTTCAACAAAATATTCGTACAGCGGACGGGCTTTCTCCGGGCGTGCAGAGTCGGAAAATGAAGGCCTTCTTCCTCTTCTGCAGTCACCGTAAAGAGTAAACTGCGACACCACGAGCAGCTCCCCCTTCACATCTTTGACAGAAAGGTTCATCTTGCCGTCATCATCCTCGAATATCCTGAGTTCGGCCGTTTTCTCGGCCAGGTAATCTGCATCGGCCTGGGTATCGTCATTGCCGACCGCAACCAGTATCAGCAGCCCTTTCGATATTTCCGAAAACAGGCTTCCGTCGATCACGACGCCGGCTCTCTTCACCCTCTGTATAACCGCTCTCATCCGACCACCTTTTTAGTTCATGTGATAATGTTATTTCAATATAATGTTATCTCATTTTTCCCAAAAAGCAACCCCGTTAATTACACAGTCGGGCAAAATTATTTGATATAACGTTTTACCACTCTCCCGGAGCCGGCCCGGTTACAGGTCCCGCAGGTATCCAAGCCCGGAACGGATTTCGGTCTGTTGCGGGCAGTTCAGCCAAAGCCGTAGTTCATTGACAAATTCACATGTAAAACGTTATGATGAAAAGAGTTTTGGTAAACGCGGGAAGCGGAGATGGCCTATGAAAATGATTTTTTCATACCTGAAACCGTATGTCCCGAGAATGCTCCTCGGGCTTGCAATAAAATTCACGGGCACGATAATGGACCTGCTCATACCCTGGATCCTTTCACATACGATAGATGATATCGTGCCGCTTCGCGACGTCAGGCTCATTTTCATCTGGGGCGGCATCATGTTCCTATGCGCGGCCTTCGCATTCATAACAAACGTCATAGCCAACCGTATGGCTTCAAAAGTCGCCCGTGACGCCACCGAAGCTATCCGGCACGACCTGTTCGTGAAAATATCATACATGTCCTGCAGGCAGGTGGACGAATACACGATCCCGTCCCTGCAATCGAGGCTGACAAACGATACATATCATATACAGCGGATGATAGGCACGATGCAGCGCCTCGGCGTCCGTGCGCCAATCCTGCTGCTGGGCGGCATCATCGTCACTCTCGCTCTCGAACCCGTATTGTCTCTCACACTGATCCTGATGCTGCCTTTCATCACCCTGCTGGTATGGCTTATATCAAAAAAGGGGATCCCGCTGTTTTCCGAATCCCAGCGGTCCATAGACAGGCTCGTCCGCACCGTCCGGGAAAACATCGCCGGTATCCGTGTCATAAAGGCACTGTCCAAAACCGCATATGAAAAAGAGCGGTTCCAAGAAGTAAACCGCGAAGTCGTGAAAAACGAAACGAGAGCCGGGATCACGATGGCACTTACCAACCCCGCGATGAACCTGTTGCTCAACCTCGGCCTGACCCTCGTTATCATAGTGGGCGCTTTCAGGATAAATGCAGGCCTGACCAAATCAGGCGAGATCATAGCATTCCTGACATATTTCACGATAATCCTGAACGCGATGCTTTCAATAACAAGAATGTTCGAGATGTTTTCAAAAGGGACTGCTTCGGCGGAAAGGATACAGGAAGTGCTAGAGGCTCCGGACGACCTGGCCGTCGAACCTGCAGACCACGTAGACAACGGATACCATATAACTTTTGAGCACGTGACATTTTCCTACCACAAGAGCAAAACACGGAACAACGACTCCTATGATCCTGCTGGCATCCTGCCGGGCTCTCCCGCCGGCAGCAGGAACAGGGACAGGGTACGGAACGGAAGCCAACGTAATAATGGCGTCATGGACAGCGGAGTCCCGGATGAAAAGAAAAACACCATCGAGGACATCAGCTTCGCCCTGCGCAAGGGTGAGACACTTGGGATCATCGGCGCTACCGGAAGCGGCAAGAGCACCATCATCCGCCTGCTTTTGAGGCTGTACGACCCGGATGAAGGCGTTATCCGGATTTCGGGAACCGATATCCGCAGCATCCCTCCGGATGAACTGCATACGAAGTTCGGCGTAGTCTTCCAGAACGACATACTCTTTGCCGACACCATTGCCTCAAACATAGCGTTCGGCCGCGACGTCAGCATGGAACAGATCGAAAGGGCCGCAGTCTGCGCGCAGGCCAGGGAATTCATAGAAGCGCTTCCCCTGAAATATGATCACCTGCTAGCAATGAAGAGTTCCAACCTGAGCGGAGGGCAGAGGCAAAGGCTCCTCATTGCAAGGGCGCTGGCCGCCGACCCGGAAATACTGATACTCGACGACTCGTCGAGCGCACTGGACTATAAAACCGATTTCCTGCTGAGGAGAGCGCTGGCTGAAAATTTCGGCGATACCACCACCATCATAATAGCCCAGCGCATAAGCTCGATCATGCATGCCGACCGCATCCTGGTCCTTGAAGACGGCAGGATGCTCGGGTACGGCACCCACGATGAACTCCTCGAAAACTGCACAGTCTACAAGGAGATCTACGAGCTCCAGATGGGAGGTGAGGCCGTTGCGCAGTCCCGGTAGTTTCGGGGGCCCCGGTTTTGGCGGTCCCGGCGGCTTCGGCTTCCGCCACGGACCCGGAACGGCAGGCCCGGCGCATATCCAGGCACATACCGGCGAGAAACGGAAGCTCACCATGAAAGATACGCTCAGGATCATGTCGAGGCTCTGGAAATACCTGTACCGTTACAAGTGGTACGGCCTGCTCGCTCTGGTGCTTTCGACAGCAAGCAACCTGCTTGCCCTCGTCGGCCCGCTGCTTTCGGGAAAAGCAATAGACGCGATCGGCACAGAACCCGGTGCGGTGGATTTCGAAACGGTATTCTGTTACTGTGCACTGATGGTCGCCTTTTACATATTGTCGTCGGTACTGTCATACATTTTGTCGGTCCTCGTGATCCGCCTCACCCAGAAGGTGATATTCCAGATGAGGAGCGACGTTTTCAACAAGCTGCTGGATCTTCCTGTGCAGTTTTTTGACAGTCACCAGCCCGGAGAGATAATCAGCCGTATTTCATATGACATCGATACGGTCAACGCCTCGCTTTCCAACGATCTGCTCCAGATCTTCACGAGCCTGTTCACCGTGGCAGGTTCGCTCATAATGATGATCTATATTTCGCCGATCCTTGTACTGGTATTTGCCATAACAGTGCCGATCTCGATACTGCTTACAAAGTACATGACAGGCAAGCTCCGCCCGCTGTTCCGGCTGCGCTCCGCAAAACTTGGCGAGCTCAGCGGTTTCGTCGAAGAGATCATAACAGGTCAGAAAACGATCAAGGTATACAACCAGGAAAAGACGATCATCCGAAGGTTCGACAAAAAAAATACGGAAGCGGTGGATGCCTACTACAGGTCAGAATATTATGGCAGTATGGCCGGACCTTCCATCAACCTGGTAAACAACCTGTCACTGGCCCTGGTCAGCATGTTCGGAGCGCTGCTTTACCTGTTCGGACGCCTGTCGCTTGGCGACCTTTCGTCCTTCGTCCTGTATTCGCGCAAATTCTCAGGCCCCATAAATGAGACGGCAAACATACTCAGCGAACTGCAGTCGTCATTTGCAGCAGCCGAGCGCGTTTTCAGGCTGATCGACGAAGAACCTGAGCCAAAGGACAGGGAAGATGCGGTAGTCCTGGATAATGTGCGCGGAGAGGTGCAGATGGAAAACGTCTGCTTCGGCTACACACCTGAAAAACCGGTCATCCGGGACCTCAGCATAAAGGCAGACGAAGGGAAGCTCGTTGCCATCGTAGGCCAGACAGGAGCCGGGAAAACGACGATCATAAACCTGCTGATGAGGTTTTACGATCCGGACAGCGGGACGATCTCCATCGACGGCAAAAACATCATGGACGTGACGAGGGAAAGCCTGCGGCTCTCGTATTCAATGGTCCTTCAGGACACGTGGCTTTTCCACGGCACTATTTACGAAAACATCGCCTACGGGAAGAAAGGCGTGTCGAAGGCCGACGTCATTGCGGCGGCAAAAGCTGCGAGGATACACAATTACATAATGCAGTTGCCGGACGGCTACGATACCGTGCTCAGCGATGACGGCATAAACATATCGCAGGGACAGAAGCAGCTCCTCACTATCGCCCGGGCAATGCTGCTGGATTCGAAAATGCTGATCCTTGACGAAGCAACCTCCAACGTGGACACCAGAACGGAGCAGCAGATCCAGAAAGCGATGCGGGAACTCATGCGCGGCAGGACCTGCTTCGTTATAGCCCATCGCCTTTCCACGATCCGCAACGCCGATATCATACTGGTGATAAAGGACGGCAGGATCGTGGAGCAGGGCATGCACGACGAGCTGATGGAACTCAATGGAGTATACGCTGAAATGTACAATTCACAGTTCAGTTAGCCGGTCTTAAAGCCATAAAACAGGACCTGTCCGGCAGACAGGCCCGTTTCAGAAATACGTCGCCACGCAAATACTTCACCATGCCATCGGTTTATCGCTCTGTCAATCACCAGGTATGTAATTTAAATCAGGCACCGGCAGGGGTCCGCCAATGTCGGTGAACGATCCCGTCCAGTAAGGCAGCGCGGGCTGCCTGCCCTCCTTCAGCATCGCCTGCCATTCTTCATCCGAGATCCTTTTGTTGCTCGTGAACTCATAATAGCTGAAAACTGCCCCTCTTGTCAGGTACAGCTTCCCTCCTATCGGCACGACGACGAATATATGGGACGCGTATCCCACTCCTTCTTCCAGGTAACCTATGTTCCCTGCAGTATGGACATCTGATATGACTGCCATGTTCTTGTCGGCATCGGACGTGATCTCGAACCACCTTACACCGATCCCTGCCGTTGTACTGGTCAGATGTTCCAGTGTACCGCCATAGTATTGGATCCGTTGATATTCCTCCCTGGTCAGTTCTTCATTTCCTGAGTTCCTTGACAGAACAGTCGATCAGGAACTGAAGCAGATCCTCGAATTCTTCCATTTTGTCTTCCAGTTCACCAGGCAGTATGTTTCTTTCAGCCAGGTTTTCCCTTGCATACCCGGTAAGCCACAGGAGCCTTTCATAGACGCCGATGTTGGGCTCCACATACCCCTTCGGCAATTCCTCAGGGATCCACCCTCCCATTTCGGCACCGGACTGTTTCCCGTAAAGCACGGTGTCATGCCTGAGTTCAGCCCAGCTTGCCAGTGCCGTGTTGAGCGACTTGTCCTGCCAGGCCTGGTTGGTCATGAACGACGGATACCCGTCGCCAAAAGGCTCTGTCAGCGCTTTTAGCGTCCACAGCCACCCGTAGTACAGGTTGGACCGCCATGTCTCGTCGGGCAGCGAATCGAACTTCTCTTTCATCTCGCCGAATTTTTCAAGGTACTTATCCCATTGTCCGTCAATGTCGTCTACCTCCGTAAGCAGATGGTAAGCCCGGTCAGACCCCAGGACAGCCATGACGTCCAGTCCCTTCGGCACAGGTCTGATCAAAGGCTCGCACAGGTTCCGCAGTATTTCCGAATCGGGTATATACCTTTGTCCCATGAACCTGAACTGCACGCCGACAGGAGTGTCGATACCGGATATTTTCTCGGCCCATTTCGCCTGTATCTGCGGTTTAGGCAGCTTTTGGGCCTCTTCTTTCAGCAGGGTGAGTTTATCTGTATCATTGAAAGTCTCGGGATCCAAATCTGTGCCATAGACCTTTGCCATCAGTTCCCTGTAATGGTATATGGTCAGGTCGTCTGCGGCGCCCACGTAGAAAACGGTAGGATCATATATGTTTTCCCACAGTTCGATGTCTGAATCGCCGTTTCCGTCCGCCGTTCCGCTCCCGCCCGCTAACAGGCAGTACGTGATGAGCAGAGCCTGTATCGTCTCCGGGACGGCGAGTTCCGCTTCCGTATCCGTCCCGTTGCCCTGCTCCCTGAGAAGCGGGAACGGGACCAGGCCATACCACATCATCGCCCTGAAGTACCTTTCAAAGTCGTGGTTCCTGGTGTAATGCCCCCTTGGCTTAAATTGACTATAGTCCAGCGTGAATCCGAAAATCGGGGATTTCCTGAAGCCGGCCGCATCCGATATGAGTTTGAACTCCGCCTTAGCAAGGTCCACGGCTTCCTCAGGCATGCCCCGCGGAAGCTCCTTTTCAAGGGCCAGTTGCGCAGCTGCGAAATAGGCGATGTTTTTCAGCGCCGCTTCTTTTACTTCCGGGTCCTGAAGCCTGTCATAAAGTGCCAGCGTTTTTTTCAGCATACTGTCGGTAAGCTGCTCAAGATCTTCCACCAGGTATTCCTGTTCCAGGATCCTGAGTGAGTAATTGTAAAACACATGATATGTATGCAGTACCGAATCGACCGTAATGAAGCTCGGGACCTCGTCGTATTCATTCCTTTCATATACATAGAACAACTGCTCATCCTTCGACGGGACTACCAGGAACCCGTTTTCGGCCAGCATCCTGAGCTGTTTATCTGTAAAGCCTTCAAACTGTCCGGCATTGACGACATTGGAAAGGTCAGGCATCACTTTGTACGGGATAACCCCAGCCACGTAGCTGATCGGTCTCCACTCCACGCCCAGGTACTTTCTTTCCCTCTCATCGGTCAAATCCATCACTTCAGGGATATACATCACGCCATTCTCTTCACTTCCGCTGTCGGAACGCTCACCGGCCTTCCCCGTTCCATCCGTCACCACAGACGTATTTTCCCCGTCAGTCCCGTTCAACGCGGTCCCGTCCGTGCGTTCACATGAGGAGAATACTGCGGCAGATGCAAACACAGCAACACCGCAAGGATACATGATAAAACCCGTTTGTACAGCATTTTTGACCCACCTTCATTTTTTCTTTACATCCGGTCAGTCTGCGCCGCCGGTATCGGCAAAGCTGTATTCAAGCCTCTCTTCGCCATATCGCAGGATCACGCGCCTTTTTTGTCTTTCCATGAGCACCAGTACCTCTATAAGCTCCTCGCCACCGTCATCGGGTGTGATTTTTCCGATACTGTATATGACATCGAAAGCGGTGCTTTCTCCGATGCCCTCGAAACCAAATCCCTTCCATGAGTAGGAATTCACTGCTTTCCTGCCGTCCCTGAGATGTTCTATGGATATGATCTCATCCACGCCGTCAGCATTTATGTCGGCAAAGATATAATCATCGAAAGGCCTGGATAGCCTGGAGCCAAGCCACTTGGGCGAGATGGCATTCCCGTGCCACTCGTATATGAACGGCCTTTTTGCCATGACAGGGTGGAACCTTGCAGTTTTGTACACTCCTATGGATATTTCCGTCCTGCCGTCGCCGTCCACGTCACAGGTCTGCACCTTCCATGGATCGATATCTGCCATATCACATTTGTATAGTAAACCTACGGTCACCGTTCTCGGCACCTGCCCGGAAAAAACATCGCCGTCAGCCTGGCCGCTGGTTTCATCTGTCTTAAGCCCGAGTATGACAAGATGAGTCCCGTACTCGCTTCCTTCCGTCCCGGCGATCAGCAGTACCTCATCCGTCCCGTCCCTGTCCAGGTCGGATATGCAGCTGCTTTTGGCGACGGTCCCCTCGTCGCCGAACCTGTACTGAAACAAACTATTCAGCTGCAGATCATATACTTCGGCGAGATTGCCGTCCAAACGTGCGTAAAAAGGCCACCCGCCCACATTGACAGGCAGGAATCCTGCCGCCCCGTCGGAATTGGTGCCTGTTCCGGCAGCAACGGCGTCTGTCCAGGCGGCATCAGTTCCTGTACCGCTGGAAGTGACAGCGCCTGCTCCTGCGACAGCGGCACCTGTCCCGGCGAGCGCAGTACCTGTGCAAGCTGCAGCGGTTTCTGCACCGTTGGCAGCTTCGCCTGAACCGGCGGCAGCGGCCTCAGTGCCGTCGTCATCTTCTGTAACGCCGGCATAACCATCGACTCTGCCGGTACCGGTGAGCCTCTCATCCCCCGACCCGCTGCTGCCGGCAGTATCCCCGGCATCCGGGCGCAAAGCCGGGAGCACGCCGGCACACAAGCATAAAACCGACATTAAAGGCACCAAAATGAATCGAATTTTCATATCTTTCAGACACTTCCGACTCATCGCACTCTGCAGCACACATAAACATGGTATGTTAAAGATTTGATAATACCAACAATATACTGAACGTACCCGGTTTTAATGTGGCACATTCAGATGTTTCGTCTTATAGACACTCAATGCCGGAAAAATGTTCCATAATTTTCTGCCTGGTTTTTGTTTTTATTTTGGTTTGAGAATTCTCAAGCGGTTTGGCTGCAGATATGCTTGCAAATCTGAGATCATCTGCGCTGATGCCTTCAGCGGAACAGGTACCACAATATGCCGGCCAGAGAGAGGGTACCGATGATAAGTATGGACTTGTTGAACCGGTACGTCTTCCTCCTGTGCCTTGCAAGGTTGAATATGAAGCCCATGGTGCAGACGGCAAAATTCAGCACCAGGATGATGAACACGTAAAGAAGTGCATTTTCATCCCAGTGATCCCTGATAGAAATGTTGAACTGGCGGTCAAAAAACGTCTCGACTTCAGGCCTGGCCGTTTCGACAAAAATCAACGCGGTTATGAAGAGCAGCCAGCTTATACCGACCGTCCACCATACGGCCTTTACCACCGCATCCGGCCCTTTCCGCCTTTCTACGAAGCTTCTCCGAGGTTCTGCCATATGACCACCCCACTATATTATACAAAGCGATATCATTGGCTTTGATATACATGCTGCGAGTGTGTCGCTCAATGGTTTGTTCCCTGTAAAGGCTTCAACATGATTATATCATAAATAAAAATGCAATATATGGTTCCCGCTGCATTCCTTGACAATTATACCCCTGGTCTGCTAAACTGAATAAAATTTAAGGGAAGGGACTGACAGGCAATGCTTTTGAGCAAGCTTCTCGGCGAAAGGTTTAAGGAGAAACCGGCCGATGCCACGTTGGCGAGCCATATTTTCCTGCTTCGCGGCGGGTATGTCAGGCAGGTGGCCAACGGCATATATTCGATGCTTCTTCCTGCAAAACGGGTCGCTGCCAAAATCGAAGCGATCATCCGTGAGGAAATGGACAATATAGGCGGGCAGGAGGTCCTGTTCCCGGTTGTCATGCCATATGAGCTCTGGAAGGAGTCAGGCCGCTACGACAGCGTCGGAAGCGAGCTTGTCAGGTTCAGGGACAGGACCGGCCATGACATGCTGCTGGGCATGACCCACGAAGAAGCAGCGGTACACCTGGCCAGGACAGAAGCAAGGTCCTGGACCAAATACCCGTTCATGATATACCAGATACAGACCAAGTTCAGGGATGAGCCCAGGTCCAGGGGCGGCCTGATAAGGGTGCGCGAGTTCACGATGAAGGACGCGTATTCGTTCCACACCTCGCAGGAGGACCTGGAGCGCTACTATGATATTGTCCTGGAAGCCTATCACAGGATCTTCAGAAGGGTCGGACTGCCCCAGGTGGTTGCGGTCAGTTCGGACAGCGGCATGATGGGAGGAAAGGTTTCCCATGAGTTCATGCTCCTGACTGATGGCGGCGAAGATACCATAGTTGTCTGTGAAAACTGTGATTACAGGGCCAATGCCGAAGTTGCCGTATCGCGCATCAGCCATGCGCCGGCTGAGGAACAGCCTCCCGAGGAAGTATATACGCCCGGCATCAAAGATATCGATTCGCTGGCCGCATTCTTCGATACGACTCCGGACAGGCTCATGAAGGCAGCAGTCTTTGCCGTGCAGGGCAGCAAAAAACCGCTGGTCGTATTCATCCGCGGCGATCTGCAGGTCAACGAAGCCAAGCTGAGAAATATAGTCGGCGCTGAAGTATTCCCGCTCACGGATCATGAGGGTGCGGACCTTTGTTTCGGCTATATCGGCGCCGTAGGCCTTGACAGCGCTAAAGCCGATATCCTGTATGACGCTTCCCTTGAAGGCGAGACATGCCTTATCGGAGGTGCCAACAAGCCGGACCATCACATAAAAGGAATCAGTGTTCCAAGGGATGTCAGGCCCGACCGGTTCGTCGATGTCGCCAGGGTCAGTGACGGGGATGTCTGCACGAAATGCGGCGGCAGGCTGGCGCTGAAACGGGGCATCGAGGTAGGCAACATATTCCAGTTGGGCGCCAGGTACACCGAAACAATGGATATGACCTTTACTGATTCTGACGGCAAACAGAAATATCCTGTCATGGGCTGCTATGGCATAGGTGTCGGGAGGCTCATTGCCAGCATCATAGAAGCCAGCCATGATGATTATGGCCCCATATGGCCGATGGCAGTGGCACCCTGGCATATCCATATTTGCGTCCTGAACAGCTCCAATGAAGATGTCCGCAAGGTCGGATACGGTTTATACGAGGAACTTGGACGCAGGTACGAAGTACTGCTGGATGACCGCAATGTCACGGCAGGCGTCATGTTTGCCGACGCAGACCTCCTGGGTGTGCCGGTCAGGGTGATCGTAAGCGCGCGCAATATCGGAAACGGCGAAGCGGAGATCACGACAAGGGACAAGAAAATAAGAAAAACCGTAAAACTTGATGAGATCCAGAAAGTTATCGATGAAATCACAGCGCTTTATGCTGCGCAATAGCGATGTCCTGATCCCATCGTTTTAAAGGAATCCTGCCGCATTTTTACCCTGTGTACAGCCAGTCGGCATCTGCTGATGGAATATCAGCATCGGCGGCCGTCAAGGTGTCCAGGAGATGCTCCTCCTTCTTGCAGCCCACGATCGCAGCCGCAGGGACCCTGTTGCAGGTGATGTATGCAAGGGCAACTGCTGTCGGTGAAAGCCCCCTGCGCTGCGCATATTCCATCACGCGCTCCAGCCTTGCAATATTTTCAGGCGAAGCAAACCTGGCCAAAGCCTTCCCTCCAAGGCTTTCCACACCCATTGCGGCCGCCTTCGAGAAAAATCCTTTGGCCTGGGCAGAATAGGCAAACACGGGGAAATCATTTTCCATGTACCATTTGTATTCTGTCCCGTCCATACAGACAAGGGTAGTATCACCATGAAGCTCAGGTGTCGATGCTGCAAGGCTCCACTGGATCTGGCTTGCGCAGAACGCCTCCGTTCCGCTGTCTGCGGCAACACGGTTAGCTTCTTCTATCCTTACCGACTTCCAGTTCGAACATCCTATGGCACGTACTTTCCCCCTGGCCACGAAAGTATGCAGCGTTTCCATTATGTCTTCCACCGGGCGGGATGTGTCATCCCTGTGCAGCCAGTAGATATCTATGTAGTCGACCCCGAGGGTCCTGAGACTCTCGTCGAGGTCTCCCTCGAGTTCCTTCCTCGACAGCCTTCCCCTGGTCATACTGTCCAGTTCAGGGTGTCCGCCTTTTGTGGACAGTATGATCCTATCCCTGTTCTTCCTGGATTTCAGCCATTTCCCGACAGTTCGCTCACTTGCCCCTTCCCCTCCGGGCATCCATGATGCATATACCCTTGCAGTGTCGATGCAGTTGCCGCCTGCATCCGCATATATGTCCATCAGTCGGAACGCGTCCTCCTCACTGACGCTTGTCCCGAAATAGTCTGTGCCGAGGACGATTTTCGACACACTAAGCGTGTCACTGGCCGTCCTGCCGGGTCCGGGGATCCTGATATCGAGATATCTCAATTTATCCACCCTCTCAACTGCAAATCTTTATTTATTTTACCACACAGCCATTCGGGATAACCTGGCCTTAAAGAAAACCTCAAATCAGAATAAAACAATTTATTGCAGCACAGCAGGCGCGTGCCGGATTATTATGAGTATAATATCTTCAGGAGTTTTGACTGATACCTGGTTGGGGCAGTCAACGGTTCACAGTCAAAAAAACGCAAGGCTGCCATGAAGCAGCACGGGAATTTTGACATACCGTGTGGAAAAAAGGGAATTTAGCTGGTATAATCACCTTAACGGATAACAGAATACATCATTAACAGATAACAGGATTATATCATGAAGGAAGATGCAGGATATGGCTGAAAACGGGAAAAGAATAAAGATCGCGATCTCAGGGGATCTTGGAAGCGGAAAGTCCACAGTCTGCCGTTACCTTAAGGAAAAGTACGGCCTGGATGTCTATTCTACAGGGCAGATCCAGCGCACACTCGCACAGAAGTACAACATGGATGTGCTTGCTTTCAACAAGTACATGGAGACTCATCCTGAGATCGATGAAGAAATCGACACTGAGCTTGTGAGAATAGGCAGGCTCGACCGTGACATGGTACTGGACTCAAGAATGGCCTGGCACTTTGTACCGGACTCCTTCAAAGTCTACCTGGCAGTCGACCCGGACGAAGCTGCACGGAGGATCATGAACGACCAGAGGGGTAAGGTCGAGAAATATGCGAGCCACGAAGAAGCCAGGGAATGCCTCATGGCAAGGAAAAAAAGCGAAAACCAGCGATATATCTCAAAATATGGCGTCGACTGTTCCAATCCGGACAATTACGATCTGATCATAGATACGACGCTGCTCACCCCGGAACAGGTGGCAGAAAAAATAATGGAGGCGGCAGGGCGGAAGTAAGCATTGTTCCAGGATGAGGATCATAACTTAATGCCATGCGGACATACAGCAGGGGTTCATGGAACCTCCTCTTTTTATGCCTTTTTTGCCTGTTTTTTTGCCATAAGCCGCGGTATCCCGTTTATTGCAACGGATCATTCAATTCCCCCGGCCTGTTTTGTTTGATTCCCCTTACTTAATATCGCCGCATAGGTTCCCAACGTTTCCCTCCCTTCATATTATGTAGTATTGACTTATGTAAATTGAAGGGTGGTCGTATGGATACGTTCAGGGTCGGAGATTATGTCACAAGAAAATCATATGGCGGCGATATAGATTTCAGGATATCGGAAATTGCCATCGGCAGAAGCGGCAGGAGAGTATATATACTGAAAGGTCTGCTCTACAGGATCATAGCTGATTCCGACGAGTATGACCTGCAGCCGAGGGATCCGGGAGAAGTACAGAAGGAACTGCAAAGCAGGCTTCCGCAGGACGGCATCCACCACAGGTCCGGCACCCGCGGCAATAGTGTTAAAACAGTTATGCGCCCGAATGGAAAGGCAGGCACGATCCTCCATATCGATTCAAGCCCGGACTTCCTTGTGATGTGCATGAATTACTACCGGGATGCAAAAATAAAGGCTTATGGCCACGTTATCCCGGAAAGCGAGCAGCCTGGCAGCATAAGGTCCCTGCTCAAAAGCACCGGGGCCGACATACTGGTCGTAACAGGCCATGACGGTCTCAAAAAAGGCTCACTCAACATTAACTCGCCTGACAGCTACAGGCATTCACGCTATTTCATCCGTTCGGTGCAGGAAGCAAGGAAATATGAACCCAGCTTTGACAAGCTCTGCATTTTTGCAGGAGCATGCCAGTCGTACTTCGAGGGGATTATGGAGGCCGGCGCGAATTTCGCCAGTTCCCCGGGAAGGATACTGATACATGCACTGGACCCTGCAAAAGTCGGCGACAGGGTTGCGCTTACGGATTCGCGCGTTTTCGTCACTCCCGAGAAGATAGCAAAATTGACGCAGTCAGGCATAAAGGGCATAGGCGGTATCAGGACCAGGGGCCACTATATTGTACACAGCCGCAGAGAGAGCCGTAGGGGACTCTGAAACGGGCATTGGCCAGAAAAAAGGGGGCCGGTCTGAAACGCTGAAAGGGCGCTGCCCGAAAAACCGGTCCAGCGCCCCTTTCCAATACACTATCCAAATCAGGTGCTTTGCATCTGTTTCAGGCTCTCACAGCCTGCATTCCGTCACAGGCGGAGATAATTGTATATCATCACGGCAGCTTCCGCCCTGGTGGTGTTTTTCTTAGGCCTGAAATCGATGCCGTCGCCTTTCACGATACCAAGGCCTGATGCTATTGCCACGTATCCGTACAGGTCACCGCTGATGCTTTCACTGTCCCTGAAACTTACGCTGAATATGCCCCTGATGTCGGCTACCTTGTCATATTTCAGGGCCCTGATTATGAACTTGACCGCCTCTTCCCTGGTCACGGCACTGTCAGGGGCTTTTTCATTTTCCCTGACCACGCCTTCCCTTATGAGATACACATAGAGTTCGTCTATTTCCTCCCTGCTGCTCTTTTCCGTTATAGCAGGGCCATAGTAATTCAGTGTCTTTGCCAGCAATGACAGGAAATCCTTCTGAACGATCGCGTCATCAGGCCTGAACTCGGTTCCTTCAAGGTATATCCCGAAATCTGCAAGCACGCTTATCTGTTTCTCCGCGAAATGGCCTTTTATATCCGTATAGCTGATCTTCTTCGGCTCCTTGTATTCACTGCCGTCCCTGTATACGATTTTGCCGCTTACTGCATCAATATAATGCGGCATTTCAGGCGCAAGCGCATATACCAGGGCCGCTTTGGCGCTTTCCTGCTTTTCTTCTGCGCCAAGCGGTATCACTTTGCCCGAACGATACTTGTATTCCAGTCCCAGGCCTATTTCATCAAACAGGATATCATATGCTTCATCCAGGCTGATCACGTTTTCGACCGACGGGAACTCCGCATTGAACCAGCTGAGGCTGAAGCTGGCTATCTTCCCGTTCAGGTTGTCGTAGCTGATGGTTACCCCATTGTCCGGGAAAGGAACGCCGTCCGCCAGCCGCGTATATGAAATGATGTAGCTTTTCTGCTTCTCATCTAAGTTTTCCGCGTATTCTTCGTTGATTTTATTGTACTCCATCTGCTCGAAATACCTGGGATAGTATTTCTTAAGGAAAGCCTCGGCATCCGCCCTGGCACCTGCCAGATCCTTCAATGGCTGTTTCTGTACAGAATCCGGCGTACTGCCGTAGAAGTAGAAGCTTGTTATCTCCTCCGTCCTGGCATTTATGGATACGCTTACATAGTCATTTGCTATACCGTCTTCCCCCGCAGGCGTGCTGAACTGCAGTGACCACAGATATTCCCTGTTGTCGGGCCAGCTTGTGCTCAGGTAATAGTTTTTCAGTTCATATTTTTCCGTTATGCCGAGGAATTCCGCACCGCGTGCCAGTTTTTCGGCTTTCTCAAGGCTTATGAGTTCGGACGCCTCCCCGATGGCTTTCAGTTCTTCAGGAGTCAGCCTGATGCTTGCTCCGGCCGCCATCTGCAGCGCCGTTTTCTCTTCGCTCGAATCTGCAAGATATGCCGGTTCCGCATACGAATAGTATAAGAGGCGTTGCTTTTTGCCTGTATAGGCATCGATAACGAATACATTGTTATCATAAACGGTGGCATACAATGGGACTGCCCTGATCATATTGTCCTCGGTGGTGGTATAGCTGTAGATCAGCCGGATCCCCAGGTTTTCCCTGTAGGCCTTCTTTGCCTCTTCAGGCGATATCGCACCTTCGGGCGAAGGGAACTCCACGTCATCTGTCCAGTTCCTCGAATAGCTCATCAGTTCGCCTGTGTCCCTGTTTATGCTCAGGCTCACCGTATTATTGTAATACGGCACCCCGTCCACGACCCTGTAGTAGGTCAGGTAATAGCTGATATCCATTACACTGTCCGAATACTCTTCCCGGTATTCAAGCTCATTGAGCAGACCAGGCGCGATATGCTCTATGTACTGTTCAGCCTTCTTCCTGGCTTCCTCCCTGCTGAGCTCAGGGAGCCTCCCGCCCAGCCTGTAGTCACTGCGCGAATGCCTGGAGTAATATAAAATATTGCCTTTCCCATCCACTGACACGTTGATGTATGTCGTATTGACGGTGTCCTGGCTGCGCCAGCTCAGTTCATACACAATCTGCGTACTTGAGGCGTATATGTTCGATGAAAACTTGTAGTCCTCCGGTATGGAAAACTTGGATTTCGCCGTCCTGATTGCGTTTTCGAGCTCCTTGTCCATGTCGGCGGCAAAGCCCTGCGCGGGCAGGATCACGGAAAGCACCAGGACCAGGACCAGTATCAGTGCTGTTTTCCTCTTCAATTCATCCACCTTCTCCCTCCAAATATTCAGCGCCGCAACCGGCGTACCAGATATTAGACTTGCATTTGAGGATAAATGTTCCGCTTTCGCATATATTTCCCACAGTATTTCCGACGTCCCCGGCTGTCCCTCCGCCGCTGTTGAGCGGCAGCAGCGCTTCTGTTATACTTATGTGAAGGAGGACGGCAATGGTCGAATTTTTCATCACGGAAAACAATGAAATAGAAATCGCCAGCTATGACGCCGGTACCACGCTGGCAGACCTGACGGCGGAGCTGGAGGCATTCAGGAAAACCGCGCCGGAACTTAAAACCGGGAAGTGCAAAGGGTGCGGTGAATGCTGCAGCGACAACATCCCGGTGCTGGGCCTCGATCTTGCCTTGCTGGGTATCGATGCAGCGGCATTGGCTTCCGATCCTGCGGCATTGGAACCCGGTTCTGCTTCCGCCGGCAGTGATTTGTCAAAGCCGGTCTCATATTCCGGGCATGATGCCGTGGATTTCCTGGTGCTGCCGGACAAACCGGACATGGCCTTCCGCAGGAAAGCCATAAAGGAAATGTGCGGCTGGACCTCCATTTCCGAACTGGAAGCTACGCTGCTGTTCGAGTATAACAACGCTGAACCGCTGATCCTGTCCAGGCAGGCATCCGGCGAATGCTGTTTTCTGAAGGACGGCCTCTGCTCCAGGTATGGGAGGCGCCCGTACAGCTGCGGCCTTTACCTGTGCAACATGGGAAAACGGCTGGCATACATACAGGAAATGATAGTAAGGCAGGGGACCTGGCACGCATACTGCAAACTTGGCTGGATAAGCAAGGCAGACATCCCGCATAACCCCTTCCTTAAAGCCGATTCATACGACAAGCTGCTTGTCTCTGATTTTGAATATGATCTCAGGAACGCTTCGGAGCAGCTTTTCTTCTATTTCTGATGACTGTTCACGGTACAATCCTCCGATCCATGCCATGCACAATTACTGATACGTATTCCTGGTTACGATGACTAATTTCTTATATCTTCACATGCTGTTATCGATATGCCATGTTCCAGGTACAAACACCGCATGCTCATAAACCAGGGACTTGCTGTCAGGCTCAGTAGCCCGCCGCCTCTTCCAGCAATACAAGGAGAGCGCCGGCTATTTCCCTTTCCTGCCCCTTGTACGAAGGCCTGTTGACAAGCTTCCCCTCCAGCAGCATCGCAGTGGAAGCGCCGCCGTCAAGCATCGCGGCGTCCACGGCGCCGCAGCGTACAAGGTAATCCGCAAGCTCCCGGCCGGTAAACCCGGCGCTGTATCCCGGCTGCCTGCCGTCGACAGTAAGCAGAATGACCGTACCGTCTTCTTTAATACCGACAGCGGTCCTCGGGTCGCGGTTAGTCAGCACGCCGACCCACGGATCGTAGTCCCCGACTACCGGCACCCCGTCTCTGACCAGCCAGCAGCCACATTCATATGCCTGAACATCGCCGGTCATATCGGGCTCATGTACAAGTTCGACCCTGTCGCCGACCCTGACGGGCAGTTCCTTTCCCCTGTAAGCGGCAACGTCAAAAAAGGTGATCAGCATGCCGTCACCGGGTATCTGTGCTTCCTTTTCATATTCAGCTATTTGGGCAACAACGCCTTCCACGACTGTCGCGGTGATGTTCCTTCTGTCGGCCCGGTTTGTCCTGCCGTAGACAGGAGTATAGGCAATGATCTGCTTTCCGCCGCCGGGAAAATTGATATTGTTGATTTCGATCACGGCAGTTTCCGCGCCAGAAAGGGTTAACTTGCGCGAATCACCGTCCATGGATTCGGCTTTCTTGCCGGCAGCACTGCTGCGTTCTTCGGCAGTACCGCCGGTATTGCCGCTTCCGCCGGAAACGCTGTCGGCGGCTCCGCTTCCGGCAGAAGGTCCATCTGTCCTGTATACCTCTATATAAAGCTTGCTGTCGATCTCCATCAATTCAGCTTTCCCGTCACGCAATACGAGAACCGGGTAATTACCTGTCCCTGCCGATATGAGCTGTCCGTCGATGACCACCATTCCCGAGGGCAATCCGAAATCCCTGAAAAAGCCGCCATTGACAGCTGCATAGGCATCGTGCCTGGAAGCTATTTCGCTGAACAGTTCATAACCGTAGACAAGATCATAGGACAGCGCCGGTTTTATCCTGACCCCCGGGGCCCGCATATCCACCTCGAGGATGTTTATTTCCTGCCTGAGGCCATTTATCGTCTCGGACCTGTGCATATATTTCACATATTCCTTCAGATCGACAGCCGGAGGCTCTTCGGCCGGCTCTCCGGGCAGCTCTCCTGATGGCTCCTCCATGTCTGGTCCGTTTCCGTCGTCCGGCCTGAACAAAATAAAAAATCCCTCAATGACCAATATGAGGGATAATATTGCAATTATCACCAGTATGCTCTTGTTCATGCCTCGCTTATTCTTCACCGGACGACCCGTTGCTTTGCGCGTTTTCGGATGTTTTCGGGGAAGCGCTTATCCCGTATTGCCTGGAAAGCTGTTTGTACAGCATGTCCGCTAGCCCGAGGCTGCCTCTCCTGGAGGCCTGATCCATCAGCTCCTCTTCAAGCATCGATTCGAATATCTCCCTGCCCGGATCCTCCTCCACAAGACTGGACTTGATTATAGTCGCCTTCATTTGCTTGTAAAGCATATCAAGCATTATTGCCTCGAATTCCTGGCAGGCCTTTTTAAGCTCCCTGTCGTCCTTGTTCCTGGCAGCCTCCTCGAGTCTTCTTGCGAAATCGTCATCGGAAGCGCGGTTTGCCGAGTTCGCCGCGTTCCTGACGAAATTCCCTATTGTCGCACTGTCGATCATGTTTATATCCATCAGAATCCCTCTGCATAAATAGTATATTTACAGCGGCTGCCCTGTCAACTGATCAGGAACGACCATTACCTCCTGAGGTTGTTGGCTATCTGCATCATCTCATCCGAGGACTGGATCGCCTTGGAGTTGAGTTCGTATGCCCTCTGTGCCACGATGAGCCTGACCATCTCTTCGACAGTCTTCACATTTGACGCTTCAAGGAATTTCTGCATAATGATGCTTGTCTGGGTGGATTCAATGGCGGGAACAGGTTCGCCGGCTGCCGCTGTCGCCCTGTAAAGGTTCCTTCCTGTTGCCTCGAGGCCGTTCCTGTTCTCAAAATAGACCAGTCCCAGAAACTGTCCCGTCGAAACGGTCACACCATCCTCATCCCTGTAACTTATCTCACCGGACTGCGATACGATCAGGTCGGTCAGATCAAAGTCAAATATGATAGGCATGCCGGCTTCGTCAAGCACCGGGTATCCGTCTGAAGTGACAAGCATTTTGCCCATGTCTGTCATGCTGACCTTGAAACTGCCGTCCCTCGTATATAAGATCTCCCCGTTCGGGCCTTCGACCATGAAAAACGCGTCCCCGTCGATGTAGAAGTCCAGCGGATTTCCTGTTTCTTCAGGACTGCCCTTCTCGAAATCCCTGACGGTCGCCGCCGCCATCACGCCATGCCCGACCTGCAGGTTCACAGGCCTGCCGCCTTCCGGCAGTACCCTCGCCCTGTCCATCGTTTCATAGAGCAGGTCCTTGAACTCTATGCGCTGCTTTTTATATGCTGTCGTGTTGACATTCGCAAGATTGTTGGCGATCACATCGACTGTCATCTGCTGTGCGTGCATGCCCGATGCCGCCGTCCACAACGCCCTCATCATATCTGGTTAACCTCCTGATCAGACGCATAACACCGAATGTATTCATGTAACTTATTTCAGCCATGCGTGACACTGCTCAACTATAAAGGAATACATCTTCGCTGAGATGTGCCACCGCACCTATTCAAACGCGTGACATTCCTCAGCCCTTAAGGAATACCTCTTCGCAGAGGAGTGTCACCGCACCTATTCAAACGCGTGACATTCCTCGGCCCTTAAGGAATACCTCTTCGCAGAGGAGTGTCACCGCACCTATTCAAACGCGTGACATTCCTCAGCCCTTAAGGAATACCTCTTCGCAGAGGAGTGTCACCGCACCATATTACCTCACGGTCCCGATCTGGTTGACTGCCTTGTCAAGCGTGCTGTCGATGGCCTGAAGCACCCTTGAGCTCGCCTCATATGCCCTCATTACTGTGATCATGTCCACCATTTCGCGAACGATATTGACATTTGACAGTTCCACACAGCCCTGCTGTATGGTCCCTGAAAACGCACGTGTCCGGGCATCTTCGCCTGCCTGCAGCAGGTTGTTGCCATATTTCCTCAGTACCGTCGTATCCGTGAATTCAGTGATAAGCAGCCGGTCGATTATCTCACCGTCCTGCATGATATATCCGTTCTCGTCCACGGTGAACGGACCGTCACGGAGGATTACCGGCCCGTTTTCGCCCAACACGTAATACCCGTCGCTTGTCACGAGGACGTTGTCACTGTTCCTGGAAAAAGAACCGTCCCTCGTGAAAAAAACTGCCACGTTGCCGCCGGCGTCACGCGCCGCAACGGTGAAAAACGCGCTGTCGCTGTCTTTTATGGCCATGTCGAGTTCGTTGTCCGTTTTGGACAGCTGGCCCTGTGAAAAGTTGGTGTATACCTCGCTGATGTCGCTGCCGAGTTCCATGGTGCCGATATTCCGGGGCCTTTTCGAAAGTGAATCCTGGTCCCTGACTATCTTGGTCATCAGGTCAGGAAAACTCTCCATGACCGTTATATCCCTTTTGAAACCATAGGTGCTGGCGTTGGCCATATTGTTCGTTATAACGTCCATTCTCTTCTGGAGCGCCAGCATGCTCCAGCCTGATGTATACAGTCCGCGTACCATATTTTCTCCCGACTGCCCGCCTGTAAATGACAGCGGGCTGAACAAACCTTGTTATTGTTGGTTCACTACTATTATCGGAACAAGTGCCGGGAATCTTAACCGGAAAATGACAGACAACCTTCCGGTGTAAGATTTGCAGGAAACAAGCTGCAACAAATGAAAAAGCCGGCTTCCGCCGGCTCTCTTTTTTGTATGTGCTGTATTTGCTTTCTGCTCAGGCATCACATTTATGTGTAACGCCAGATGATCATATTCTCCATAGGGTTTATTAATGCCTTATGTTTTATCTTCTCTGCCTTACTTCCATCGCAGCGCTCTTTTCCAACGATTCGATATTGTTCAGCGCTTCGCCCGTGCCAAGCGCCACGGCGGAAATCGCGTCGTCAGCTATGACCACATTGATCCTTGTCTTTTCCTGCAACAGCTTGTCCAGGCCATAAACAAGGCTGCCGCCGCCCGTCAGCACAATGCCCCTGTCACTTATGTCGGCGGCAAGTTCAGGCGGTGTCCTCTCAAGGACAGAATGGACGGCTTCGATGATCGCCTGCATGGGTTCTTCCAGAGCTTCCATCATTTCCGTCGATGTCACGGTTATGGTCTTGGGAAGCCCGGAAATCATGTTACGGCCCCTGACATCCATCGCCACTTCCTGGACCCTGGGATACACAGTGCCTATGTTGATCTTCATCTCCTCGGCCGTGCGCTCTCCCACCATGATGTTGTGCTTCTTCCTCATGTACCTGACTATCGCCTCATCAAACTTGTCCCCGGCAACCTTGATGGAAGTCGACACGACGATACCGCCCAGTGATATGACGGCTATATCGGTGGTCCCTCCGCCTATATCCACTATCATGCTGCCGCAGGCCTTGGAAATGTCGATGCCTGCTCCTATCGCTGCAGCTATGGGTTCCTCTATCAGGTATGTCTTCCTGGCGCCCGCCTGCATGGTAGCGTCGATAACAGCGCGCCTTTCCACCTCGGTGACGCCGCTGGGAACACAGACCATTATCCTGGGCCTGAACAGCCTCAGCAGCCTGCTGCCGCATATCTTGTTTATGAAATATTTCAACATCCTCTCGGTAATTTCATAATCCGATATAACACCATCGCGCAAAGGCCTTATCGCCACTATATTGCCCGGAGTCCTGCCGAGCATCCTGCGTGCTTCCTCACCAACCGCGAGGAGCTTGTTGGTGGTCTTGTCCAACGCAACCACAGAAGGCTCATTCAGCACTATGCCTTTTCCCTTGACATAAACGAGTACGGATGCCGTACCGAGATCTATGCCTATATCCAACAAAAACACCCCTTCGTCCAGACCGCTGTATTTGACGGCTATAATTGTTATTATATAGATAAAAAATTTTACACCGGCTGATAAAATTATCTTATCATATAATAGCAATTATGCAACAGGGAAAAGGTAAGGGGACTCTCTTCTGCCGGCAGGCACTTTCCGGCTGAGGAGGGTCCCCTTGCATTATTTCAGCCGGAACAGGACCTGTTCCGGCTTCCGGGTCGTACCGCATCATTCATCCTGTTTTCGTTTTTGCTTCCTGGTACTTGGCTTTGGTCGCCTCTCCGCCCCTGATATGTCTCTCCGCCTTGTTCTCCTCAAGTATGACCCTCACTTTTTCAGCAAGTTCGGGGCTGATCTTCATTAGTCTTTCAGTCACGTCCTTATGGACTGTGCTTTTGCTGATACCGAATTTTTTCGCTGCAGCTCTTACAGTGGTTTTTTTATCGATAATGTAATTTGCAAGCTCGATCGCTCTCTCTTCGATATATCCCTTCAACTGCGTATACCCCCCTCTTCAAGTCATACTATGGAGAAATGCGGTAATCGGGAGACCACTGTCATTCCATCTGCAGACGACCTGACCGGATCAGCCCGATGGCGCACGCAGGACGGACTGTCCTGCAGAAGCTGTTTTCGGCCCTTGCGCGTCTACTGTATATATATGCCCTGAATGCCGCTCATATGAGTTAAAAGGGAAAAAACATGAACAGGGATGCCACAGATCTGTCATCCGGATCTGCGGCATCCCTGCGTGGTTCAGTACTTCTGTCTCATCATTCAGTATGTTCAGGTTATCGTATGCAGCATGCGCTGCTTCATTTTATGGGAAGGTAATCGGTCGGGTCCGCGTTTTTATCATTCACAAGCACTTCAAAGTGCAGATGCGGCTGTTCAGAGGATTCGTCCATTGCAGTGTTTCCGATGCTGCCGATTATTTCGCCCTGTTTTACTTTCTGGTTCACAGCCACTATCTCATCCGAGGCAAGGTTCCTGTAAAGTGTTTTCAGGCCATCTCCATGGTCGATGACGACAGATATCCCGTAGAACTTGTCATTTCGCACATCAGATATTACCCCGTCGGCCACCGCCTTCACAGGAGTGCCCCTGTCGGCCGCTATATCGATGCCCGGATGGACGCGCCACTGTTCAAGCGTCTTGGAGTATACCAGCCTGTCCATTGCATATTCAAACGAGATATCCCCGTTGACAGGCATGATGAAGCTTTGCTTTGCCGGAGCTGACTGCTGTTTTTTCTGCTCATCCTTGCCAGGTGCCTCATCTTTCGGCTCCGTATCCTTTTTGCTGCTTTCGTCGGTTTCACCGGAAAGCCCTCCGTCTTTAGTTACCGATGCCGGACTGCCGATATCCGTTTCTTTTTCACCCGGCCTGGAAACCAACTCTTCGTCAGGGTCCAGATCCGTCAGCTTCTCACCCGTATCCGCGGCTGCATCTTCGGCTGCCAGGTCGTCCGTGTCTTCAGCAAGATTTTCGCCCTCATATTCAGGCGGCGTATTGTCCAAAGTTCTCCGGGAAGTGACATACACCGCAGTTCCGGCCACGACGGCTATGCACAGCAGCAGAACGATATAGAAACCCTTCTTGTCCAGGAACTCCCTGAATTTATTGCCTTTTTCATCTGGAAACGACTTCTTCATATTCACAAATTCCACCTCCGTATAATATTGTTGCCGAATATGGCATCTATATACATACGGTGTGAAATTATCAGGGATTATTTTCGCAGGAGATGCGTGTTTTTCAGTTTCCGGGTTTCCGGGAAGGATCTTCGAAATCGGATATCGATACTATGTCGATACCTGTATAATAATGGGTGAGTATTTCTCTGAACGTCCCGCCGGTCTTTGCAAGAGCATTGGCTCCCCACTGGCTCATCCCGACGCCATGGCCGTGGCCTGTGGTCGTTATGCTGATCATGCCGTCATCGCCGGCTGCAATGCTGAAGCATGCGGACCTGAGGCCGAGCAGAGACCTGAATTCGGTACCCTTCATGGTAATATTCCCGATATTCAGCGTTTTTACTCTTCCGCCCTCAGTAAGATCGATTATTTTTATGCCTTCAGCCAGTTTTTCCGGCAACTCCGCATCAGGATAGGCATCCAGCAGCTTTTCAGCAAGCTCTTCCTCGCTTATCGATACAGTGGTGATATAGCCCTTTGACGCCTCATCATTGCTTTCCACGCTGCGAAGGTACGGTACGCTTTTCCCCTCCCACACGTCTTCGGCGTTTTCCGTCCTGCCCGGGCTGCTTGCATGGAAAAGCGCATTTATGATCTCTCCTTCATACACCATTATCAAACCTTTTGTTTCATTGACAGCTTTTTCGATTTTGCTCCAGTTCCTTGAGGCAAACAGCATTCCCCACTTCTTTTTCGCATTTTCCCTGCTCACCCATGCCTGGCAGTGGGTAGAATCAGTACAGATCTCTATTCCGTCATGGACACCCTGTTTTGACCGGTAAGCTCCCGTCATGCGCCCGTATGCATAAGTCCTGGCAGCCACAGCCTGCGCTTTGAGAGCTTCGAGGCTGAAATCTGCAGGCATTTCAGCCGCCACTACACCCATGATATACTCCTCCAGGTCCATTACTTCCGCCATACCCGTTTCCTTGTTGTAAACGGTTATTTCATATACTTTATGCTCCTTATTTTCTTTATTTTCTTTTGGTTTCTGCGGAATTTCTTCAACCTGCTGTTCCTGCGGCGGAGCCTGTTCCGGAGCGCAGCTTCTTACAATGATTGCAGGGAGCAGTATTACGATCAGGACCATAACGGCTGTGTAATAAATGATTTTTTTCATCAGGACCCCCGCGGCATGGATATTTTGTCCTGTAATATATATTCATATAAGCAAAAAGTATGCCGAAGGTGCCTTCAACATCGTCCCCCGTATCCCATCCCGGCACTTCGGCAATAAGAAAGCCGGCGTTTTGCCGGCTGTCGGCCTTCACTCATCGTCCGCCCTGCTTATGACTGCCCCGAGGTTTTTCAGTTTCTCGTCTATCCTGCAATATCCCCTGTCGACATGTTCCACGTCCAGTATCTCCGTAGTCCCGTCAGCACAGAGGCCCGCGAGGATCAGCGCCGCTCCCGCCCGCAGGTCCGTTGCCTTCACCTTGGTCCCTGTAAGCCTTTCGCAGCCTTCTATGATCGCTGTCCTGCCTTCCACCTTGATATTCGCGCCCATCCTTTTCAATTCGCATACGTGCATGAACCTGTTCTCGAATATTGTCTCGATCACGACGCTTGTTCCGTTTGCCACGCTCAGGAGCGACGTGATCGGCGACTGCATGTCCGTGGGGAATCCGGGGTACGGATGGGTCTTTATATCGACCGGAGAGATCCTGCACCCTTTCACTCTTACAGATGTCAGTTCCTCCGAGATCTCCACCCCCGCCTCCCTCAGCTTGGCAGTCACAGGCTTCAGATGGTCCGGCACGACATTTTCAATAATTATGTCCCCGCCCGTGATCGCGGCTGCGACCATGAAAGTGCCGGCTTCTATGCGATCGGGGATAATGGTGTGGTTTGCCGGGTGCAGTTCCTTCACACCGTTTATCCTTATGGTATCAGTCCCTGCGCCTTTTATGTCAGCCCCCATGGAAGTGAGATATGTGGCAAGGTCCACGATTTCCGGCTCGATCGCAGCATTTTCGATTATTGTATGGCCTTCTGCCAGCACTGCTGCCATCATCGTATTTTCAGTCGCCCCCACGCTGGGGAAATCCAGATACACCTTGTTGCCTTTCAGGCGGCCGTTGCTCCTGATCTCGATATATCCATGTCCCTGCGTGATGGACCCGCCAAGAGCCGCAAAACCCTTAAGGTGCAGGTCCACAGGCCTGGAACCTATGGCGCATCCGCCTGGGAGCGATATCTTCACATGGCCGCATCTCGCCAGCAGTGGCCCTGCAACAAGAAAAGACGCCCGCATCCTGTTGACAAGTTCATATGGCGCTGTCGTGTTCAGAAGAGAATTGCAGCTTATCGCAAGCCGGGTCTTGTCATCTGAGAATTCAGTCGATGCGCCAAGCGAGTTGACGAGTTCACACATTATTTTAACATCGTTAAGATATGGGACATCTTCTATGACACACCTGCCGTCCGCCAGCAGCGATGCCGCGATTATAGGGAGCACCGAGTTCTTTGCTCCGCTGATGCGCACTCTTCCTTTAAGCGGCCTGGCTCCCTCTATTATCAGTCTGGACACATTGCTCTCCCCTTTTCAATCTTTTGCTTCCCGATCCCCTCGTCCTGACGCTGCCTGCTAGTATTCCGTCGTTATCACCGGCGATGCTATCCATATGTAAGTCCTGTCCTCAAACGAGTTGTAGCGGGAAGCCATGCTGAAGTTCACCTTTTCCCCGCCTGACCGTACCGATTCGCTTATGTACGGTGAAAATGCGGAAATACTGACCAGCCCGTTATCGTTTATGCCCTCGACTCTCAAAGCGTCTGCGCTTTTCATGGCCCTGTCGAACATTTCTGCCGTTTCATCGTCATCCAGCTTTCCTTCCACGAAACCCGCTACGGTTATGTTTATCTCGTGGTCGATACCGTATCTGTCAAGCACCCTTGTTATAGCTTCTGAATATCCGGCCGGCACAGGTTCACCGGAAATGTCATAAAGGCTCACAAGCAGTATGCAACCGGCTTCAGGCTCCTTTTGCCCAAGTACTGTCATATGTATTTTCTTATTTTCATCTATTATGTAATTTATTTCGTATCCATTGGCAAAGTCGGTATCTATAGGGCTGAAAGCAGGAATATCGCCGTGCCCGGCACCGATACCGGCAACCAGTTCCCTGAGAAGGCTGAGGGACATCTCCTCATCGACGCCTGAATGCCTGAATCTTCCCCTGACATATATCTCCGTCGATGCGGTCTTCGCACCGGTCATTTCGAAAGCTTTCTTCACTGTTTCAGCTGCCGTGTGTACATCTCTGCCGCCTTTATGCATTAAAACGTAAAATATGGAGATAACTATAACAAAAGCGGAAATACAGACAAGCAGTCGTTTCATGGTACGCCCCCTTTGCAGGAATCTGCCATGCCATCCTACGGCCGGATAACGTGTCAATGCCGCGGGACAGGTTTGACATAATCTTCGCAGTTCAGTTCCACTAGAATTATTGCCTCATAGGAATGGGCGTATACATGAAAAAATTCTGTGCCTGGCGATATAAATGGATGATGACCATAATTCTTCAAAAAAGCGAAAATATCATGAGATATCAATGAAAAAACCGTGAGACAAAAAGCGCGAAGCGGCACGATATCTGTTATGCCGCTTCACCTCGCAGGAAATGTTCTGTTTCAGTCAACTATTGCTTCTGATAAACATGAGATTTCAATAAGCATCAGGTGTTGCCCGACTTTATCAGCCAACAGAGTCCGGCAGCCGCATTACAGTTCCCCTGCAAAACGCAGCAGCTTCTCCAGCAGCACCATCGCCTCCGCCCTCGTCACGATATCTTTCGGGCCGAGCATGTCGGAGAACCTGCTGGTTATCACGCCGGTACGGTGTGCATACCGTATGCGCGGCAACAAGGCCGGGCTTGCCTGCCCTATGTCCTTGTAGACCGACAGATCCGTCTGGTCATTCCCTATCCTTTCACCTGTCTTTATTTCACATACTCTTGCCGCCATCGAAATGAGCATTTCCCTTGTACATTTCTCATCAGCCCTGCCTGTGTCCGCGGCATTTATGATGCCGGCTTTTGCGGCAATCGTCATGTAATTGACGCCGTATTCCACATCCATGATGTCAAGCATGAACCTGACAGCTGCCCCGACCGTAAGGTCCTTCGTGGGTTCGAATTTTTTCCCTGTCACCGATTTCAGTTCATGGACCGATGCCACATTGGCGATGGCTCGTCTGGCGTAACTCCCTGATATATCTGTGTAGAAATCGGCTCCCTGGTCGGCTATCGCCATCTTGCCGGGAACCGGCATCTCAAACGCCAGTGTGCCGACGCCGGCGTCATAGCTGTAGCTCCTTTGCAGCGGGACCTTTTTCCAGGCGCTTTCGCCTGCCGGCAGATAATAGCCGTAAGTTGTCCCAGGTTCGTACCATCCTGCCGAAGTGTACTCATATTCCACCTTCAGCGGCTTGCCGAAACTGCTGATCTTTCTCGTCAGGCCTTCTGACAGGCTTACGGCGATTTCCGAGACAGGGGTCCTGAACGTCATGTTGCGGGTGTCGCCCGAAGCCTCGGCCTGCAGCACGATATCGATTATGAAATCGGATTCGGAAGTTGCCGAACCGTATACCCCGTTTTTGTCAGCCATCACACCGGGGCGGATGATGATGGTGTTGCTGACAGTCTTGAGTATCAGGTTCTCTCCAAGGGTTCCCAACGCCCTGAAGACTTTCTGCGAGATTATCAGCGATATCTTTTTTGTCCCCTGGGGCATGGTTTTCAGGTCGATCACGTAATCGAGAACATTATCGGTTTTCACATGCTGGATGAAACGGTCCGCGTTGACTCCGGTTATCCTGACCGTCCACGTGCCGTTTACGGCATAGCTGTCTTTTATGATGAAATCGCCGATTATCACATATTCAGGATCTTCGCTGGAATCGTAATCATCTGTCGACCGGAGGGTCCTGACGATGACGCTCTGGGTCGGCTGCGATTCCAGCTTTTTCACCGGATCATACGCGTACAGCCTTGCATAATACCTGAAGTTGGACCTCAGGCCGGTGACGGTGAACTCGGATGCATTGCTGATGTGATGCCTGGTACTGCCCGCATAGTCGATTCCGTCGTCTATCTCGAGAATATACTCCATGCCCTCTACAGCCAGCCATTCATACGTGATGCTGTCCTTGGTCACGGTTTTTACTCCGAACCCCAGGGGCGTGTCCGGAGGGATCTCCTTCTGCGTTTTCACGATGTAGGAATCGCTGAAATCGGACTGCTTCTTTTCTCCTGCAGGACTGGTCGCTTCCGCCTGTATCCAGAAATAATAGACCGTATCCGGCTTAAGGCCGGTCACCCTGTAGTAAGTCGCATATTCCAGGTCCTGCGGCGTTATCGAGAGCCTGCCGGTGGCCCTGGTCCTGTCATCCGCAGTCCCGTACTGCAGGTAGTATACATATTGGCTGTTGAAATCCCACCCAAGGTCTATGAACGTGTCCCCGGCAAAATGATAGTTGAATACAGGCACGGTCGGCTTCTCGGCTTCTGTGGGCAGTTCAGGCAGCGTCGTCACAAGGATCGGGTCTGACGGGCCCGACATCAGGTTTACGCTGCGGCGGACCGCCCGCACCCATATCACGTAGGTCTTGTTCGGTTCGAGGTCATACAGCGTGATGTCAACATTGTGCCTTTTGCCGTCCCTGACGTTGTCCTCTGCATTGATGTCCTCGTCGGGGTCGTTTGGCGTCACGGTATGTCCGATCACCTTGTCAGCCGGGAGGTTTTCAAGGTCATTGTAATCCATTCCCGGGACATACTCCACGATGCCGACATCGATGGTCACTCCGCTGTCATATTCCACCTTCCTGAATTTCAGCGGATCGATGGACGGATCGCCCGCTTCCAGCTTGTCTGCCAGGTCGTCGACAGGCGGGATGAGGGTCTGCCCTATCTCATCCAGCTGCGAAGGCGTCCTGAAATACCATGACCATTCGCCGGGTCCGGAGTCCGGCGTTTTTCTGTCGGTGTACTGTTCATACCATTTATTTTTCAGTGTTATGACTGCTGTCGTGCTGGTGACCATTTCCCTGCCCTGTTTGTCCTTTTTCACCTTAAAGGGAGGCGTCGCAGGCACCACGGGCTGGTCCGTCGGTCCGGGTGCAGGCGTTATGAACACCTTCAACGCCGGATCCGATTCAAGAGTCACATTCTGGAGCATGTCGTCCACGTATTCGATAAAGTTCTTTTTTGCCACTATCTTCAGGTAATAGGTGGTGTTCGGCAGCAGATCCCTGATCGTATATTTGTAGCCAAGAAGTATGTTGCCGCTCATGACAAAGTTGCCCTGGCCCATTTTCAGGTCCGATGCGATTTTGCTGCCAGCCGGAGGATTGTTTATGAGGTTGGGGTCGGTAACGAGCCAGATGTCGTACATAACCTCGCTGTCAACCTCTCCGTTGCCTTTGCGGGGCGCCCTCCAGAGAATGGTCGCCTCGGTGGGTTTTATCTCCTCCCTCACCACCATGGCCGCGTCGGACAGTTCCGGGACCAGTTCCGGCACGGCCGGCTTTGCGGCGACTTCCGACTCCCTTATGTAAATCTTCGGGGAAGTGATGGATATTCCTGGATAGAGGTTCTGGCCGTTCCTGGTCACTATTGCCTTTATGACGTAATAGTAGTGTTCTTCGCCCGGCGCCACCGTCAGGAAGAATGTGGTGTCATCCTTCGATGCCATATATTGCTCTATGCTGCCTGAAGTCCCGGTCCCCCTGTATATCTGGTACGTGATTTTTATATCGCTGCCGCTCAGACCTGTGACCACAGGGCTCCACTCCAGTTTCCATATGGCGTTCCCCGTGACCGGATCCACAGACATTTTGGTGGTCCTGGCAAGAATATAGCTGCTTACGGCAACGACACGGCTCGAGGGTGAGCGTTTGAGTTCCGTATCGGCCGTGTCCGGCTCGATCTTTATGTAATACACCCTTCCCGGATCCCTCACTGTATGTATGTACTCCAGCTTGCCTGTCGATTCATTGACTGTCACCGGTCCGTTTGGGCCTATCTGTTCCTGCCCGATGTATATGGGCGGCGTATTGGCAAACTCTTTGTTCTCTGAAACGTAGAGCCTGTAATCCATCCTTTTGCCGGCATACCATACGTCATCCCATATGATCATTATCTGGTTAGGCCCGTACGAATAAGCTTCCAGCTCTATGTCCGTGAGGAACTTGACTGTATTGGAAGGTGTCGATTCGGGACTGGTATATGTGCCTGCCTCAGAAGCATAGGTATAGTAAGCCCTGGCATATGCATAGTAAACGGTACCTGGATTAAGTTCCTTCAGGCGTATCCTGTTGTCTGCGGCAGTATCCGCCGGCACGTCCGCCTCTTTCAGGATCGTTGGCTTCGCAGGTTTATACGGCTTTGTGACCTCCTGCAGGTAGTAGTTCAGGTATATGCTCGGGGAAGGGATATCCCGTGGCCGGGCTACCCTGTCGGTTTTCAGGTCAACATAATACTTATCGAACTCATTATAGCCTATGGCAGGCTGGACATTCGGCGGCTGGCTGTAAACAGCTTCGACCCTGAGCCTTTCGGGAGCAGGCTGGGGCACGTTGTCTGCCGCAGCCGACGGTACCGGAATGCTGAACTGTACAGCAAGCAGCAAAAAGGCCAGTATGCCCGTCACTCTCCTGTGCAGCCTGTTGTGCGGTCTGTCTGGCAATTTCCCGTGCATTGTCCCGAACATCCTCCCGTCTATCCTGTTGCTTGATCTTTTATGCGGATTCATTGGCATATCACCTCATATTAGTTACATCTGCTGCCGGTCACAGCATTTACAGGTCGCCGGTCAGTTCCAGAAGCCTTGCGAAAGCGGCCACTGCCTCGGCACGGGTCATGGTGCCCTTCGGCCGGAACCTCCCCGAAGCGTCCAGCTGCATCACACCGACGTCGATCACTATGAGCACGGACATATAATACTGGTCGTCTATATCCCTCTCATCTGTTATTACTGCCGATGTCCGCGGCCTCAGGCTGCGCGGATCCGTCCCTTTCCTGACAGCAAGCAGTCTTGCGAGCACGGCCGCGGTCTGCTGCCTGCTCGCGTCTTTTGCAAGCGAATTGGGATGCAGCAGGTCATCAAGGCCAAGTTCCGCAAGTTTGCTCCTTATGTTGAGCCCGGTGTTTGCAGGAGCCATTCCTGTCACCAGTTCATACAGGAGTACTATTTCACCGCTTGTCACTTTGACTTCCGGCATGAAATTGGCTCCTGCTCCCTTGAAAACGCTTTCGAGATCATATTTGGCGGCCATCTTCAGAATGTAGTTCCTTGCCCAGTGGTCTTCCGGGATGCCGCCAATGCCCCTG
>Ga0134092_1000651_pt1 | contig 34352 bp, 30 predicted proteins | sample 3_6taG_FD_94454 | JGI IMG/M metagenome (GOLD analysis project Ga0134092, IMG submission 94454) | Switchgrass degrading microbial communities from high solid loading bioreactors in New Hampshire, USA - 3_6_20_6_A3 metaG | ecosystem: Engineered > Bioreactor > Semi-continuous > Anaerobic >... | reverse complement strand
TACTGAGCTACATGGGCGTATCTCTGGAGCGGGCAACGGGAATCGAACCCGCGCGGCCAGCTTGGGAAGCTGGAATTCTACCATTGAACTATGCCCGCAGAGTATGGTGGGGAAAGGTGGATTCGAACCACCGAAGTCTGAGACAACAGATTTACAGTCTGCCCCCTTTGGCCACTCGGGAATTTCCCCATCTTTTAACCAGAGTAACTAATTAGTTATTATAATATTACCCAACTTATTTGTCAATATAACTAGGTATCATTAGCCTCGAGAAACTTTTCCAATTTTCTCTTTACCCTTTGAAGTGCATTATCGATAGATTTTACATGCCTGTCCAAATCAACTGCAATCTCTTGATAGGACTTTCCCTGCAGGTATGACATAAGTACTTCTAATTCCAAATCACTAAGTATTTCTCCTATCTTGGATTCTATGGAGCAAAGTTCCTCTCTGCTGATTATCAATTCTTCAGGGTCTGTTATTTTTGTAGCCGTAAGAATATCCAGAAGTGTTCTATCCGATTCTTCATCATAAATCGGTTTGTTAAGAGAAATATACGAATTTAGTGGAATGTGTTTCTGTCTGGTGGCAGTCTTGATAGCAGTTATGATTTGCCTGGTTATACAAAGCTCTGCAAAGGCTCTGAATGATGACAGCTTGTCATTCTTAAAATCTCTTATGGATTTATATAGTCCGATCATTCCTTCCTGAACAATATCTTCTCTGTCCGCGCCTATGAGAAAATATGATCTGGCTTTTGCCCTTACAAAGTTCTTGTACTTGTTTATTATATACTCCAAGGCTTCCTTATCTCCATCTCTGGCACTCAAGACTAACTCTTCATCCATCATGCTATCAAAGCTTAATGCCTCATCTTTTTTTGCTTTTGCTTCCACTATATCGCCTCCAAGCTCTTTTTAGCTCATATCATCTATCTTATTATACATATTTAATGACTGTTTTTCAAGGATTAGTATATATACATATATTAGGATTAGGAATAATTCTTTTTATCTTGTTTTTTATAATTTATATATGCTCCTTGTCCACTCTTTATGCTTATTCCATTTGTTCCAGCGATTGATCTACAGGAACTATCAGATTTTTAAATTAAAACAGATTTAATAACCTAAATCTGTTTTAATGTATGCTTCCCTCCTGGAGGCTTCCTGTGGTTTTTCGCTGAAGTCTTTGCTTCTTTATTTCAAATGCAATGACTGCGCAGGATACAGCTGCATTTAGAGAAGATATTTTGCCTGACATGGGTATTCCCACAATGAAATCGCAGTTTTCCTTTACCAATCTGCCAAGTCCTTTGCCTTCACTGCCTACTACCAATGCTATAGGTCCTGTCAAATCCTTTTCATAGTATGTCTCGCCGCCTGCATCGGCACCGGCAACCCATACGCCTTTTTCCTTCAGATAACTGATAGTTTGATTTATATTGGTAACCTTGGCTACAGGTACATATTCTACAGCTCCTGCAGATATTTTGCCGATTACAGGTGTCAGGCTTGCTGCTCTTCTTTTTGGAATAATTACTCCATGTACCCCTGCTGCATCGCAGCTTCTAAGAATTGAACCCAGATTCTGAGGATCTGTTATTTCATCCAATATGACTATAAATGGATCTTCCTCTTTCTGCTTCGCTATCTCCAATATATCATCAACGTCATAATATTTGTATAAAGCGGCAGATGCAATAACTCCCTGATGGCTCTTTGTCTGGGACATTTTATCCAGTTTAGCCTTGTCTACTTCCTTTATGAGTATATTCTTTTCTCTTGCCAGTGCAATGATTTGTCTTATGGACCCTTCAAGTTGTCCGCTTTGTATAAAGAGCTTATCTATTTCTCTCCCTGATTTCAATGCTTCTAATACAGGATTTCTTCCTTCTATCAGATTGGCATAGTAATCATCTTTTTCATTAGCTTCTTCATATCTTTGCCTTGCTTTTTTCTCCATGGCCTTTATCGCTGTTTTAGTCTTTTTGGCTTCTATTTTTTCCTTTTTGCCTCGTTTGTCTTTATTTTTTCTTTTTTCTTTGCCTAATACCATATGCATCATCCTTCTTTGCTATTTTTCAGTTTTATTATTTTCATTATGTCAGGTCAGTATTCTATATAACTATATCTGCGGACATGCCTAAGCAAAATAAATAAACAAGCCTAAAATTTGCTAAATTTTTCTCTTATTTCTTTTGCTTTTCCGCAGCTCATATTCCCTTCGGGACATGGACCGTTCAGACATCCAGGACCTGCATGCTTAAACAGTACAGGAGCCACTTCTTTTACTTTTTTCAGCATCTCTGTGGCCATTTCCCTTATTTCCCACTGAGCTCTTTCACAGCATCTCATTCTGAAAAAGTTAAATAATGCTCTTGCTGACATGGTAAACACGATTTTGGTCTCGCAAGCATTTGGGAAAACATATCTTGCATCTTCTATTGAAGCTTTTTCAGCCATTTGAGATGCCTGTTTCTCTGTTTTCCCTTCTTCTATATATTTTTTATAATTCTCTTTATATAGAATTTCTACTAATTTATCATATACTTCCTGATCCTTTTCCATTGTTTTCACGAATAATTCACGAGCTTCTTCTATAGCAGCTATTTGCGGCGGAATTATGTATTCGAATTGATCCAGCTTTACATATCTTTGGGATTGCTGCGAGTAGGAACAGCCAATCCTATGTCTTACCAATTGATGAGTTAAAACCCTGCTTACTCCTTCAACTCCAAATGTAAAAGAAACATGCTCTATAGGACTTTCATGACCTAAATCCATTAACATATTGAGAAATTTTTCTGTCTTTTCCTGGTCTAATCCATCAAGTATGCCATCTATGCCGATTTTCGAGTAGCATAGTTTTGCAGCTGCCGCAATCAGCTTCTCTGGTTCAGGAGTGTATCGTATCAGTTCAACTTTCATATTAATCTATCCCCATTTCATACTATTTTTCACCAATTATTATACATACATTTTAAAGATTATATATAGGTTTGTCCATATGAAAATAAAATGTAACATTTTAGCATTGTCAACATAAGTATAAATAAAGAAAGACTTAATAACGTTTATAGGAGTGATATTATATGGCTCTTACCCCATTCCTGGATCCACTCCCTATTCCTAAAGTCCTTAAACCGAAACAACGTTCCCAGGGAGTCACATATTATGAAGTAAAAATGGAAGAATTCTTTCACAAATTTCACAGTGAACTTCCTGAAACAAAAGTATGGGGATATGAAGCACAACTGCCAGGACCTACTATAGAAGCTGAACAAGGTGAATGCGTTCACGTTAAGTGGATAAATAATTTGCCTGACAAACATTTTCTTCCTATAGACAACAGTATCCATGGAGCAGGCCATGATATGCCTGAGGTTCGAACTGTTGTACACTTGCATGGAGCCGAGGTTGAACCTGACAGCGACGGCCACCCTGAGGCTTGGTATACCAGAGATTTTGCAAAGTGCGGACCCCGTTTCGTTAATAAAATATATAAATATCCAAACACACAGCGTCCTGCTACCCTATGGTATCATGATCATGCCCTTGGAATTACCCGTTTAAATGTCTATGCAGGGCTGGCTGGAATGTATGTCATACGAAATGAGGAAGAAAGGTCTTTGAACCTGCCTTCAGGCAGGTATGAGATACCTTTGGTTATACAAGACAAGCAATTCAATGAGGATGGTTCATTGTTCTATCCAACTACCGTCAATGTTCCTGATCCTCCTCCAGACTTTCCTAATCCATCCATTATTCCTGGCTTTACAGGTGATACTATTGTGGTTAATGGAAAGGCATGGCCTTATCTGGAGGTTGAACAGAGAAAATATCGTTTCCGTATTTTAAACGGTTCTAATCAGAGATTCTATCGCCTAAGACTGGATTCAGGACAACAATTTATACAGATAGGATCAGACGGAGGTCTGCTGCAGCGTCCAGTCAGGTTGGATGAAATTGTCATAGCTCCTGCAGAACGATGTGATGTTATTATTGATTTTACAAATCAACGGGTAGGTACAAATATTGTTATGACTAACACCGCCAGAATACCCTTTGATTTTGGAGCTCCACCGGATCCTCAAACAACCGGATTGGTTATGCAGTTCAGAGTTATAGCGCGAACCGGTGATGACACCAGCAATGTTCCTCAGTTTTTAAGCACAATTAAGAGATATAATGAGTGCGATGCAAGCAGAATCAGGGATATAAGCTTTGATGTGACCAATGATAGATTCAATAGATTGTTATTCTTGCTAAGCAACCACGAGTATATGGATGGGATAACTGAAGATCCTATCGCAGGTGATCTTGAAATCTGGAGACTCATAAATCCAGGTCTTGCATACCATCCTATTCATGTGCATCAGATACAATTCCAGGTTTTAGATCGGACACCCTTCGATGTAAATGCATACAACCTTACCGGTCAATTGCTCTTTACCGGTGAACCGGAGCTTCCTCCTGCCAATGAAAGAGGCTGGAAGGACACTGTTCAGGCACCGCCAGGTTTTGTAACACGTATTGCCATGCGCTTTGGCCCCTACACCGGCAGATATGTATATCACTGCCATATATTAGAGCACGAAGATCACGATATGATGCGCCCCATTGAGGTTCGAACCAGAAAATGCATACCAGCTAATCCTGATGGATGCAAAAACTGTTCTCAAGCATTCATATGCATGAATGAGTAGGGAATGCAATAATGCACTCCCTACTCATTTTCTTCGCTTATCTCAATTATCAGATGAAGAATTTCCATAAGCCTATCCATTCTGTTATTAAGATACAGATAACCCAATAAGGCTTCAAAACCTGTAGCATGCTTGTAATCAGCCAGCTCTGCGTTTTTCGGCATGGAAGTTGTTTTGGCATTTCTCCCTCTTCTTACTATATCTTTCTCTTCGTCTGTAAGATAGCCTTCCAGCTTATCAGCCATCTCTGCCTGAGCCTTGGCTTTTACAAACATTATGGCTTTTTTATGAAGCTTTGATACCTGCACACTTCCTTTTGATACAAGGAGCGTTCTTACAAAAAGCTCGTATACAGAATCTCCTATATATGCCAGCAAGGCAGGGTTATACATCTGTATATCTGACGGCTTCACATCACTCATTAAATCTTCTTCCATTTTTCTTACGTATTGACTGTACTCTTCTCTTATTGATTCATATTCCTTTGACTGATTTCTTCTATCCATAAATTTATGCTCTTCTCCATTTTACTCCCTGAGGTGTGTCTTCAAGGATTATTCCTCTGCTCTTTAAATCATCTCTTATCTTGTCAGCTAAAGCCCAGTTCTTTTCTTTTCTTGCTTTTTGTCTTTCTTCTATCAGTTTTTCTATTTCATCATCAAGGCTTTCTTGTTTCTTATATACTATTCTCAGAACACCTGCCAATTCCATATATAGATCATAGGCAAACTGTACTAAAGACTTTGGTGAGTTTTCATTTATATTGGAGTTAATATCCCTTACCAGGTCAAAAATAGCAGAAACTGCATCGGCAGTGTTCAAATCATCCTCCATGGCTTCAATAAACTTGTCTTTATGGGTCAGAAGTTTATCTCTTAATGCCTTTTCCTCTTCTGTCTCATCCCTATCCTTTGCATTTTCCATAAGATGTAGCAGATTATTCTTGGCTATATACAACCTTTCCAGACTGTTCTTGGTGCTGTCCAGAAGCTCTTTGCTGAAATTTATGGGACTTCTGTAGTGGGATGATATCATAAACAGTCTCACAACCTCAAGGTCATACATTTTGCTTATGTCTCTCACTGTAAAGAAGTTGCCCAAGGATTTGGACATCTTTTCATTGTTTACATTGATAAAGCCATTGTGCATCCAATACCTTGCAAAGGGTTTTCCTGTAGCTGCTTCACTTTGAGCAATTTCATTCTCATGATGCGGGAAAATCAAATCCTGTCCGCCGGAGTGGATATCTATTGTTTCCCCCAGATATTTCATAGACATTGCTGAGCATTCTATATGCCATCCTGGTCTTCCCATTCCCCATGGACTTTCCCATGCAGGTTCACCAGGTTTTTGCTTTTTCCATAGAGCAAAGTCCATTGGGTTTCTCTTCTGCTCGCCTACATCTACTCTGGCCCCAGCCTCAAGCTCTTCCAGTTTCTGCTTTGACAGCTTGCCATATTCATTATATTTGGATGTGTCAAAATAAACGTCACCATCTACTTCATAAGCAAAACCATTATCCTGAATCTTTTTTATGACATTGATTATGTCAGATATAAGCTCTGTTACTCTTGGATGATAATCAGCTCTTCTGATACCGAGACCTTCTGCATCCTTAAAATATTCCTCGATATATTTATCTGCAACTTCTTTTTCGGTAATGCCTTCTTCCTTCGCTCTCTTTATAATCTTATCATCCACATCAGTAAAATTCTGTACAAAGGTAACCTTGTATCCCCTGTATTCTAAATAGTTTCTCAATATATCAAACATAATAAACGGTCTTGCGTTGCCTATATGAAAATAATTGTACACTGTAGGCCCGCAGGAGTACATTTTAACCTCTCCCGGCACCAATGGAACAAATTCCTCTTTCCTTTTGGTCATTGTATTATATATTCTCATTACCATCCCTCCGTTTATATATAGTATTAGAAAAAATAAAGCCGCCTCAGCAAGAGGCGACATATGACGCGGTTCCACTCTTTTATTACTCAAGCTTTTAACGGCATTGCCGCCAATGGCTACTTATTTCACCAAAGGTGCTAACGGGCGCACTTCAATATATTGTTCCCAAAAGCCCCTTTCAGCCGGTGGAGGCTTCTCTCTGCTGGTATTCATATATTTACTCTTCCCGATCACAGCATCATTATTAGCTTATACTGTTATTTATATAATATTATGAAAAAAATGCCCCATTGTGTCAATAGTTTATAACGTATTTCAAATATTCTCTGTTGCCTGTATAAATATATACGTTTTCCGGAAGTTCCTTTCTTTTATCTTCTCTCATTATCAATAGTCTGAAACCCTCATCGCTTCCTTCTTTGGCCTTTGTAAATTTAACAGGAGAAGCTTTAATAGTTTCAACATAGATATACTCATGATCAAAATAAGTTATTCTGTTAGTGAGTTTGCCTGTATCGCTTACAGGCATATTGAGCTTGGCATAAAAACCCATCAAAATAATTATAATTAAGGCAAAAGCTGTTATCTTATTGCCCTTTCTCATATACATCACCTATTCTTTTGGAATGGAGGCAGGCCACTGCGTAGGCTGAAATTCCTTCTCCCGTGCCTGTAAAACCCAATCCTTCAGTAGTTGTAGCCTTTATATTTATCCTATCAATTTCTGTATTCAATACACAGGCAATATTGCTTCTCATTTGTTCTATGTAAGGAGAAAGCTTTGGCTTTTGAGCTACTATTATGCTGTCAATGTTTGATATCCCATAACCTTGGTCTGTTAAAACCTTTGATACTTTATCAAGCAAAATAAGACTTGAAATATCCTTGTATGCAGCATCCGTATCAGGGAACAGAACTCCAATATCTCTCTTGCCGCAAGCTCCAAGAAGTGCATCCATAATAGCATGAACCAATACATCTGCATCTGAATGACCCAGAAGGCCCTTTTCATAAGGTATTTCTACACCTCCCAGAATCAACTTGCGTCCTTCAACTAATCTATGTACATCATAACCATTTCCTACTCTAAACATTCTTAATCCTCCCTGATTCCAATATCAATTCTGCAAGAGCTATGTCCTCAGGTGTTGTTATTTTTATATTATCATAGGATCCTTCAATCATTTTGACGTTTAATCCCATTGCCTCCACTAACATTGCATCATCAGTAGCTTTAATCCCATTAACCTGACTTAACTCATAGGCTTGTACTATAACATGGCTTGCAAATGTCTGAGGAGTTTGTGTCAGCCACAGGCATGATCTATCAGGTGTATTTGCAATAAAACCTTCTTTGTCTACTATCTTTATTGTATCTTTAACAGGCATGCCTACCACAACAGCTCCGCAATTTTTGGCTTCCTTGATTGATTTTATAATAATATCTTCAGTTATAAATGGTCTTGCACCATCATGTATAAGTATTATATCAGCATCCTTGCTCACATTACTGATGCCATTATATACTGAATCCTGTCTTTCCTTCCCGCCCGTTATCATCTTAAAGGGCTTATTGATGCTGATATGGTTAAGGACTCTTTCTCTGCAAAGCTTTTCATCGCCTTCGCCAATAACCAATACTATCTCATCTATATAATCAGATGCAAAAAAAACATCAAGGGTACGGGCAAGAACCGCCTTGCCCTTGATGTTCAAAAACACTTTATTTATGTTGCTATTCATTCTGGTGCCTTTTCCACCAGCTACAACAACAGCTGTATTCATAAATGCCATCCTCAATTCTATGATACCTTATCTGCAGCAGATTTTGGTTTTGCAAAAATCATCCTGCCAGCTGCAGTTTGAAGTACACTGGTAACCACAACTGTAATGGTATCACCAATAAATTTTCTTCCTCCGTCAACTACAATCATAGTACCATCGTCCAGATAGGCAACTCCTTGACCGGTTTCTTTACCATCTTTTATTACCAATACTATCATTTCTTCTCCTGGAAGTACAACAGGCTTAACCGCATTGGCAAGCTCATTTATATTTAATACAGGAACCCTCTGAAACTCTGCAACCTTATTCAAGTTGTAGTCGTTTGTAACAACTTTTCCTCCAAGCAACTGTGCTATTTTCAACAGCTTAGTATCAACTTCATTTACATCTTCAAAATCTTTTTCAATTATTTCAACAGGTATATCCATATCATTCTGAATTTTGTTCAATATATCAAGGCCTCTTCTTCCTCTGTTCCTTTTAAGTCCATCAGAAGAATCCGCAATATGCCTGAGCTCCTCCAATACAAAAGCCGGTATGATTAAAGGTCCTTCTACAAATCCGGTTTTTACAATATCTGCAATTCTACCATCTATTATAACGCTTGTATCCAGTACTTTCGGTTGCACTTTGTGTTCCGGTTTATTTGCCTTATCTTTATCCTTAATATTTATTTTCTTTAAGAATGAGAAAATATTTAAAAGATCATCTTTTTTCTTGGTAGCAATGCTAATACCCAGATAGCCTAACAACACATATAATAATATGGATATTATACTTGTAAGCCAAGCTATTTCCAAAAGCTTTAAAGGCCCGCTTATTAAATTTGCAATTATGAGTCCAATTATCAAACCTATGGATCCTATAATAATTTCACTGGTGGGAACCTTTTGAAGCATTTTCTCTACCTTGGTGGTAGATTGCTTGCCTCTGTTAATAATCCAGGGTGATAATAAATAAAATATAATTCCGCCGATAATACCAGATAATACAATGGCTAATATTCTTCTAAAGTCAGTAATCTCATAGCCGAAGATATGTGTTATATTAAGAAACTTTAATGAAAGATATGTGATTTCTGATCCTAAGGCAATTCCCAGCAAAGTTAATATCCATACAACTATTTTTCTTATCAATTTTCCTCACCTCCTTTTAAGTATATCCAAACTAGGAATTTTTAAACCAAAAGAAATTCATTGTTAATTATAACAGACTTCTTCTTTTTTAAAAACCCTAATCATTAAAGTTCACAGATATTTAATATTTTGTTTACTTCTGCCTCCATTTGTTCATACTCCACATTTTTAACCAATGCCATTTCACTTATCATCATCTGCTTTGATTGTTCCAGCATTCTTTTTTCCCCTGTTGAAAGCTTGCCTTTTTTATTCATGTAATTCAAATAATTTACAATCTCTGCAATTTCATTGATGTCTCCTTTTTTAAGTCTCGCTTCATTTTCTCTGAATCTTACGTTCCATTTCTTATCCATAGCCTTTTGTTTTCCTGAAAGTATACTCACCACCTTATCATATCCTTCTTTATCGGTTATTTTTCTTATGCCTATTGATTCAGCTTTGTCAACAGGTACCATAACCTTTATCTGGCCCAAGATCATCTTTATTATATAATATTTGGATACTTCACCAAATACTTCTCTATCTTCAATGGACTCTATTGTTCCTGCGCCATGCATGGGATACACAACTTTATCTCCAACATGAAACATGTTATCCCTCCAATTTATAGATATTCAACAGCAATATGTAGTATTTCGTCATTAATTGTTGAACGATATCACATTTATTAAGGCTTGTCAACGGTTTTTTTACATTGACAACTGGTTTGCATAACTCTATAATTATCTTATAGTACAGTTTATGTATACAAGAGCGTAGGAGTGATATACATTGAAGGAATTTATATGCGAAGACTTCCAACAAAGCGTATCCGAACTTTTGATAAGGCACAAGAGCATTTTGGATATATTGACAAAGCTTGAAGAATCTCAGTCCCGTGTCAATAGAGCTGTAGCAAAAGCTATTACAAATTGTGGCTGCATTGAAGTAAATGCAAAGAAACAGATAATTCCTCTGGATGCAGATATTGAAGACTTAAAGAATTGCATGAGCTCCCATTTGAAAGGCGAGCTTTGTGAAAATTGCAAGGATATTATCGAAAAAGAAATAGGGAACAATCTATTCTACATAACATCACTTTGCAATACTTTAGGCATAAGTCTTAATACCGTGTTAGAAAAGGAATATGAAAAAATAAATACTTTGGGAATATACAATATGTTTTAATATGAACCCTGCTTATATAGCAGGGTTCATATTATTATATCCAGTGCTTCTTCAACACTTTTCACGCCATAAATCTTTATGTTTGCTACATCCTTTAAACTTTTGTAATTATTATAAGGTATAATACATTTATTAAAGCCCAACTTATAGGCTTCATTTATTCTTTTTTCAATGAAATTTACCGCCCTTACTTCTCCTGCCAAACCTACCTCTCCGATTATTACTGCACCATCATCTATTTCCTTATCCTTATAGCTGGAGGCTATAGCAGCAATGATTCCCAAATCTGAAGATGGCTCATTGAGCTTAATACCTCCTACTACATTTACATAGGAATCATAGTTTTGCAGCTGAAGGCCGACTCTTTTCTCAAGAACAGCCATAAGAAGGACTACTCTGTTATAATCTGCACCTGTAGCTGCTCTTCTAGGTACTCCAAAGCTTGTATAGCTTAACAGGGCTTGTACCTCAACAAGCATGGGCCTGGTGCCTTCCATAGTAGCTATTATTGCAGAGCCAGGCACTCCTTTCATCCTCCCTGACAACAGCATTTGAGAGGGATTGATAACCTCTGTAAGTCCTCTGTCGGTCATTTCGAATATACCCAGCTCATTTGTTGAGCCAAACCTGTTTTTTACTGCTCTCAGAATCCTGTAGGACATATGGGAGTCGCCTTCAAAGTATAAAACCGTATCTACCATGTGTTCCAATACTCTAGGTCCTGCTATTGCCCCGGCTTTTGTAACATGTCCAACAATAAATACTGTTATGCCTTCTCCTTTTGCAATCCTCATAAGATTGCCTGTAGCATCTCTCACCTGGCTTACGCTGCCAGGCGCAGATAATATGGTGGGGTTATAAACTGTCTGTATGGAGTCTATAATCAACACATCAGGATTTATATCATGTATATTTTGTTGTATATGCCCCATATTGTTTTCAGATACCAGATATATACCATCAGATTCTAAGCCCATCCTTTGAGCCCTTATCTTAATTTGCTTCGCAGATTCTTCTCCTGAGACATATAATACCTTAAGACCATTTTGGGCCACATTGTCTGATAACTGCATCAGCAGAGTTGACTTTCCGATACCCGGATCTCCACCTACAAGCACCAGCGAGCCCTTTACAATACCGCCGCCTAATACCCTGTCCAACTCTCCTAATCCAGTACTAAGCCTCATTTCCTCTTCCATGGATATATCTTTCATCTTCTGTGGTTTGGCCACATTTAACAATGAAGCGGAGGAGCTTGAAGCTATTTTTGTATCCACTTCTTCAATAAATGTGTTCCATTGATCGCACTCAGGGCATTTGCCCATCCATTTGGGAGATTCACAACCACATTCTGTACATACATATTTAGTTTTCAACTTTGCCACTTCTAATTCCTCCCCTCATTGTTAGGCCGTATGTCTCATTTTTCTATATATTTCGTCATAATTTTTAATTTTATTGTTTAAACACCAGATTTTCGCCGTCTGAGTCTATCAGCACTTTGCTGCCTGCCTTTACATTGCCTGCAAGCATTTCCTCTGAAAGTTTGTCTTCCACCATCTTCTGTATAGCACGCCTTAACGGTCTGGCACCATAAACCGGATCAAACCCTTTCTTTACCAGCAAGGATTTGGCTTCATCTGTTACGTCTATTTCGATATCTATTTCCTTTATCCTTTTAGCTAAGGATTTCAGCATTAAATCTACTATTTTCTTTAAGTGTTCTTCTTCTAGCTGATGGAATACTATTACATCGTCTATTCTGTTAAGAAATTCCGGTCTGAAGTTCTTTTTCAGCTCTTCCATCACATTTTCCTTCATTCTTTCGTAAGCTTCTTCCTTTTCGTTTGTACTGGAAGTAAAGCCCATTACCTTCTGCCTTTTAATGGTGCTTGCACCTACATTTGATGTCATTATAACCACGGTATTTTTGAAGTCTACTGTTCTGCCTTTGCCATCTGTAAGCCTGCCATCCTCAAGTATCTGCAGAAGTATGTTAAATACATCGGGATGAGCCTTTTCTATCTCGTCCAGCAGCACTACCGAATATGGCTTTCTTCTTACCTTTTCTGTGAGCTGGCCGCCTTCCTCATAGCCCACATATCCTGGAGGAGATCCTATAAGCCTTGACACAGTATGCTTCTCCATATATTCTGACATGTCTATCCTGATCATAGCATTTTCATCACCAAACAATACTTCTGCCAATGCTCTGGATAATTCAGTCTTTCCTACTCCGGTAGGTCCAAGGAATATGAAGGAACCTACAGGTCTCTTAGGATCTTTCAGGCCCACTCTGGCTCTTTTTATTGCCTTAGATACGGCTTCCACAGCCTCATCCTGGCCAATTACCCTTTCATGGAGTATCTTTTCAAGGTTTAAAAGTCTCTTTGATTCTTCTTCTGCCAATTTTGTTACAGGTATCCCTGTCCATAGAGAAACAATGTATGCTATTTCCTCTTCACCGATTGTCAGTTTATTTTCATTGGCTTTTTCATTCCATTCCTTTTTGACGACTTCAAGTTTCTTTTTCAGTTCCTGTTCCTTATCTCTTATCTCTGCTGCCTTTTCAAAGTTTTGAGTGTTTATTGCTTCTGCTTTTTCCTTTTCCAAAGATGCAAGCTCCTCTTCCAATTTCTTTACATCTGGCGGTGCGGTAAAGGTTTTTATTCTCACTCTTGAAGCTGCTTCATCTATAAGGTCTATTGCCTTATCAGGCAGAAATCTGTCGGTTATATATCTATCGGAAAGCTCTACAGCTGCTCTTATTGATTCATCGGTAATTTTTACTTTATGATGAGCTTCATATTTATCTCTCAGACCTTCAAGAATCTTAATAGTTTCTTCTTTGGTCGGTTCTCCTACCATTACAGGCTGGAATCTTCTTTCCAAAGCCGCATCCTTTTCTACATATTTCCTATATTCATCCAGTGTAGTTGCTCCTATTGCCTGTATCTCGCCTCTTGCTAAAGCAGGCTTTAATATATTGGACGCATCTATGGCTCCTTCTGCTCCGCCGGCTCCAATAATTGTATGCATTTCATCAATGAACAATATTACATTCTTTGATTCTCTTATTTCGTTCATCACATTCTTAAGTCTTTCCTCGAATTCGCCTCTATATTTTGATCCTGCCACCATTGCAGACAAATCCAAAGTTACTACTCTCTTATCTTTCAGTATTTCAGGCACTGCTCCTTCTGCAATCTTCTGGGCAAGGCCTTCTGCTATGGCTGTTTTTCCTACTCCAGGATCACCAATCAAAACAGGATTATTTTTTGTCCTTCTGCTTAATATCTGGATAACTCTTTCAGTTTCCTTTTCTCTTCCTATGATAGGATCCAGTTTGCCTTCTCTGGCCATCTCGGTCAAGTCTCTGCCATATTGGTCAAGGTTTGGAGTATTGTGTTTCTTTGCAGATGGCGTACCAGCCCTTGGAGATGACTTATCATCACTTAATCGCTTTCTTAACTCACTTTCAACATATTCCAAGGTAATACCCATTGCCTTGAGTATCTGGGCTGCTACTCCTTCTCCCTCTCTCAATAGAGCAAGAAGCAGATGCTCTGTCCCAACATAGTTATGATTGAAGTTTCTTGCTTCATTGGCACTGCTTTCTATTATATATTTGGTTCTCGGAGTATAACCCAATACTTTATCAACAGGTTCATCTCCCATGCTAACCATTGAAATTACAGCTGTCCTAAGGCTATCCAGGTCTATACCTTTGCTTTTTATCAGTTGTGCCGCAATTCCTTGTCCTTCCTTTACAAGGCCAAGCAATATATGTTCAGTGCCAATATAGTTATGCCTTAATCTTAATGCTTCTTCCTGAGCATATATCAAAACCTTTTGCGCTCTTTCGGTAAATTTATCAAACATACCCATAATATCTCTCCTTTACTATGAAAAAACGCTACAATTTTTTCCTGATTATTTCTGCTCTTATTATATCCCTGGCATCAGGGCTTAATTCTTCTCCTGCGTATTTCTGTATGCTTGCAGGCTGAGTTTCTATCATTATTTCATTGAGCAACGATACTGACAGGTTGTCAATTATATTCAAATCCATGCCCAATCTTACATCGGACAAGAGCTTCATAGCTTCCTGAGAAGAAATAACTCTGGCATTTTTCAGTATGCCCCAAGCCCTCCATACTCTATCTTCCAGTTGAACTCTGTTATTGTTAAGCAATATATTTCTGGCTTCCTTTTCCTTTTCCACTATCTGAGTTGTTACAGCATTTATGTTCTCAACTATTTCCTCCTCTGACAGACCCAGGGTTATCTGGTTGGATATCTGGAACAAGTTTCCCAAAAACTCTGTGCCTTCTCCGTATATTCCCCTTATGGTTAAGCCTATTTGAGTGACAGTTTGAAGTATCTTGCTGATATTTCCTATCATATTTAATGCAGGAAGGTGCACCATAGCTGATGCTCTCATTCCTGTTCCCACATTTGTAGGACAACAAGTCAGATAACCCAGCTTTTCATCATATGTATAATCAAGAGTTTCTTCTAATGTATCATCCACGTCATTTGCCATTGCCCAGGCATTATGCATCTGAAAGCCGGGAAGTATTGCCTGAATCCTTATGTGATCTTCTTCATTTATCATAATGCTTATTAGTTCATTCTCGGATATCAGTGCTGCTCCTTTAGAGCTCTTGACTAAATCCGGACTGATTAGATGCTTTTCCAGCAATACCTGCTTATCCAGATATGACATTTTATCCATTGTATATAATTGGTATGAAACCTTATCATTTTTTCTGGCTGCCGTCTCTACCTGACTTATCAGCTTATTAGCATCATCCATGCTCAAATAAGCAGGAAATGGCGTATTAGCGATATTGCGTGCAAGCCTGACTCTGCTGGTCAACACTATTTCATTCTGGGGACCTTGCTGAGTAATCCAACCGCTCATTATTCATTCCCCCCATCATTTTTTTCCAGAGCTCTTATCTTGTCTCGTATTTCTGCAGCCTTCTCATATTCTTCTCTTCTTATTGCATTTTCCAATTCAGCTTTTAATTGCTCCATCTCCCTCATAATTTTAAGCCTTCCTCCTGCTCTATGAGGAATTTTGCCTGTATGATTAATATTTCCGTGAATCCTTCTGAATAACGGAGTCAATCTGTCTCCAAAGCTCTTATAGCAGCTGCCGCAGCCAAATCTTCCTGTTTCTCTGAATCTGCTGTACTTCATGCCACATACAGGACATGACGGATCATCCATAAAATCAACTTTAAAAGGCAATGGACTGCCATTATTCAGCATGCCGGCTAAAATATCGTTTATGGAGAATCCTGTATTAATAGTTAAAGCGCCTTTTGCCAAGGCACATTGCTCACAAAGATGCATGTTTGTTTTTTTGCCATTCTCAATTTTTGTTATATGGACAGTCGCAGGCCTTTTGCCGCACTCATTACATATCATTATATCTCCTCCAGTATTAAAATTAGATCAATGCAGAAACAAGCATTGCTTTTAATATTGATGCTCTGATTTCATCTCTTAAGGTCTTGGGTATTGCTGACAGATTGCTGTCATCTACAGCAGCCTTTATTATTTTGCTCTCTCTCTCGCTTATATAACCTTCTTTTTGCATAAAATCTACAAAACTATATGCTTTTTCCTTGTTTATGCTTTGCCCAATTTCCTTTGATAGAATATTGCTGATATACTGCTGCTTATCTACATTAATTTTTGATATCCTTATGCATCCTCCGCCGCCTCTTCGGGATTCTATATAGTATCCCCTCTCTGTAGTAAATCGAGTAGTCAATACATAGTTTATCTGTGAAGGAGCACAATTGAAGTATCCTGCAAGTTCATTCCTGCCGATTTCAATTGTACCTTCTGCCTCTTGAATCAACTCATTTATAAATTCTTCTATTAAATCACTGATTCTTGCCATATTATCACTCTCTCTGACTTTGACTTTCTTTGACTTTACTTTTATTATATTACTTCATAATTCCGGTTGCAAGCATTTTTATGCATAAAATTACCTAAAAAAATGAGTTACATGATAAACATGCAACTCATACATATTTCATTTTAATATTTCTATTTTTTATTATAGCTGTTTCTTCCTCGCCACAATATAATAATCATTACCATCATGCCCCCCTTTAGCTGACCATTGATAGTTTTCCTTATCAAGTACCGATAATATGCCTTCTGCTCTGAATGAATCCTGACTGCTCATTTGTATTACCAATTCTTCACCTTCACCTATATTTTTTATTCTTTCAATCACTTTTCTTACATCGTGCAATCCTATGGGGTGTTCCAGAGTCATTCTTCTTTGTATCATTAAACGACCTCCTATGACATGATGGTTCATTTATACTATTTTATGAAAGCAGAAAGCAAATATGCAGCAAAAAAATACGGCAAATTTTTGATTCGCCGTATTTCGTAAAATTTGATTTTTTTATTGTTCTTTTTCTCTTTCCAAATTAGCAGCTTCAACAATCTTCTGAGCTATTTGAGCAGGAACTTCTTCATATCTTGCAAACTTCATTGTGAAGCTTCCTCTTGCCTGAGTCATGGATCTCAGGTCAGTTGCATACTTGAACATCTCTGCCAATGGAGCTTCGGCTGTAACCTTCTGGAGTTTTCCAACAGGTTCCATACCAAGAACTCTGCCTCTCTTCTTGTTCAAGTCACCGATTATATCACCCATATACTGATCAGGAACTAACACTTCTACAGTATAAATAGGTTCTAATAATACAGGGTTTGCATTAGCCATTCCCTTTTTATATGCTAAGGATGCTGCAATCTTGAAAGGCATTTCTGCAGAGTCTACCGGATGGTATGAACCATCGTATAATGTACATCTAACATTAACTACAGGATAACCTGCCAAGACTCCTTCTTCCATACATTCTCTAAGTCCCTTTTCAACAGCAGGGATATATTGTTTGGGCACTACGCCTCCAACTATCTTGTCAACAAATTCAAATTCTGCACTGCCATCCAGAATAGGTTCAAATTCAATCCATACATGACCATACTGTCCATGACCACCAGATTGCTTCTTGTGCTTTCCTTCTGCCTTTGCAGATTTCTTGATGGTCTCTCTGTATGGTACTTTTGGATCCTTTAATACAACATCTACACCAAATTTATTCTGAAGTTTCTTAGTAACGATTTCAAGATGCTGTTCTCCTAAACCGGAAATCAAAGTTTGTCTTGTCTCAACGTTCTTCTCAACCTTTAATGTAGGATCCTCTTCCATCAGTCTCTGGAGTCCGTTACCTATCTTGTCTTCGTCACCTTTTGATTTAGGTTCTATAGCCATAGTTAGGTTTGGAACAGGGAATTTCACAGGTTCAAAAGTTACTGGATTCTGTGGGTCGCATAGGGTATCTCCGGTAGTTGTAAATTGAAGTTTAGCTATAGCTCCTATATCACCAGCTATAAGTTTTGTCATAGGAATCTGCTTTTTACCTCTAAGGAGGAATAAACCGCTTAATCTCTCTTTTTTCTCTTTATTAGAGTTGAGAACTTCACTATCTGAGCTTATACTGCCAGACATTACCTTAAACATAGAAATCTTGCCTACAAATGGGTCAGCCACTGTTTTGAATACCTGAGCACTGAATGGAAGATTTACATCATATCTACGTTTTTCTTCAGCATCGGATTTTGCATTCTTGCAATTGAATTCTCCAACATCAGCAGGTGATGGGAAGAAGCTCTCGATAGTATTCATGAGAGATATAATGCCTATATTCTTTATAGCAGATCCACAAAGAACAGGAACAACATCTCCGCATATAACACCAATTCTCAAGCCTTTTATTATCTCTTCTTTTGATAACTCTTCACCGCTGAAATATTTCTCCATCAATTCTTCATCTGTTTGTGCTGCAGCTTCTATTATCATGCTTCTGTATTCTTCTATCTGATCTTCATAACCGGAAGGTATATCTCCTTCTACTGTCTTGTTGCCTTCAGTTGTTCTGGCTTTCATATCAATAAGGTCTATAATGCCTTTGAAATTTGCTTCTGCTCCAATAGGAATTGCTATAGGAACTAATTTATTACCAAAAACCTCTCTCAGTTGGTCAAAAACCTTTGAGAAGTTTGCATTTTCTCTATCCATTTTATTTATGAAAAATAACGAAGGCATTCCTTTCTCAGTTACCATTTCCCATGACTTCTCTACGCCTACTTCAACGCCTGATACACTGTCAACCGGAATAACTGCTGCATCACTAACATTGAGGCTTGCTACTACTTCACCAACAAAGTCAAAATATCCGGGAGTATCAATTACATTAATCCTTATGTCTTTCCATTCGCATGGAGCTATTGCTGCACTTATGGAAATCTTCCTTTTAATTTCTTCTGGATCAAAATCTAGAGTAGTAGTACCATCATCTACTTTGCCAAATCTGTCTAACACTCCAGTGTTGAATAACATAGCTTCTGCCATAGTTGTCTTGCCAGAGCTAGCATGGCCTAATAGACAAACGTTTCTTAAGTTCTCGGTTTTGTATTCTTTCATAAAGTATTCCCCCTTAAAAGGTTATTTTATATGAATTTCATACCTGACCATATTTTACCCTAAAGATGCATAATATTTGCAAAATAATAAAAATTTGACCCGTATTTTAATTTTATCTATATCCGAAGTAAATGTAAAGGGTAAAATATAAAACATGTATCATTGACGTTACTATATTATAAGGTTAGAATGGTGTTAAAGCTAAATATTAATAATTGAGGTGATTGATCATATGATAAGCAGTATGGCAGCAAGCCATGCAGTTTGGCCTAAAGAAGATGATGCAATATTTGGTCTTGCTGCAAAAGCACAACAGGCAATTAAAAAATACGGAAAGGACAAGGTTATAGACTCCACCCTGGGGGCATTGATGGATGACAATGGTGACCTTATTTGCTTAAAAACTGTATATGATGAGTTGAAATCCATGCCTAATGCCAATTTGGCAGCCTATGCCCTTGTAGCTGGACAACCTGATTTTTTGGAAGCCGTTCAGAAAGCTTGCTTCAGTGAGTTCAAACCAGATGCCTTCACAAAAGCTGTTGCCACTCCAGGAGGTACCGGTGCAGTCAGACACACAATATTCAATTATACAAATCCTGGAGATACCGTACTGGTGTCCGATTGGCATTGGAAGCCATACATCACTATATCAGAGGAATATGGCAGAAAAATCTCCCATTATAAATTATTCAATGATAAGAACGAATTTAATATAGAATCATTCAAAGAAAACTTTGAAACATTATTAAACAAACAGAAAAGATTGGTTGCAATAATAAACAGCCCGGCTCAGAACCCTACCGGATATAGCTTGACTGATGAAGAGTGGATACAAGTAATCGATATAATGAAAGAAAATGCTAAAGATGAGGATAACAGAATAATATTATTCATAGATGCAGCCTATATAGACTTTGCCGGTAAAGGAAATGAAAGCAAAAAATTCTTCAGGCTGTTCTCCAATCTTCCTGAGAATATACTGGTTGTTGTAGGATATAGTTTGTCTAAGGGTTTCACCATGTATGGCATGAGGCTTGGAGCAGCTATCTGCATATCTTCAAACAAGGATATTGCCGATGAATTCTATTATTCCTGTGCTCATTCAAATAGAGCGAACTGGTCAAACTGCAACAGAGGTGCTATGGAAGTATTATCAAGAATTTGCAATGATCCGAATAAGTTTAAAGCCTATGAAGAAGAAAAAAATTCATATAAGACTATGCTTCAAAAAAGAGCCGAGGCATTTGTAAAGGCTTCTGAAGAAGCAGGTTTGGAAATACTTCCTTATAGAGACGGCTTCTTCATAAGCATACCTTGTGATAATGCTAAAGCTATCAGCGATAAATTAATGGAAGAAAATCTGTTCCTCATTCCATTGAAAAAGGGATTAAGATTCGCAGTATGCGCTGTAGCTGAAGATAAATGCAGAATAGCACCTGCAATGATTAAAAAAGCTATGGATAGTCTAAAATAACTATGTTTATTTGTGGCAGCAAAAATAATATAAATAGGAATATATATGCTTCCCTATGGGTAATAAATTGAAAAGTGAGGAATATGGATGGACAATAGTAACAGCAGAATTGCATTGATAACTGACAGCAGTTGTGATTTGCCTGAAGAAATATTAAAGAAACACTCTATCTTTACCCTTCCTTTAAGGGTTATATATGGAGATAATGAATACAGAGATGGAATAGATATCACGCCAAAAGAAGTATATGACAGGATGCCTTATGATATACCAAAAACTTCTATGGCCTCCCCTTCAGATTGTTCAGATTTGCTTGAGTCACTGCGAAATCAAGGGATAAAGAATATATTGTCCATCAATATTTCAAGCGGACTAAGCGGCACCTTTGATATGATAAAAATGATAAGCAAGGATTTCCCCGATTTGAATATAATAACTATAGATTCAAAAAGTCTGTCTATAGGTTTGGGATTCATGGTTTATGAAGCCGCTAAAATGATTGCAGAAGGTTTGAAGATTGATGAAATAAAAGAAAAGATCCTGTCCATAAGGGAGAAAATAAAGCTTTACTATTGTATCCCGGTATTAGAATATTTAAAGAAAGGCGGCAGGATAAATACTGTAGCAGCAGCCATAGGGGATATAATGGATATCAAACCCATTATATCAATAAACCAGGAGGGAAAGTATTATAGTCATGCTAAGGTCAGAGGAAGGAAAAAATCCTTAGACAAGTTGGTTGAAATAGTAAAGGAGATTTCAGAGGGTAAGGCTGTAAAGCTGGCTGTAATGCACGGCAATGCAGAGAAAGAAGCCATGAAAATCAAAGAAACCCTCTCAAAGCTGCCAAATATCAAAGATATAATATTCGGCCAGATTGGACCTGCTCTAGGAGTTCATACAGGGCCAGGTCTGGTAGGAGTATGTGTTTATATTCAGTAAAAAGTAGGTTGTACCGATATCTGTGAATATGGTACAACCTGTTTTTCAATTAAATGCCATATACAAATCAAGGAGGTGTTAGTTTGGAGTACAATATTCTAATTGGAGGGGAAGCCGGTCAAGGTATAGAAACCGTAAGCGATATATTTGAGAAAACACTTAACAACATGGGATATTATGTTTACTCCAGTAAGGATTACATGTCAAGGGTAAAAGGAGGGCACAACTTTACCCAGATACGGGTTGGAGACTCCCCTATACATTCTCATTGGCCATATCTTGATCTAATAATTGCATTAGATGAAAAAACAGTAAATCTCCATTGTGACAGGTTAAAGGCTAATGGCTGGATATTATGTGATGAATCAATAGAAATTGAAAATATTCATACTGCGAAAATACCGCTGATGAGCATTGCAAAATCCTTAGGCAGTCCTAGAATGGCCAACACTGTTGCATTAGGAGCAGCATACAAGATTTTTGGTCTTAGCTATGACAAAGCAATTGAACACCTCAATGCAAGATTTGCAAACAAATTTAAAGAAGAAAACATAAAAGCCCTTAAAGAGGGTTACGAGGCTGTTTCTCAGATATTTACAATGCCTCAGCCTTCGTCGGAAAAGAATATACTGATAAACGGCAATGAAGCTTGTGCCTTAGGCGCTTTAGCAGCAGGCTGTGCATACTATTCTGCATATCCGATGACTCCTTCTACCACCATAATGAAATTTATGGCCCGCTATGCAGAAAAGGCAGGAATATTTGTGGATCAGGCTGAAGATGAAATTGCTGCCATAAATTCAGCCATTGGTGCTTCTTATGCGGGAATAAGGGCAATGACAGGCACATCTGGAGGAGGTTTTTCCCTCATGGTGGAGGCTCTGGGACTGGCTGGTGTTACAGAAACGCCTTTGGTAGTTGCAAATGTGCAAAGACCAGGTCCTGCAACAGGGCTATCCACAAGAACGGAGCAAAGCGATCTTCTGTTTGTAATATCTGCTGCACAGGGTGAATTCCCCAGAATGGTTATAGCTCTTAGAAACACAGAGGATGCTTTTTACCAGACTGCAAGAGCCTTTAATCTGGCAGAAAAATATCAGATTCCAGTTATACTTCTCAGTGATGAATACCTCTCAGACTGCAAGGTTACTACAAAGCCCTATGACTTTGATAAGGTGACAATTGAAAGATATCTATCTGACAAACCAAAGCATGAAGGCTTGTTTAAAAGATATGAGCTGACTTCTGACGGTATATCACCTAGAATATATCCTTCTCAATATGATAATGTATTTGTTCTGGCAGACAGCCATGAACATGATGAATATGGTCATATATCTGAAGATATTGATATAAGAAACAGCATGGTAGAGAAAAGAATGAAGAAATTGGAGCTGTTAAAGGAAGAGCTTATAGAACCGGATTATTTTGGTTCAGAATATCCTGAACTGCTATTGATAGGCTGGGGCTCCACCTATGGCCCTCTGTATGAAGCTATACGACTTCTCAGAGAAAATGGTATAGAAGCAGGAGCACTGATATTCGGAGATATCTGGCCTTTACCTCAGAAAAAACTATTACAATACTGCGATAAAGCAAAAAAAATAATAAATGTGGAGCAGAACTACACAGGCCAATTAGCTTCCTTAATAGCTCAACAGACAGGTATCAGATGCCATGGAAGCATACTGAAATATGACGGCAGACAGATGGATTCTTACTTCATATACAAAGCAGTGAAGGAAGGTGACTATCGATGATAAACAATCCCTTTCACTACGATTGTAAGACATCCTGGTGCCCCGGCTGCGGTAATTTCGGCATAATCGAAGCATTAAAGGAAACATTGGATGAACTAGGCTTGAAACCTCATCAAACAGCAGCTATATCAGGCATTGGTCAGGCAGCAAAGCTGCCCCATTATATTAATTCCAATGGATTTAACGGTCTTCACGGCAGGGCTTTGCCCGTTGCCTTAGGGGTTAAAATAGCCAATATGGATCTTACAGTATTTGTGAACTCAGGGGATGGAGATTCCTATGGAGAAGGAGGCAACCATCTCATACACAACATAAGAAGAAATATTGACATAACTCATTTTGTCCATAATAACCAGATATACGGTCTCACAAAAGGTCAGGGCTCGCCAACAACTGCATTAAATCAGGTTACTACACTGCAGATTGATGGGGTAAAATCTTATCCCTTTAATCCAGTAGCCTTTGCGATAAGCCAGGACTGTTCCTTCGTAGCCAGAACCTTCTCAGGAGATAAAGCTCATATGAAAGATATGATGAAGGCTGCCATAGAAAACAAGGGCTACTCCCTCCTGGATATACTGCAGCCATGTGTAACCTTCAACAAGGTAAATACTTTCAAGTGGTATAAAGACAGGGTTTATTACCTTGATGAGAATTATGATCCATATAATAAGGAAGAAGCCTTCAAAAAGGCATTGGAATGGGGAGATTCTATACCAATAGGCATATTGTACAGATGTGACAAACCTAGCTTTATAGACCAATTCCATCATTTGAAGGAAGCAGAACCTCTGGTAAAAAGAAAATGGAGTCCACAGGATGCCAAGGATTTCATGGATGAATTTTTCTGATGTATAATAAAAAAAGAGCGGTTTTGAAAACCACTCTTTTTTTATCTATTTATTTTATTCTGCTTCAGCCATCTTCTTGTAAGTTTCATATTTTTCTTTTGCTACTTCTTCAGCTTTTGCAAACAATTCTTCTGCAATTTCAGGGAATGTAGCAGAAAGTGAAGTATATCTTACCTGACCGTCCAAGAACTTTCTGAAGCTTGCCTTTGGCTCTTTGGAATCCAGTATGAATGGATTCTTGCCTTGTGCTTTCAGTTCTGGATTGTATCTGTACAAGTGCCAGTAACCAGCTTCAACAGCCTGCTGAGCATTAGCCTGTGTACGTCCCATACCTTCTTTCAGACCATGGTTGATGCAAGGAGCATAAGCAATGATCAAGGATGGTCCATCATATTTCTCTGCTTCAATAAGGGCTTTAAGAAGTTGATTCTTATCGGCACCCATAGCAACCTGAGCTACATATACATAGCCATAAGTAGTTGCAATCATACCAAGGTCTTTCTTCTTAACTCTCTTACCGGAAGCAGCAAACTTAGCAACGGCGCCTATAGGTGTAGCCTTGGATGACTGACCGCCTGTATTGGAGTAAACTTCAGTATCCAATACCAATATGTTTACATTTTCACCTGATGCCAATACATGGTCTAATCCGCCGTAGCCTATATCATAAGCCCAGCCGTCTCCACCTATTATCCATACTGATCTCTTTATCAGATAATCTTTATGTTCTGCAATTTCTGCTATTATTTCCTTAGCTCTGTCGCATGTTATTCCATCTGCCTTTAGTAGTGGAACAATCATGGCAAATGCTTTCTTGCTCTCTGCTGCATCGTTCATTCCATCCAACCAAGTCTTGAAAGCTTCTTTGTAGTTTTCAGGAATATCCAATGTCAAAGCTTCTCTCATGAGAGCAGCCAATCTCTCTCTGATTTGTCTTGTTGCTACTGCCATGCCGTATCCATATTCAGCATTATCTTCGAACAATGAGTTAGCCCATGCAGGACCCTTGCCCTCTTTATTTGTGCAATATGGAGTTGATGGTGCAGAAGCTCCCCAAATGGATGAACATCCAGTTGCATTGGCAATCATCATTCTATCGCCAAACAATTGAGTTATAAGCTTAACATATGGGGTTTCACCGCAACCTGCGCATGCGCCTGAGAATTCAAGCAATGGCTGTGCAAACTGACTTCCCTTAACTGTTGTCAAAGGCATCAAATTATCTTTTACCGGAACCTTCATAGCATATTCCCAGTTTGGTATCTGAACTTCAGTCTGAGTTTCAAGAGGCTTCATGACAATAGCTTTTTCTTTAGCAGGGCAAATATCTGCACAGTTTCCGCAACCTGTGCAATCCATTGTGCTTACTTGCATTCTGTAATGCAATCCGCTTAGTTCTTTGCCTATTGCATTCTTTGTTTCGAAGCCTGCTGGAGCATTCTTCTTTTCTTCATCGGTAAGCAGTATTGGTCTTATAGCAGCATGTGGGCATACATAAGAGCATTGGTTGCACTGTATGCATTTATCTTTCTGCCATTCAGGAACAAATACTGCAATTCCTCTCTTTTCATATGCAGATGTTCCCATTGGGAAATGTCCGTCTTCTCTACCTACAAAAGCGCTAACAGGTAGTGAATCTCCTTCCTGTCTGTTCATTGGCTGAACAACCTTCTTGATAAACTCAGGAACTTCAACCTCTGCAGCTGCCTCATCCACTGCATCCTTCCATGAAGCTGGAACATCTACTTTAACAAGAGCATCGATTCCTGCATCAACAGCTTTATAGTTCATATCGAGTATCTTCTGGCCCTTCTTGCCATAGCTGTGGTCTATAGCCTCTTTCAAGTACTTAACTGCATCTTCTATTGGAATAACATTTGCAAGTTTGAAGAATGCAGACTGCATTATCATGTTTATTCTGTTGCCAAGGCCTATCTCCTGAGCAATTCCTGTAGCATCTATAATATAGAAGTTAATATCGTTTTCAGCTATATATCTCTTTATTGAAGCAGGAAGCTTTTCATCAAGTTCTTCCTTCTTCCAGATACAGTTCAATACGAATGTACCGCCTTTTTTAAGTCCCTTTAAGATGTCATACTGATATACATAAGCCTGATTATGGCAAGCTACAAAATCAGCTTCATTTATCAGATATGTAGACTTAATAGGCTTCTTACCAAATCTCAAGTGAGAAATTGTTACACCGCCGGATTTTTTAGAATCATAAGAGAAGTAACCTTGGGCATATAAATCAGTATTGTCACCGATTATTTTAATAGCACTTTTGTTTGCACCAACAGTACCATCAGAGCCCAATCCCCAGAACTTGCATCTGATTGTTCCTTCTGGAGCTGTGTTAACTTCTTCTTTTACTTCCAATGATGTATATGTTACATCATCAACAATACCGATTGTAAATCCGTTCTTTGGCTTGCTGCTCTTTAAGTTTTCAAATACTGCCAATATCTGAGCAGGTGTAGTATCCTTAGAACCTAATCCGTATCTTCCTCCTACAATCAGAGGAGCATTTTCTGTTTCATAGAACAGAGTTCTTACATCCTGATACAAAGGTTCTCCTAATGCACCTGGTTCTTTTGTTCTGTCAAGAACAGCGATTTTCTTAACTGTCTTTGGCATAACATTGAAGAAATATTTTGGTGAGAATGGTCTGTAAAGATGTACTTTAATTACGCCGACCTTTTCTCCCTTGCTTATTAAGTAGTCAATTGTCTCTTCTATAGTCTCTGTTACGGAACCCATTGCTACAATTATATTTTCTGCTTCTGGGTGTCCATAATAAACAAATGGTTTGTATTCTCTTCCTGTAAGTTTGCTTATCTTATCCATATAGTCAGCAACTATATCAGGAACTTGTTCATAGAACTTATTTGAAGCTTCTTTAGCCTGGAAGAATATGTCTGGATTCTGAGCAGTTCCTCTAGTTACTGGATGCTCTGGACTCAATGCATTATCTCTAAACGTTTTAACAGCATCATAATCAACTAGTTTTGCAAAATCTTCGTAATCTATTACTTCTATCTTCTGAATTTCGTGAGAAGTTCTGAATCCATCAAAGAAATGCAAGAATGGCACTCTGCCCTTTATTGCTGCTAAATGAGCAACGCCTGCCAAGTCCATAACTTCTTGTACAGAACCTGAAGCTAGAAGTGCAAATCCTGTCTGTCTCGTAGCCATAACATCTGAATGGTCTCCAAAGATGGATAACGCATGCCCTGCAATAGCACGAGCAGTTACATGGAATACTCCAGGGAGAAGTTCTCCTGCAATTTTATACATATTAGGTATCATTAGAAGAAGTCCCTGTGAAGCAGTAAATGTGCTTGTCAGCGCACCGGCCGCTAAAGAACCGTGTACTGCACCAGCTGCTCCTGCTTCTGATTGCATCTCAACAACCTTTACCTCTTGTCCGAAAATATTCTTCTGGCCATGAGCTGCCCACTCGTCTATATTCTCAGCCATCGGTGATGACGGCGTAATTGGAAATATTGCAGCCACATCTGTAAAGGCATAGGCGACATACGCAGCAGCCGTATTGCCGTCCATAGTCTTCATTGTTTTTGCCATTGTGAAACCCCCTAACAATTATATTTAATATCCATATGTCCACATTTAAGTATATTAAATATTGCCTTCAATGTCAATTTGAGTTATTAAAAAAAAGTTGCAAATACTAGCAATAATATGAAATATGGTTAATAAATGTAATATTATTAGTATGTTTTTAATAATTACTTATTGCAATTATTCTACATTTTCCCGTCATTTTAGTTAAATATTAGATGGCCTTTACTTTTCATTTCTTGGCTTATAAGCAATTGCATCCATCTGACACAAGCAATTTTTCCCAACAAAATCCGTCACAACAGTCATTCTTGCAGGAGCACCGTTTTTGAAATACTCTCGGAATACATCAGCGCCTTTTCGGAAATCATCAACATTTTTTATGTAGAAATTTAGCTGTACAATATCGTCTAGGGTTGCATTTACTGTCAATAATGTTTTTTTCATACTTTCAAATGTAGCTCTCACCTGATGAACAATATCATTTTTATCATGTCCTCCGGCATGATGTGCTAAAAAAATAAAATCACCAGCAACAACACAGGATGAACAAGTATCATCTCCACAATGAGTCGGCATTTTCAGTATCATTTTTCATTCCTCCCATAAAAAAATAAACAAACGACTTTTCACTTTTAATGCTCAAAAATCATTATGTTTATTATATAATAATTTCTGTTGTTATGGAAAGTACAGCCAAAAATAACTTTAATAACATTAACTCCTTCAAGCTTTTTAATGGCAAAATGCCCCTGACAGTTTTAATACCAACTGCCAAGGGCATTACTATATTTATTCACTTATTTTCCAAAATATCTCTCCAAAAGTCCTTTAAATGCTTTTCCGTGTCTTGCTTCGTCTTTGCACATTTCATGTACAGTATCATGTATTGCATCTAGGTTAAGCTGTTTAGCTTTAGCTGCCAATTCCTTCTTGCCGCTGCAAGCGCCATACTCTGCTTCAACTCTCATCTGTAGATTCTTCTTTGTATCAGCAACTACTACTTCACCCAACAATTCTGCAAATTTAGCAGCATGCTCTGCTTCTTCAAAAGCAATTCTCTTGTAAGCTTCAGCTATTTCGGGGAAGCCTTCTCTATCTGCCTGACGGCTCATAGCTAAATACATACCTACTTCTGTGCACTCTCCCATGAAGTTGGCTCTTAAACCTTCAATAATTTCAGGATCTACATCTTTTGCTACGCCTATTCTATGTTCATCTGCCCACTGTAAATTATCAGCTGACTGCTCTACAAATTTCTCCTTAGAAGCCTTGCACTGAGGGCAAAAATCTGGAGCCTCATTTCCCTCATGGACATAACCGCATATTGTACATACAAATTTCTTCATATTACAAACCTCCTATATATAAATTAGTATTTCTACTAGAATTAACTACATGCTGATTATACTATATTAGATTTATATATGCTAATTAGCTTTTAACCCAAAATCGGCAATTTAATTAATATATCTTATCAATTAATAATAATTCTCCGTTTCTTTGCTTAAATCTAACTTTTTGAATTTATTTCAAAAAAGACAAGCATAGCCTTTGAAATTAAGAACTATGCTTGTCAAAGATTAATTTACTATAAGGAAGTTTTTAACCGCATTTGGAGAATCCGCAGTTTCTGCAAATCATGCATCCGCCTTCATGTTGAACTTTTGAACCACATTCAGGACAGTATTTTACTTTGTTCCAATTTAAGCTTTCATCTAAAGTTGCAGAGGTTTCCACAAAAGCTACTGTACTATGACTGCACTGAGTCGAGCATAATGAACAATTGCCTCCGCAGCCTAAGTTGCTCTCTTCAATGGCAGTTGTAAGTTCTTCTATTGTCTCAACATCCTTTACTTCCACCTGCATGTTTAATACCTTTTCAAGTGTTCTTCCTATGGCATCAGGACAGGATAAAACCTTGAGACCTTTTTGTCTTAATGTAGAATGACATCTTATTCCTCTTAACTGCTCAATTATTTCCTTAACGTCTACTCCGGCTCTTAAGGCAATAGATATCAACCTACTTGTTGCTTCTGATTGAGATGGACAACCCCCGGCTCTTCCCAGGTTTGCAAATACCTCGCAAATGCCATCTTCATCCGAGTTAACTGTTACATAAAGATTGCCACAGCCTATCTTTATTTTCTCTGTTATACCTACTGTAACATCAGGTCTTACTCTTGCTTTCAAAGTCTTTTGTTCTGCTTCAGTTTGTTCTTGCTGCTTGCTTGTGTCTTTATTAACTGCTCCGATGTTCAATACCTGTGATTCGCGGCTTCCATCTCTGTATATAGTAACACCTTTACAACCCAGTTTATATGCAAGCATATAAACTTTTCGTACATCTTCTCTGGTTGCCTCTTTTCTGAAGTTCACAGTCTTTGAAACAGCATTGTCAGTATACTTCTGGAAGATAGCCTGCATTCTTATATGCCAAATAGGATCTATATCATGTGCTGTACCAAATACTCTTCTTACATCTTCAGGAATTTCTTCTATGTGCCTTACTGAACCCATTTTAGCTATCTTTCTCATAAGTTCTACACTGTAGAATCCTCTTTCCTTTGCGACCTTTTCGAAAAGCGGATTTACTTCAGGAAGTTCATCATTGTCCATAACATTTCTTATAAAGGAGACAGCAAAAAGTGGTTCAATACCGCTGGATACTCCTGCTATTATTGATATGGTCCCAGTGGGAGCTATAGTAGTTGTAGTAGCGTTTCTAAGCTTCATGCCTTTTTTAGTATATATGCTCTTATCAAAGGCAGGGAAAGCGCCTCTTTTTTCCGCCAGCTTAGCTGATGCCTGTTTAGATCTTTCGTTTATAAATTTCATAACTGACTCTGCAGTATTTATTGCCTCTTCTGAATCATACGGGATGCCAAGCTTTATAAGCATATCTGCAAATCCCATAACACCCAGACCAATCTTTCTTGTTTTCTTGGTCATCTCATCTATTTTCTCAAGGGGATATTTGTTAACATCTATTACATTATCCAAAAAGTGAACAGCTGTATCTACTAAATCTCCCAGTTTATTAAAATCTATTTCCTTTTTGTTTCCTTTGTTTTTTATACAATTAACAAGATTTATTGAACCAAGATTGCAGGACTCAAATGGAAGCAGGGGTTGTTCGCCGCATGGATTAGTGCTCTCTATTTCTCCCAATTCAGGTACTACATTATCTCTATTCATTCTATCTAAAAATATAATTCCAGGTTCCCCATTGTTCCATGCCATGTCCACAATAAGATCAAATACTTCTCTGGCTTTCAGCGTTCCTTTAACTTGCTTTGTATGAGGTTCTACCAATTGGTATTCCTCATCCTTTTCAACAGCTTCCATGAATTTTTCTGTGATGCCGACGCTTATGTTAAAATTAGTGATTTCTTTATCATTTTTCTTACATTGGATAAATTCAAGTATATCAGGATGGTCGACCCTTAATATGCCCATATTTGCGCCTCTTCGTACGCCGCCCTGCTTAACAGCTTCCGTAGCAGAATTAAAAACCTTCATAAAGCTTATTGGGCCTGAAGCCACACCACCTGTAGAATTCACAGCAGAACCTTTGCTTCTCAGACGTGAAAAACTGAAGCCTGTTCCACCGCCACTTTTATGTATTATTGCCGCATGCTTGATAGCATCAAAAATACCTTCCATGGAATCTTCCACTGGAAGCACAAAGCAAGCGGAAAGCTGACCCAATTCTCTGCCTGCATTCATCAAAGTAGGCGAGTTCGGTAAAAAATCCAGATTAGCCATGATATCATAAAACTTTTTTTCAAGCCCGCTGATATCTTTATCTGGTTCATAAATCTTGTCTGCACTCGCTATAAAAGAAGAAACTCTTTTAAATAATCCTTCTGGTGTTTCGATCACTTTTCCTTCTTCGTTTTTCGCCAAATATCGTCTTTCCAACACCTTAAGACCGTTTTCCGATATCATTTAATTCCCAAGCCCCCTTAACAATCTATAGTATGCGGTTTCATTCAATACACAATATATTGTATCATATGATGCATTATGCTACAAAATGACTATAGTACTAATTTAATCATTTTTGCCTAGTTTCTGCTTAATTCGATATAATTGCTCTATATATCTTTTGCTCATAAATTTATTAAGAAAAAAATCAGCGCCTTTAAGCGCCAATTATAATTTTTAGCAATTCCTCGGCTGTCTCGTTTATCAATTTACCTGCTTTATATTTCATATTTATTTTTGATCCTTCTACAGTTTCTATATCAGCATTTTTAACCAAATCAATCTTCTCAATAAAAGCACCTTGTATGTTAAAATCCTTATCCATCGCAATAAAGGTAGGAACTTTTATCTTGCCATCTACTTTATATTCATCTAATTCATCCTTAACATCATCTCGGGTAACAAGTCTCAGAGTTATATTGCTATTAAAGCTTATCATTTTTTCCAATATGGACAAATTAATGTGACAGTCAGGGCACCATGGCTCAACTACACCCAGGATATTTACTTCCTTCTTCAGACACATAATTTTTTCTTTTATTTCGCTGCTTATCTCCATAGGTATGTAATATTTCATGAATTTTTTCTTATTGTCTTCATCAACGTTAAACATAAAGCTTCTGAAGCTTAGTCCTTTATCAAACAAGTTCTTCAAATTATCACCTGCATTTCATTATTCTTACCAGAAAATTATGAACACCAATCCAACAATACACGTTATTATACCACTTATCCTAGCAAATAACAAATATGTATCACTGGGCTCGGCATCTTTTATTTTCCATCCTACTTCCCATTTCCAGGCGGCTCTTGGATTAATTACCTCCAAAACTCCTAAAGCAAGCAATATAAATCCTATTATTGCCATCATGCCAAAACCCCCTCTCACATATTTTACTATATGACTATTTAGGTTACAAGGGGAGTTGATGTGTTGCTCAGCGCCTTTATAAATAGTACGGTAGAAGCGAATAGAACTTGCAAGCATCAATTATATCTGAAACAGGGCAGTATTCATTTGTCATATGTGCCATCTTCTCAATGCCTGCACCAAATCCTATTGTCGGAATTCCAAGTTTTCCTGCTGATGCTACTCCATTAGTGGAAAAATCCCATTTATACATAATTGGTTCTTCACCCATAAGTTCCTCATAGGCTTTTATGCAGCTTTGAGTAAGCTTATGATCTTTTTTAATCTCCCATGCCGGAAGAAAAGAGTGAAGTACAATTTCCCCGCCTGTCCAACTGGTTCCAATTGCATCATATATTTCCCATGAAGCATCGGTTCCTTCTATTAACTTGTTCATCTCTTCTGCCACGGTTTCTTCATTTTCTTTCAAAATCATTCTCCTGTCAATGTAGATACTGCAGCTTTGTGGAATAGCATTTAAAGAAACAGAAGTGCTTTCTATTTTTGTGAGGGCTATTGATGGACGTTCACCTGTAAGCTTCATATATTCTTTTCCAAGTGATTCAACACGCTTTATAATTTCTGCCATCTTATATACTGCATTAACTCCTTTTTCCGGTGCGGCTCCATGAGCGGATACACCAGGCATAGTTATCTTGTAAATAGCTCTTCCCAAATGACCCAATGAAATCTGCAAATGAGTGGGTTCGCATATGACCACATAGTCTGGTTTCAAATCATTATCCACTATGGCATGATAAAGCCCTTCTCCATCAAAATCTTCTTCCATGACTGAACAGCAAATATAGATGGTCTTGCCTTCTGCCAGGCCCAGCTTTTTCATTATGGCTCCAGCATATACGGAAGCAGCAGCGGAACCTTTCATATCACTAGAACCCCTGCCATACAGTTTGCCATCTTTTATTACTCCGCCATATGGGTCATATTTCCAGTTTTCAGGGTCATTTACAGCAACATTGTCAATATGAGAGTCAAATAACAGTTTCACATCGCCATTCCCGATTCTTCCGATTACATTACCTATCCTGTCGATATAGGCTTCGTCATACTCAAGGGCTTTCATTTCTTCCAGAATTCGTCTTACTACTGCTTCTTCTTCACCTGTCCTGCTTTTTATTTTTACTAAATCACTTGCAAAACTCAGCAATTTTTCTTCCAGGAGATCCACCATTTCTTTTATCTTTTCTTTCATTCTGCTTCCCTCCTAAAATCACCACATTATTTTATTTTTCTGATTATATTAAAACTACTTACATACAATATTAACATATTATGGTTGCGGTGCCTATGGTATTCCTTATAGATCAGTCACTAGTCTCTAGTCCCTAGTCACTAGTCTTAAGGTAAGTTTTATTCTTCTTAAGAACACTAAAAGGTATTGCTTCGATAGTGTAGCAAACTAGAATAAGCATATGTGCAGTTCACATGAGTATTGATTTTGGTAACTCTAAAGCTCATATTCTAAGAAAAATCTAACGCCTTCCAAAGGCCCTCCATGTCCTGGAAGGCTTGGGCAGCCTCCTTGCTGCCCATACAATTTTTCTAAGAATACTTCGCCAAGAGTTACAACAAAATCAATAAATAT
>Ga0134092_1000650_pt1 | contig 34374 bp, 34 predicted proteins | sample 3_6taG_FD_94454 | JGI IMG/M metagenome (GOLD analysis project Ga0134092, IMG submission 94454) | Switchgrass degrading microbial communities from high solid loading bioreactors in New Hampshire, USA - 3_6_20_6_A3 metaG | ecosystem: Engineered > Bioreactor > Semi-continuous > Anaerobic >... | reverse complement strand
CCATCATCTGAGTAGCTGTTATAACCGGCTTTCCCAGAGAATTAGCCATGGCAATAAGGTGTTTTTGTACAAGTGGAATGTCCTGGGTAGGAATCTCTACTCCCAGGTCACCTCTTGCTACCATGAGTCCATCTGCAACTCTCAGGATTTCTTCACAATTATCAACACCCTGCTGATTTTCTATTTTCGCTATTATCTGTATATGGTCTGCTTTTCTCTGTTCCAGAATCCTTCTTATTTCGTATATGTCCGATGCCTTCCTGATAAAGGATGCGGCAATAAAATCTATATCGTTGTTAATACCAAAGTTTATATCCTCAACATCCCGTTCGGTCACAGCAGGAAGCTTTGATGTGGCTCCAGGAATGTTCACATTCTTTCTATCGGTGACTGTGCCGCCATTTACTACCTGGCAGAATACATCTGTTTCATTCTTATCCAAAACCTTAAGTTCTATCAAACCGTCTGCTATCAATATCCTTGACCCAGTGCTTACTTCTTTGGGCAGATTCTTATAGCTTATGCTGACGATTGTATTATCTCCTTCTATTTCTCTAATGGTTAGTGTAAAAGAGTCCCCGGATTTAAGTTCAGCTGAACCTGTTTTAAATTTGCCAAGTCTTACTTCTGGTCCTTTTGTATCCAGCATAATGGCAACAGGCTTGTTGAGCTTCTGCCTGGCCTTTTTTATATTGTCAATTCTCTGTTTATGCTCTTCATGGGTCCCGTGGGAAAAATTCAACCGGGCCACATTCATACCAGCCATTATTAGCTTTTCCAGCATCTCTATGCTTTCACTAGCCGGCCCTATGGTGCATACAATCTTGGTTTTTCTCATTGTTTCACCCCACTAAATTGATAATATCTTTGCCAGTTCATACATGTCCATATTAAAAGTCTTTCTCATTTCCAAAGCTTTATCAATGTCTTCGTCAATTATTTTATTATCTCTTATGCCTACTACCCTTCCGGATTCTCCATTGAGCAGCGCTTCTACAGCTTTTGAACCCAACCTGCTGGCCAGGATCCTGTCAAATGCAGTTGGATTGCCTCCTCTTTGCAGATATCCCAGTATTGTGACTCTGACTTCCATACCGATTTTATTATGTATTTCTTCTGCTAATTCAGTTGCCTTTCCGACTCCTTCTGCCAGCAATATTATGCTGTGAAGCTTACCTCTATTCTTTCCCTGCAGCAGCCTTCTGCATACTTCATCGCAGGAATAGTCCACTTCTGGAACTATGATGCTTTCAGCACCACCTGCCAGGCCGGCATATAGCGCAATATCTCCTGAGTTTCGTCCCATTACCTCGATTATGCTGATTCTCTCATGGGATGTGGTGGTATCTCTTATTTTATTTATTGCATCCAATACTGTGTTGACTGCAGTATCAAAACCTATGGTATAGTCTGTATAAGCCAGATCATTATCTATGGTTCCTGGCACTCCTATGCACGCTATGCCCCTCTTGCACAATTCCCTTGCTCCTTTGAAGGTACCGTCACCACCTATAACCACTATACCATCAAAATCAAATACATCTGCTATGTTTATTGCTTTCTTTATACCTTCTTCTGTCTGAAATTCCTCACATCTGGCAGTTCTTAGTATGGTTCCGCCTCTATGTATTATATCCGCAACAGAAGAAAGGTTCATTTCTATAACATCTCCATGTATAAGTCCGTTATATCCTCTTTTTATGCCATAGACTTTAAGACCATTGTATATTGACGTCCTAACCACAGCTCTTATGGCAGCATTCATGCCAGGAGAGTCTCCTCCACTGGTCAATACGGCGATATTCTTCATTAAGTCTCCCCCTTATATTAGGTTTGATAAATATATGATAAAAAACAAAAACACCTAAGTGTTTTTGTTTAGAGTCCTGATTCATATATTATGTTTTGTGCATCCTCTGCTTCGCCTTCGGGCACCAAAACCTCAAAATAGCCATCTTCCCTATCAGATCCTTTGTTGACAGGTTGTATCTTCGCCAGCATGCCTTCCTGTGACAGAAGCTCTTGTACTCTTTCGGCTGCTTTTTTATTTTTAGCAATGTATATTACTGTCCACATGCTAGATGCCTCCTTTGGTTAACGGACTACTCTTTATCCTAAGTTTAATGCAATATAGCTATTATTTCAAGGCAACACATTTATCTCCGCATATTTTTTTTAACTCATTCAACAAAGAATCATTGATGCAAACCCATATGCTGCGAGATGCCTGCATAACCCTTGATTTTCCTTCATATTTCCTGGCTTCATCAACTATATAAACCGGATGATCACCTTTATTTTTCCTTAGAACTTCCTTTATTTCATCAAGAAGCTTAGGGTTTTTTTCCGAATCTATCTTGATATATAGCTTATTGCAACCAGGCTTATTATTTCCATCTTTCTTTAAGGGAGTTATTTTTTCACAGATTATTTTTGCATTCTCTTCTTCTTTTATACTGATTCTGCCTTCAACAAGAATAATATTGTCGGGCTTAAGCAAATCCTTATATTGTTCGTAAGTTTTTGGGAATATGATCATTTCTATAGTTCCATATAAATCTTCCAATTGTGCAAAAGCCATCATGCTGTTGTTTTTTGTAGTCTTTGCCTTTATTGATTCTAATATGCCCCCCATGATTACTCTTTTGTTATCCATCTCAAGAATAAATGTCTCCATATCCATTTCATCAGAAGGATCAATAATTAACTGAGATGTATTGATGCTTGTTCTGCTGTCCAATTCCTCCTTATACTCCAAAAGAGGGTGACCGCTGATGTAAAGGCCCAGCATTTCCTTTTCCATGGCCAGCATCACATTCTTAGGATACTCATCTAATTCAGGATATATTTCCTCATTTATTGTTATATCACAAGCAGCATTGTCAAAAAGGGATAATTGACCATCAACATTGCTCTTTTTCTGGTCATGCAGACAATCCATTATCCTTTCATAAACTGCCATCAGCTTGCTTCTGCAAACACCAAGGCTGTCAAAGGCACCGCATTTGATCAGGCTCTCTACGGTACGCTTATTTACTACTCCCAAATCCACTTTATTTATAAAGTCATATAGACTTTCATATTTTCCCTTTGCTTCTCTGTTTTCAATTATTGAGTTTATGGCATTGATTCCTACATTTTTGACTGCTGCCAGACCAAATCTTATTTTATTGTTCTTAACCGTAAAGTTTACGTGGCTTTCATTGATGTCTGGAGGCAGCACTTCTATTCCCAGTTTTCTGCTGTTTAATATATATTCCGCTACCTTACTGCTGTTGTCCATGACGCTGGTTATAAGGGCTGCAGTAAACTGTACTGGATAATAGCGCTTAAGCCATGCAGTCTGATAGGATACTACAGCATAAGCAGCGGCGTGAGACTTATTGAAGCCGTATTTGGCAAACTCCGACATCTCATCGAAAACCTTTTCTGCAGTTTCTTTATCTATACCATTTCTTATACAGCCTGGGACTACTACATTTCCATTTTCATCGCATATTCCATAGATAAAGTTTACCTTTTCCTGAGCCATTACATCTGCCTTCTTTTTTGACATGGCTCTTCTCACCAGATCAGACCTTCCCATAGAATATCCCGCAAGCTCTCTGAAGACCTGCATTACCTGTTCCTGATATATTATACAGCCATAGGTAACGCTTAATATAGGCTCAAGCTTGGGATGGAGATATTTAACCAGCTCAGGATTGTGCTTATTCTTAATATATCTTGGAATCTGATCCATTGGGCCAGGTCTGTAAAGCGAAACTCCCGCAATGATGTCCTCCAGGCAGTTTGGCTTCAGTTCCTTCATGAATTGAGTCATACCAGCACTTTCAAGCTGAAATACTCCATAGGTTTCTCCTTCACTTATCATGTGATATACCTGGCTGTCGTTGTAATCTATTTTTGAAAGATCAGGAACTTCAAGTCCCTGTTCTCTTATAATATTCAAAGTATCTCGAATTACAGTCAAAGTACGAAGACCGAGAAAATCCATCTTCAGCAGTCCCAGTTCCTCCAATGTGGTCATTGGGAATTGGGTTGTAATAACATCTTCGTTCATCTGGAGAGGAACATAGTTTGTTACAGCCTCCTTGGCAATTACGACCCCTGCTGCATGGGTGGAAGCATGTCTTGGCATACCTTCCAAAGCCCTGGACATATCCATGAGCTGTTTGATATCTTCGTCCTCTTCATACAGGTTTCTCAGCTCCGGGTTCACATTCAATGCCTTGTCTATGGTCATGCCCAACTCCATGGGTATTTTCTTGGCTATGTTGTCCACCTGGGCATAGGGCATGTTCAAGGCTCTTCCCACATCCCTTATGGCAGCTCTTGCTGCCATGGTTCCAAATGTGATTATCTGAGCTACCCTGTCTTTGCCGTATTTTTCAACTACATAATCGATAACTTCCTGTCTTCTCTCATAGCAGAAATCAACGTCAAAATCCGGCATGCTTATTCTTTCCGGATTAAGGAATCTCTCAAAAATTAGATTATATCTTATTGGATCAATATCTGTTATCCCTACGGCATAGGCTACGATACTTCCTGCTCCAGAGCCTCTTCCCGGGCCAACCATTATCCCGTTTTCCTTGGCAAACCTAACATAGTCCCATACTATAAGGAAATAATCTGCATAGCCCATTTTTTCTATGACACTGAGCTCGTAATTCATTCTATCTCTGAGCTCATCTGTGATCACTTCGTATTTTTTCTTCATGCCTGTTTCACAGATATGCCTTAGATAAGCATCAGAGGTATAACCCTCAGGCACATCAAATTTGGGCAAATGTATCTGCCCGAAGGTAAAATCAACATTGCACCTGCTTGCTATTTCCACAGTATTGTCTAAAGCCTCCGGTGCATATTTGAACAACTCATACATTTCTTCGGAGGATTTTATATAAAATTCATCAGTTTCAAATTTCATTCTGTTTTCATCATCAATGGTCTTCCCTGTTTGTATGCACAGCAGAACATCATGGACTTGGGCATCTTCCCTGTCTACGTAGTGAACATCATTGGTAGCCACCAATGGAATTCCCGTTTCATGGGACATTCTTATCAATTCCTGATTGACCAATGCCTGTTCCCTTATGCCATGATCCTGTATCTCAAGATAGAAATTGCCTTTTCCGAATATATCAAGATATGTTAGTGCTTCTTCCTTTGCCCTCTCATAATTTCCATTGAGTATATACTGCTGTACAGAGCCTGCCAGACAGGCACTCAGTGCAATTATTCCTTCTGAATGCTTTCTCAGAAGCTCAAGATCTACTCTGGGCTTATAATAGAAACCCTTTATGAACCCCTGAGAGACAAGATATGTGATATTCCTGTAGCCTGTCTCATTTTCAGCCAGAAGCACCAGGTGATACTGGTCGCTGTCGTACTTTGGATCCCTGTCTTCCATGCCTCTGGTTGCTACATATACTTCACAGCCAATAATAGGCTTTATACCGTATTTCTTTGCTTGTTTATAGAAATCCACAACTCCATACATGACTCCATGATCCGTAATGGCTATGGAGGACATGCCCAGAGCCTTGACCTTTTCCATCATCTTGTCCAGCCTTGCAGCACCATCCAAAAGGCTGTACTGAGTATGAACATGAAGGTGTACAAAATCCCTCATAATATCTTATCCTTTCATGTCTTCTATCTATCCAAAAGCTTACGCATGTTTTTCTTGTACAATTCTACTCCAGGTTGATCAAAGGGATTGACTCCCAGCATATATCCGCTTACAGCACATGCCTTTTCCATGAAATACACCAGATGCCCGAAACAATGCTCATCTATGGCAGGCACCTCCAGGGAGATAACCGGTGTACCTCCTTCTTCATGAGCTCTCATAGCACCCTCACAGGCAATGCTGTTTATATCGTTAAAGGTTCTGTGAACCAGATAATTCAAACCATCCTTATCATCATCAAGATGCGGGATACTCATATCTGCAGGTGGATTTTTAACCTTTATTATGGTCTCAAATACATTTTTAGTGCCTTCCTGAAGATACTGTCCCATAGAATGCAAATCTGTAGTAAACTGAAGCATAGCCGGAAAAATTCCTTTTCCTTCTTTGCCTTCGCTCTCTCCGAATAGCTGCTGCCACCACCTGCAGAAATACTCCATGGAAGGTTCGTAATTTATCAATGTTTCTATATATTTTCCTTTTTTATGCAATATGTTTCTCAATACAGCATATTTGTAGCAGTTATTAGTCACCAGCTCTGGATTATCATATAGCCTGCATGCTTCTTCTGCTCCTTTTAATACTGCTCCAATGTCTATCCCAGCAACCGCCATTGTGAGCAAAGCGGCTGGAGTCAGCACCGAATACCTTCCTCCGATATTAGCAGGTATTTCAAAGGTTTCATATCCTTCCTCCCTGGCTATTTCAATCAAAGCACCTTTCTTCTTATCGGTAATGGCTACTATTCTGTTCCTTGCTTCCTTTTTCCCGTATTTCTTCTCAAGCATATCCCTGAACACTCTGAAAGCCATGGCTGTTTCAAGTGTTGTTCCTGATTTGGATATTACACATAGGCTGAAATCCTTGTCTTTGATTTTGTCTGTAATTGATCTGATATATGTTCCGCTGATGTTATTTCCTGCAAAGTATATATCAGGAGAATCTGACGCCAGCATCTCTACTGCTGCCCTGCTGCCAAGATAGGAACCGCCTATGCCTATTGATATGAATGCCTGGGAATTCTCCCTGAGCCTTTGGGCAGCCTTTATTATCCTTTTTATCTCTTCTTCATCATATTTCAAAGGCAGGTCAATCCAGCCTAAAGGCATCTTATCATATTCATCCTTGCTGTGCAGTCGTTTATGGATTAAAGATATCTCATCTGAATAGGATTTCAATTCCTTCTCATCTATAAAACTGTCTGAATACCTGATATCTATCTCCATCTATGGATGACCTCCTATTGATTTCTTTTCTTTAATTCCTCTGCCAGTTCATCCAGCTTCCTCAATCTGTGATTGACTCCTGATTTCCCAACAGCAGGATTCAACATTTCGCCTAACTCCTTCAGGCTTGCATCCTGATGCAAAAGCCTTGCCTCAGCAATATCTCTGAGATTTTTGGGCAGCTTATTCAAGCCCATATGTTCTTTTATATATTCAATATTGTTTATCTGCCTCATGGCTGCATTGACAGTCTTGCTTAGATTGGCAGTCTCACAGTTGACCAGCCTGTTCACGTTATTTCTCATTTCTTTATATATTCTGACATTCTCCAGATCCAGCAATGCACTGTGAGCCCCAATGATGTTGAGAAAATCAACTATATTTTCTCCCTCTTTCAGATAAACTACAAAGTTATCCTTTCTCAAAACTATTTTAGCATTGAGTCCAAAGCTGTTTATGAGATTTTTTATGTCATTGGCATAGGTCTCATTGCTTGTTACTATCTCCAGATGATAGGTCTTTTCCGGATCGCTGATGGAGCCGCCTCCAAGGAACACACCTCTTAGATAGGCTCTCTTGCAGCAATCTTTCTTAATTATGCTGTTGGGTATTCTGTTATTTATCCTGTGTCCTTTTGAAGTTTCATTGACTATATAAAGCTTCTTAAGAATATTTTCCGAAGCTGCATCCGAATCAACCAATAGTGTATAGCTGTAATTCTTCTTCAGTTGCTTATTCTTGGTCATGGATACCTTGGTATTAAAGTCAAAGTTGTTCTTAATCAATGAAAATATGTTTCTAGCTATAGCCGCATTTTCTGTAGTGAGTTTTATACCGATCCTGTTCCTGCCTAATATCTGTATTGTTCCGTTCATTTTGATCAAAGCAGATAATTCTGCTATCTGACAGCATGATTTTTCATCCTGCAGTTTCGCAATTTCATTCTTTACCTTTGACGAAAAGGACATTTAAGCACCACCTTTATTTGATCGTACCTAATTTATTCAAAGGCCACAGCCTGAATACAGCCTTTCCCATGATATTTTCTCTTTTCACAAATCCCAAGGAGCTTGATCTGCTGTCCCTGCTTTCCGGTCTGTTGTCTCCCAGAACAAAATACTTATTTTCCGGCACTTCTGATGCTTCAAATCCATTTTCATAGGTGGGAACGCTTATATAATCTTCTTCCAATAGTTCTCCATTTATATACACAAATCCATCTTTTATATCTACATTTTCTCCCGGCAAACCTATGACTCTTTTTATCAAATCCTTATGCTCCAGATTATCATTTAAAACAACTATATCTCCTCTTTTAGGTGCCCCTAATCTGTAATTCAGCTTGGATACTATGAGAATCTGGCCTTCGTATAAGGTTGGTTCCATAGAAGGTCCCTTAACATATGCAATCTGAAATATGAAGGTTTTAAGTATAAATGCAATGATAAAAGCAGTAACAATCAGCTTTATCCAGGATATTATTTCTTTCTTAATGTTCTCGCTCAAATTTATCTCTCCCCTTACTATTACTCAATTTTATGGTCTTTTCTCTCCTGATTCAGTAAGGTGAATATGCATTTTGACAATTCATTATAGTCATGCCTCACATAACCCTTATCAATTCTTACAAAATCGCCTTCCACAGTTTTGATATTTCTTGCTTTCGCATTATCCCAATCAATCTCCACTGCACTTGCATATTCATCCATGTATTTTAATGCCAGTTCTTCAGGTATTTTCCCTGTATTTACAATGGCATATTCTATTATATCATGTTTTGCATGTGTATTTATAGCATCAATGTGATCACATAGATTGTATCCTATGGTCTCTCCCTTTTGTGTCATTATGTTGCAGACATATATCTTCATAGCCTTTGATTCATATACTGTGTCAGCCACATTTTTTACCATGAAATTTGGTATTATGCTGGTATACAGGCTTCCGGGACCTATAATTATAGCATCAGCTTCTCTTATGGCTTCCAAAGCCTCTTCCATAGGCTGGCAGTCTGCCGGCTCAAGAAATACCCTTTTTATCCTCTTGTTGATGCTGAATTGCATTTTTGGTATCTGGGACTCGCCTTTTATAATAGTGCCGTCATCCAATTCAGCAAACAGCGTAATATCATCCAATGTCACAGGAATAACTTTTCCCGTTACTGCCAATACATTGCTTATTTCCCGCACTGCATTGTCAAAGCTGCCGCATATATCGTTAAGTGCAGCAATAAAGAGATTTCCAAAGCTTTGGCCCTTCAGGCTGCCTTCTTTGAATCTGTATTCCATAAGCCTTTCCATGATAGGCTCTGTATTGGCCAAGGCTAATATGCAGTTTCGTATGTCTCCGGGAGGCAGCATCCCCAAATCATTTCTCAGTATCCCAGAACCTCCCCCGTCATCTGCCATTGTCACTATTGCAGTTATATTGGATGTATAAGACTTAAGGCCTCTCAGTAAAGTTGACAGGCCTGTGCCTCCCCCTATTGCAACAACTTTTGGCCCACCGATAGACCAGCCATTGTTTTTGACCAGTTCTTTTGACCCCTTTATATTCAATTTAATCGTCCCCCATCCTTAATCAGTTTCCTTCTTCATTTATATCTCTGTGCTCCAGAATAACCCTGTGATCCTTTTCCTTCAACCTCTGATAAAGCATATTGGCCATGGTGACGGAGCGGTGCCTTCCTCCTGTACAGCCGATGGCTACCACTAGCTGGCTCTTGCCTTCCTTTATATAATGCGGTATCAGGAATTCTATCATATCCACAAGTTTTTCCATAAACTCTTTAGCTTCAGGCCATTTCATCACATACTCACGTACTTCGTCATCATTTCCGCTGAGTTTTTTCATTGTTTCTATATAATAAGGATTGGGCAGAAATCTCACATCAAAAACCAAATCCCCATCCAGGGGTATACCGTATTTGAAACCAAAGGATATTATATTTATAATAAGCTTTTCAGTTTTTCCGCCTTCCACAAAAAGATGGATTATCTCCTGTTTAAGCTGCGAGGTGCTCATATTAGTTGTATCTATTATATAATTGGCCTTCTTCTTGATTTCATCCAGTTTCATTCTTTCAGCATTTATACCTCTGATTATCCTCCCATCGCCTGCCAGGGGATGCATTCTGCGACTTGTTTTATATCTTTTTATCAATGTCTCATCAGAAGCTTCCAGGAATAAAATTTCATAATTGAAGCCCCCTGTTTCCAATTCTTCCAGGCTTGATTGGAGTTGATCGAAGAATTTGCCGCCTCTTATATCTGTTACTACAGCAACCTTCTCTATACCACCCCTGGTCTGGCTGCATATTTCAGCAAACTTCAATATAAGGGCAGGAGGCAAGTTGTCTACACAAAAGAATCCCAGATCCTCCAGAACCTTGACAGCCTGGCTTTTTCCTGCTCCTGAAAGCCCTGTAACAATTACAAATCTCAAAATATCCCCTCCTTTAGCAGCATTAAGATTTTAAAGCATTTATTATCTGGTGGCTTGTCAAGCCTGCCATCTCTGCCAATTCTATTGCATTTCTGAAATTACCTACATCTTCAGGTTTATGCGCATCACTGTTTATAACAAATTTGGCTCCATGACCGGCAGCAGCCTTAAGATATTCAATAGTCATAATATTGCTCTTAGCATTTATCTCAAGTGCAGTGCCTGTTATGGCTGCTGCTTCCGCTAGACGGCCAGTATCCATTGAAATTCTTGCACCTGGATGAGTTATTATATCCACCTTGTACTTCTTAATTGCATTTATCATTATGTCAGTATTTTTCTGTCTTGTTTCCTCTGCCATTGACTTGCTTAAGCCGGAAAGATAATTCCGGCCATATATATTAACATAGCTTGGAATGCCTTTCAGGCGAACCATCATATGATATCCAACAAGAAGAATATCCATATACTTCATGGCTTCATCGTCTATATCTATTTGTCCATCTCTGCTTATTATATTGCATTCTAAGCCGAAAAGAACCTTAAAATCCTTATTTTTTTCATTGATTTCATCTATTTCTTCCCTTATCCTTTTTAGCTTTTCCCTCTTTACCCCATATGTAAAGTGTCTCAATCCATGATCTGTAATGGCTATTTCTTTCAAGCCTTTTTCCCTTGCTGCATTTACATTATCCATTATGGTTCCTGTTCCATGACTGTATATGGTATGTGTATGGTAATCTGCAAAGAGTTTTATCATATGTTCACCTCTCAATATTCATATTAATTATATACCACTCTTAGTATTATCAAAAGAAGATTTTGGATTCTGATGAAAAGCAAAAGCCACAGAGACTTCTGATGTCCTGTGGCCTTGTATTATTCAAATTTGCCTAAAAGCTTTACCTCTGTCTCCAGCTTTACTCCGAATCTCTCATAAATGGTTTTCTGGATATGCTTTATTAAATTATATACATCCTTTGCAGTGGCATCTCCTTTGTTTACTATGAAACCACAGTGCTTCTCTGAAACCTGAGCTCCTCCAATGGTCATTCCTCTCAAGCCTGCATCCTCTATAAGCTTTCCAGCATAATAGCCTTCCGGTCTTTTGAAGACGCTTCCCGCACTTGGCATATCCAAGGGCTGCTTGTTCTGCCTGCGCTCTGTATATTCATCCATGAGGGCCTTAATATCTGACTTACTGCCTTTCTTTAACTTAAACGTACACCCCAGAACTATATAGTTGTGCTTGCTTATAATACTCTTTCTGTATCCGAATTCCATTTCCTTGTTCTGCAATATCTTGCACTCAAGATTGGAATCCAATACCTCTACGCTTTCAATAACATCCTTCATTTCTTTCTCATAGGCTCCGGCATTCATTGCAACTGTCCCTCCAATAGAACCTGGTATGCCGCAGGCAAACTCCAGCCCCGTCAGAGAGTTATCCGCAGCAATCTTTGCTACTTCAGGAAGGCTAGCCCCACATTGGGCTATTATCTTATCATCTACTACCTCTACTGCTGATAATTTTTCTCCAAGCTTGATTACTGCTCCCTTAATTCCTTCATCTGATACAAGAATATTGGTGCCGTTTCCTATGATGTAATATGGGATGTTATTTTCCTTTACGTATCGAATGAATTCTATAAGCTCGTTTACATTTTCAGGTTCTATAAATATATCCGCATTTCCTCCCACCTTGAATGAGGTGTGATTCTTCATAGGCTCATTTAGTTTAATATTAGAAAACAAATCAGTTAGATGCAAAACATAATCCTCCTCTAATATCGGTCTTTAAGTTTCTATATTCCTTATTATCCCTATGGGAGTTTGCTCTGAGCATTGTCCCAGCGGATTATCCTTCAATATGCCAAGAAGTTTTTGACGATCCATCGATTCCTCAGAAGTACCAAGTATGTTGCCTCCTAAATCGTTTATATCAACTATTGCAACCTGTGCCTTTATGCTTTCGCTTATTTCTTTGGCAACTTTATCGGGATTCTCAGGTCCCAGCACTACATATCTATTGTAAGGCGGCAATGTATTGGGTGTGGGTCCGTCAATTGATGAAGCCTTATAGCCTGCGATTCTGTAAAAATCCCCTCTTCGTCCGATGAGCTTGCCAAAAAAGCTTACAACAGCTGCAAAAAGTATCTTCAATACACCGCATTCTCTTAATGCCATTTCCATAGTCTCCGGTATTCCCAAGCCTATGCCTGCTGGTGTCTTTGTCACGAATCTTGATAACAATTTAGCCAATGGTCTTGGTTTGATTTCCTCTAAAGGATAGGCTCTTCCCTGGGTTATGGCTACCGCCTTTTCGCTGATAAATACTATATCATCTTCCTTTAAAATCTCCTGAGTATACTTTTTAACCACATCTACAATATTATCATCTTTCATAATCACATGGGTCTTTACAGGTATTCTTAGGTATTTCTTATTATTATATTCAATTACCGGCTGTTTTTCTTTCTTTCCCCTTTTTTCTTCCGACATTTTATCTCCTCCGATTACCTAAACAATTATTATTTAATTATACAACATTATATCATCAGGTATCTATATAATTATTTGACAAAATCACGTATGTTAATCATTTCAATCAGGAAAATATCTGCTTACCTGGCTGCTGATATCCTTCAAAACCTCTTCAGGGGATTTTTCGCTGACCAGCATTTCCTTTATATTATATTGTATTACTGCATTTATTTCCTGCCAATTTTTATTCTTAGGCAGATTCTGAGCATAATTCAGGTTTTCACTTATACGCTGCATTTCTTCATCTTCCACATATAACAACGCTCCCGATTTTCTCGGTGAAAAATATCCGAATCTGGTTAAATCCTCAGTAAAGCTTTTATCTGTGATATACTTTATAAACTTCGCACACATCTTCCTTTTTTGGGGGTCTTCCTGCTTGAATATTCCATAACTATAGTAAGTGTCATTTAGATACATGGGTATTTCTACATCTCCTGTGGGATAATCAGCCACAGTAAACTCAAGATTATAACTGCCTGCCATATTTCTTATATAGGGAACCATCCAGGCATCTGCAAGAAATACGGCGCATTTACCCTGCAGAAATGTTAAAAAAGCCTGATTCTTGTTGATTTCTCCAAACTGTGGATGGGCAACCTTGTGTGTATGCTTGAGATCATATAGCTTTTGCAGTCCCTTTAGTGCCTCAGGTCCATTAAAGGCATAATTGCCATTATTGTCAACGAATTGAGCTCCATCGCACATCAAAATTCCAGAAACATTGTAGCTTCCTAAATCAATATATCCATTAATGCCGTAAACGTTTCCTGTGCCTCTCCTTCCTCGTTCAAAGGTTAGCTTTTTTAAGCACTCCACAAATTCAGAATAAGTCCATTGGCCATCCTGAGGCAGTTCCACATTCTTTTCCTCAAATATTTTTTTGTTCAGCAGCAGAGTATAACCTCTGGCAGCCCAGGGAATCCCATAGATGCTTCCATTGTAGCTTACAGCTTCCAACGCATCCTCTTTAAAGTCTGCTTTATCCTCATCAGTGATATACTCATCCAATGGCTCCAAAAGTCCTGAAGCTATGAAATACCAATCACTGCCCACTGGAGCGATGTCGGGTGCGGCACCTATCTTCGAAGCTGCCATCAGTGTAGTTCTGCCATCCTCTGCTGATATAGGCCTGAATTCTATGTATACGCCTGGATTGTTCTTTTCAAACTCCTTAATCCTTTTATCGATCCATCCCAGCCTGCTTCCGTTTGTAGTATCCAGATTTGGATAATCCCAAAAACTTATTATTCCCTTCCACTCTGCTTCCTCTGTTTTTGGCACATAGCTTTTTTTGTAATCAACAGCGTATTTTCTGAATAATGCAGGTCCGGTAAAAATATATAGTATTATTATAATGCATAAAAAAAGCGTTACAGCCCTTTTGATTGTCACAAACACACCTCCTTAATTGAACTATGAACTATGAACTATGAACTATGAAATCTGAGCTCAGAACTCAGAGATATGAGCTCAGAACTCAGAGATATGAGCTATGACCTATGAACTATGAGCTATGAGCTATGATTTATGAGCTATGGACTATGGATTCAGAGCTCAGAATTTAGAGTTCAGGTTTCAGTATTATTAGTAAATTTATATTAATTTTTTGCGATTTTTAGCACAAAAAACAAATCAGCAGGTATTGCTACCTGCCTATTGTTCATCCTTATCCACCTTATAATTAACATTTGAATATGGATTGTTATAATTGTTATCAACGGGCTCTTCCGGCATTATAAATGCTGCTATAATGTATGCCAGGAAAACAGGAAATCCTGCACTCAGGAAGAAGAAGGCAACCCATATCAACCTCACTATGGTCACATCAATCTCAAAATACTCTGCCAAGCCGCCGCATACACCGGCTAAGGTCTTGTTGTGCCTGGATTTATATAACTTTTTATTCATATCGTTTACCTCCATTACTACTTCTACGCTTCTGTAACTATATACGATATAGGATGGGAAAAGTCTTATTTATTGAAAAAATTATATATATTTTCTGCTGCTTTTTTGTTCATGCCTTTTACCTGGGCTAATTCATCAACACTTGCCCTCTTGATGGCTTCAATGTTTTTGAAATGCTTAAACAGGGCCTTTTTCCTTTCCGGTCCTATTCCCTCTATTTCATCCAATACGGATTTTTCAAGCTTTTTCTCCCTCAGGCTTCTGTGATACTCAATGGCGAATCTGTGCGCTTCATCCTGAATAAATGCCATAAGTTTAAATGCCTGGCTTCTTGGAGGAATGTTTATTTCTCTGTCCTCATATATAAGCCCTCTTGTCCTGTGTCTGTCATCCTTAACCATTCCGCATACAGGTATGGACAGATTCAATTCTGTCAGTACTTCCAATGCGGCATTAACCTGTCCTTTCCCACCATCTATCATTATGAGATCGGGGAATTCAGAAAATTTCCCTCTGGTATAGTCCCCATCTTCTTCGTCTATTTTCTTTCTTTCCTCTAAACCGTGGGTAAACCTTCTCCAGAGAATCTCCCTCATGCTGCCGTAATCATCCTGGCCTTCGAAGCCTTTTATCCTGAATCTTCTATAGTTCTTTTTGGACGGCTTGCCATTTTCAAATACTATCATGGAGGCCACATTGTCCACTCCCTGAATGTTAGATATATCAAAGGCTTCAATCCTATAGATTTCCCTATGATACAGCTCCAAATATCCAGCCAGTTCTTTGCAGGCTTCGGAAGTCTTCTTGTCCTTCTCGGCCTTCTCCATCTCCAGTCTCAAATTCTCTTCTGCATTACTTTTCGCCATTTCCACCAGCTTGCGTCTGTCTCCTCTCTGGGGAACTGTTATGGAAATCTTTGAACCCTTCTTGCTGGTGAGCCATTCTTCTATAAGCTCCTTTTCTTCGAACTCATTGGAGACCAGTATCGTCTTGGGTACATAAAGAGCCTTGTTGTAAAATTGCTTCATAAAGCTGCTTATAATCTCTCCTCCGTCGCTGTTGCCTGCATCGGACAGGAAGAAGGTTTCTCTGCCTATCAGCTTTCCGCCTCTCACGAAGAAAGCCTGAACACATATCAGTTCCCCTGATTCTGCATAGGCTATTACATCCTGGTCTTCCAATCTGGAGGATATGATTATCTGCTTCTCATTTATCTTTTTAACAGCCTCTATCTGGTCTCTAAGCTCTGCAGCCTTCTCAAATTCCAGGTTCTCTGCATATTTCTCCATCTTCCCTTCCAGTTCGGAAAGCAAATCCTGCTGCTTGCCTTCAAGAAAAAGCAGCACAGAGTTCACCAGCTTGTTGTACTCTTCCTTGCTTACTTTACCAGTACAGGGAGCTATGCATTGATTTATGTGTGCATTGAGACAGGGTCTTTCCTTTCCTGCTATTCTTTCAATGTTCTTGCTGCAACTTCTAATGGGGAATATTTTTGATATTAACTGGATGGTCTGGTTAACAGCCTTTGTATCGGTATAAGGGCCAAAATATTTTGCTCCATCCTTTTTTATCTCTCTGACCTTAAGAACCCTGGGGAAACTTTCATTTGTTGTGACTTTTATATACGGATAATGCTTGTCATCCTTGAGCATAACATTATATCTAGGCCTGTGCTTTTTTATGAGATTGCACTCCAGTATCAAAGCTTCCAGTTCATTTGCCGTAATTATATACTCAAAATCCTTTATATTTTCCACCATTGCCTGAACCTTGGCAGACTTAGCAGCAGAAGCCTGGAAATATTGCCTTACTCTGTTTTTCAGATTTATGGCCTTTCCTACATAAATGATGTGGTTATTCTCATTCTTCATAATATATACGCCAGGTTTATCAGGCAGATTTTTCAGTTTTTCTTCTAAGTTCAGCATTGGCTTTACCTCATCTCTATTTGGTTAAACTTTGTTTGATTTAGTAAATAATATTTTATATAATATAGCTACTGGCCGCTAGCTTCTAGCCGCTGGCTTCTATCATCAGTCGATTAATATGACTTAGGAGCCTGACTCCATGAATATATAAAAATACTGAGAGGTGTTAAAATGTCTAATTCAATGAAGCTTATAATATTTATACTCTCCTTGTTCGTTTTTATCATCTGTTCCACAATCTTTAACATGATTCTGGCAGGATTTCCTGCAACTCAGGCTGAAACAGGGCTATTGCCTGTAATAACAGGTTACTTGAATATTATGTTGAGTACTATGCTTTTGGTCCTTTCTCAAGGGTATTTTCGCACAGTCTATATCCGCAAAACTATGAATAAGCTAGGCAGCTATAATATAATAGGAGAATACTATGTGGCTCCCTTCAGAATCGTTGATAGAATACTCATATACGTATTCGCTTCATTGTCGGTCGTATTCCCCATATTCAGCGGCGATACCCTGAAACAATATACCAACTGGGGTATAGCCTTGCTCATCATATTTATTATTATAACAGAAATATTGTTTAAATTCTTCAGCAAAACCATGAAGATAGTAGTTACAGATAAAGGTATAGCAGTTAAGGGATTCGACCTTCGCCTTGAACTGCCCTTAAGCGCAAATTATCCAAACGGATCCGGATTCTATCCCTTTGAAAGAATCGAGGGCTTCAGATATATGAAGAAATCTTTGGTTCTATATCAGTCCTATGATCTTGGCCCCATAACCATAAATGCTCCGGAAGATGATATTAAGAGAATAAAGGGTTTATTGCTGCAAAACCATGTACCTGAAAGCAAGATCAGCAGATAATATAAATTGGTCTTCAAAATATTTTTGCATTACCTATTTATTTCGTACTCATAATATATTATAATATGTCTACCAACATATGTTATTAAATTAACAACAATAGAAGGAGTGTGGGTTATGAAACTAAATGGTAAAGTTGCAGTAGTAACCGGAGCAAGTGCAGGAATGGGCAAGGATATCGCGTATCTTTTTGCAAAAGAAGGTGCAACAGTCTATGCAGTAGCCAGAAGGGCAGAGAGACTAGAAGAACTGGCAAAGAGCGCTGATGGACTGGAAGGTAAGATAATTCCTTTTGTTGCAGATTTAACAAAAAAGGAAGATGCTGAGAAAATAGTTGATTTTGCATATAATGATGCAGGCCGATTGGACATCTTGGTTAACAATGCAGGCATAATGGACGATTTTAGTCCTGTTGGAGATGTAAAAGATGAAATGCTGGAAAAGGTGTTCAGCTTAAATGTTTATGCACCTTTCTACAGCATTAGAAAGGCAGTAGATATTTTCTTAAAGCAAGGAGGAGGCAATATAATAAATGTTGCATCCATAGGCGGCTTGTATGGTTCCAGAGCAGGAGCTGTTTATACTGCTTCCAAGCATGCACTTATAGGCTTGACAAAGAACACCGGATATATGTATGCAAAGAAAAACATCAGGTGCAATGCAATCTGCCCAGGTGGCGTAGAAACAGAAATTGCATCAGGAGATTTCATGAAGAATGTAAATCCGGAAGGCATAGGCATAATAATGCCAAATACTGTTGGAAATCCAAGAAACGGAAAACCAATGGAAATTGCAACAGTAGCATTGTTCCTGGCTTCTGATGATTCCAGCTTCGTAAACGGTCAGTGCATAGTTGCAGATGGCGGTTGGACTGCATTTTAATTAAGATAATTGTATTAAAAAGGGCAAGCAGAAATCTTAATTTCTGTTTGCCCTTATTTTTTCCTTACTTACACACGTCTACCCAGGTGCCTTTTGTCACTTCAGCCAGATAATCCACTGATATTTTCACAGCAGTATTGGCTCCTCCTCCTGCAGGATAAACATAGTCAAACACCTTCAGAGATTCATCAAGGTATATATCAAGAGGTTTAGTCAATCCAAAAGGACAAACTCCCCCTACTGGATGGCCTGTAGCCTCTTCCACTTCTTCCGGGCTTATGAATCTTGCCTTTTCTTTGAAATAATCCTTAAACTTTCTGTTGTCCACCTTCACATCGCCCTTTGTCAATAACAGAATATCCCTGTCTTTAAGCCTGAAAGCCATGGTCTTGGCTATCCTGGCAGGTTCTACTCCCAGTGCAGCTGCAGCCAGATCTACTGTTGCAGTACTGCATTCAAACTCTATTACTTCCAGAGGAAGACCCTCTTCTTTAAATTGCTTCTTAACTCTTTCTATACTCATTTTTTCCTCCGTATTTGAAAATTATATGCAATTTGTAATCCTTTACCATGTTTATTATACATCACATATGTTTATTTATCCACCTTTTCGCCCGCTATAAAACTCCATTCTTATTTACACAGCAAAATTAATGCCTTATAATAATACTTGTCTACCTATGAGCTCTTGGCCATATATGACGACAAATTATTAGATGAAAAGGGATGATAAATTGAAAAGGAAAATAAAAATGGCTTCACTATTGGCTCTTTCTATGTTGGTATTATCGGTATTATTGTCAGGATGCAGTTCCCGCAATGCAGAATCTGCAGACACTTCCAATGTCATAGTTGCAAAAGTAAACAATATTGAAATAAATAAAGATTATTTCGATGAGATATTTGATATAGCCAAAACTCAACAAGAAGAAACCAATGGACCTGAAATTTGGAATCATGAAGTTAATGGTATTAAATTTATAGATTATTTGAAAGAGATATTGCTTAACAATATCATAGATGAAACTATTATGCTGAAAAATGCAGCAGATTTGGGTATAACAGCTTCTGAGGATCAAGTGGACATGCAAATTGAATATATTAAGCAAAACTTTGAGTCCGAAGAAATATACAGAGAATATCTTAAATCTCAAAGCATTACAGAAGAGTATGTAAGGAATAATATCAGAAAAACATTGATAATAAATAATTTATTTCAGGAACTGACCAAATCTATAAGTGTTCCTGAGGAAGAATTAAAAGCCGCTTATGATTCAATAAAAGACAGCATGTATAATGTGAGAGCAAGTCACATTCTAGTAGAAGACTTTGAGGAAGCCAAGAAAATACTTGAAAGAGTAAAAACCGGTGAGGACTTCAATAGTTTGGCAATGGAGTATTCCATAGACCCAAGTGCAAAGTTTAACAGAGGAGATTTGGGATATTTCGGTACAGGTGAAATGATTCCAGAGTTTGAAGTAGCAGCTTTTGCATTGGAACCAGGTGAAATAAGCGATGTGGTAAAAACCGCTTATGGCTATCATATAATCAAACTGGAAGATAAGAAAACTGTTACATTTGAAGAAGTTAAGCCTCAGCTGGAACAGCAAATGCTTCCTCAATATAAGAGCCAATATATAACAACATATTTTGAAAACCTTAAGGAAAAAAGTGAAATTGTCATCTATAAGGAAAACCTATAATAGGTTTTCCTTTTTTACTTCAAAAATACCCAAGGGCAAAACTTTTTCTCCAATAAATCCAAAAACCTGAGAAGCAACAAGCCCAAAAGACTTAATGCCAATATTCCAGAAAACATATCCAGATAATCTACCATGATCCAGGCATTCATAATATAATACCCAATTCCATAGGTGGTAGCAAAGTTCTCTGCAAAAAACAATGTAGATATACTTATTCCCAGGCTGAGCCTTAAGGCTGAAAAAAGCCTTGGCAGTACTGCAGGCATTATAAGATGTTTATACATACCTGCTTTTGATACTCCCATAGATATTACAGAGTAAAACAGCTCTTTGGGTATTTCCTTTACCCCGTCTCTGACTCCGATTAACATCTGGAATATGATTATAGTAACTATTAGGGTTATCTTGGCAGTATTTCCTATGCCCAGAAGAATCATGAATATTGGCAGGAAAGCTATCTTGGGCAAAGGATATAGTATGTAAATCACCGGCGAGACTATGCTGTCAGCCTTTTTATTCATCCCTATCCAAAGCCCAAAGGGTACACCTATGATTATTGATATACCAATGGCTATCATTATCCTCCCTAAGCTTGCCATAAGATGTCTAGACAAGATATCAGGAAATATATATATAAATCTCTTAACAGTACTATAAGGACTGGGAATGACATTTGATTCTATTGACCAATGCAGAACATACCACATTATGACTACAATAATGATTCCATATAGAGTTTTGTTTTTAATCAATTTTTCAAGGACTTTCATTTGTTTTACCTTCCTCAAGCCATCTTCTTACCTCAAGGCATATGTTGTAGTAATCAATTCTGGAGCGGATTTCCACATCGCCAAAATAGGGATTTTCAATTATCCTTTTAATCTTTGCTTTTTCCATTATCACTATCTTCTGTCCCAAGAATACTGCCTCTTCTATGCTGTGGGTAACGAATACGATGGTCACAGGTTTTTTCTTGTAAATTTTCAGAATCAAATTCTGTATATTCTCCTTGGTCATGGCATCCAAAGCAGAGGTAAACTCATCCAAAAGCAGCAAATCAGGTTTTATTACCAGAGTTCTGGCAATGGTAACCCTTTGTTTCTGACCTCCGCTCAGCTGAGCCGGATACTTGTGTTTAAGGTCCTGTATATCCAGTTCCCGAAGTATCTCATCCACCTCTTTATTTATCTGCTCCTTTGACATTCCCCGCACCTTTAAACCCAAAGCTATATTGCCCCAGACAGTTTTCCAGGGAAGCAGGCCGTAATCCTGGAGAATAACTCCTGTTTCCCTTCTGCTTCCCTTCACTCTTTCATTTTTTATATATATTTCACCCTCAGTAACATCTATTAGACCTGCCAGCAAATATAACAGTGTGGTCTTGCCGCATCCTGAAGGTCCTATAATGGCACAGGTGGTATTTTCTTCAATATCAAGATTTATGTTGCTCAGCGCCACATCTGAACCATATGAATAGTTCAGATTTCTTACTTGAATCATTATTCAACGAACTTCCTTTCAACAAGCTGTTCCGGCTGAATATTCATGTCTTTCTTTAACACTTCTTCTACCCAGGATATTATTTTTTCCAGATAAGCATTATCAGGCAGATATGCCTTTGTGTATTCTGGAAGAATCATAGAATCCTTGATTTCAGGCTTCAATGCCAGTTTTTCTATTAAAATTTCCCTAGCAATAGATTCATCCTTATTTATATCCTCTACGGCTTTGTTATAGGCTTCATGGAACAGCTTAATGGCTTCTTCCTTTTCAGACAGAGCTTTTGCTGTAAAGCCTAAAACATCTGGGCAATAACCGTCTTTAGGGTCATATACTCTCTTTTCCAATCCATCCAATGCTCCCATTGAAGCCATTGGCTCAGGGAAAAGACCCATATCTACATTGCCGCTTTTTATCATTTCCAGACGAGCAGGTATTTCGTTGATAAATACCTTTTCTATGTTGTAGTCATTGCCTAGCCACTCATCTATGAGGAAATTGGTAACACTAACTTCCATCATGGCTACTTTTATATCCTTCTTCTCTACATAGCCTTGCTTCACCAGAACTGGAAACATGCCTGATGTTATGGTAGTAGCCTTTATATCGAAACCGCCGTTTACATTGGTTGCAACAGCTATCAAGTCTGTCATTGCTCCATCTATTGAGTTGGTCTGCAGGGCGCTTTGTCTATCCTGAGCATTGTTAAATACAATCAGCTCTACATCCAAGCCTAATTCTTTGAAGTAACCATTTTTTTCTGCAATAAGCATAGGTGCTGCATCTACTGCAGGCATGAGCCCTACTTTCAGAGAAAGATTTTTTGGCTCCTCTTTTACAGTTTCTTGTTGTCCTTGTTCTGGAGCTTTGCCACCGGTACAACCTACGCTAAACACCATTGTTAAAATCAACAATCCTACCAGTAAAGTTTTAAACTTCATTTTATGTAAAACCTCCATGTGTATAAATTTTGTGCTAATAGTATTTTACTGCTAATATCGGCATTCTTCTAGTATTATTTTATATAATAACATTCGCACCAATATTATTTTATTATTCTATATCTAAGACTAATTATTATTTAGTCAAATAAGATATAATAAAATAAATGATATCCCACAGGCAGGTGTATATATTGGATAGATACTATATAAAAGCATCTATGGAGTTGCACGATTGGAAAAAGAAGATGAGAAAGAAACCCTCTATTATAAATAAAGCATCAAAGGGTGTACAAAACAGAATAAACAGCATACTTCCTCAGAAATATCATGAAATAGTTACTGCAGCCATCAAGAACATGGTAAAAGTTGTGCTGACAGGCTCAGAATATATGAGCAAAAAAGTTGATGCACTGATGCCCTTTGAAGAAAGGGAACGATTGATACGAGAAAAGATTAATTTTTATAAAAGAACCGCCATGCTGGAAGGTGCAGGCACCGGTGCCGGAGGCATACTGTTAGGTTTAGCTGACTTTCCATTATTGCTAAGCATAAAAATCAAATTCCTATATGATGTTGCATCAATCTATGGCTTTGATGTAAGAGATTACAAGGAAAGATTATATATATTGAAAATCTTCCAGCTTGCCTTTTCAAGTCAGGCTTCGGTAAATAAGGTATTTGATGAAATGGAAAACTGGGAGGAGTATTCAAAAATCCTTCCAAGCAGCCTGGAGCTTTTTGATTGGAGGGAATTCCAACAGGAATATAGAGATTACATAGATATTGCAAAGCTTCTCCAACTGGTGCCTGGCATAGGTGCAGTAGTAGGAGCATATGCCAATTCAAAGCTTATGGATAAATTAGGTGTCACAGCCATGAATTCATACAGGATGAGGATATTATATTGATTAGCTTCTTTTTCTTATAAAGTTATCATATCCATGAAAAATCTCAATATAAACCTCTTCCCATATAATCATATTTCCTTAATTAAATCACATTCACTGGTGCTTATTTTATGTATAGTTTTTGATGATATATTCTTTATATCATATGATTTTAACTCAATATACTTTCAATTAGGAGAAAACTTAATACATTTTACACCTCCAGCAGTAGCAAACTAGCTCAAATCTAAATAATGTATTTACCATTATTAGCATAATTCAAAACCACATTGATTTTTTGCCTTTTTCTGTTATCTTCGTAGCATCAATTCAGTATCTAGTATAAATAAGCTAATCAACTGCTGCAGATAAATTATCATCTTGATAAGTTAATATACAAGAGATATTACGAGTACGTTTTACTACTTCTTTATCAGGAGAACCCAAAGTATTACTGCCTATAGTCTATCATATTTTTCTTATTATTTATTACATCATCCAAATCATTATATCTATTGCATTCCACTAAGCTCACTATTAAAACTACAATGGCAATAAAGATAATTACCTTTCGCTCAGAATCCCTTTTTTATACTTTATCTTTGCTAATTTGAACATATAATTACTCATTATATCTATGTATAACTTAATCATCTTTTAGGTCTTCCACAAAATAGTCTCTCAATCTCTAAGACTATAAACAGTAACCTCTATAACTACTTGATATGATTACCTTGCAAGGTACCTTCTTATATATACAATTAATCTTTCATTTATCATTTAATAATATAAAGAACAAAAGTAGTATTTTGTAACAGTTTTTGAAAAGCTTTATTTATTTTTTTTGCCCGTTTCTTTTTTTAGTAAAAAGACGTTTTTATATAGTGAAAAAATTAATCAAACGGCCGTTTGAACATCTAAAAATAATATATAAAGGAGGATATTATAATGGGACACAAAACAGTATATCTTAATTATCATATTGACAGGGTTAAACAAGAAGAACCCGGTGGCTGTGGTATAGCTTCTGCTGCAATGAATATTAACTATGTAACAGGCAAAAATTACTCTTATTGGGATATTAAAGAATCAAATGATGGTAATGTATATGTAGATTGGTCAAAAATTATTCAAAATTTGGGAGAAAAAGGATTAAAGCATGCAAGAATTCCATCAAATGGAACAATGTCTGATTTTGAAAAACTAAAAACAGACTTATTTAATCAACTCTATTATGACAAAAGACCTGTTATTGCTTATATAGAGAATGACGGGACTCACTTTGTTGTTGTGAATGGTTTTCAAGGTACTTTAGCATTCTTCCCAGATGATAATGGTAACGAGTATCCTTCACCGGCAGGGGCAACAGCATATATGTTTAAAATTGTTGACCCTGGTTATAACGACCATTACACATTAGCCGATGTAATGGATCATTATAATGGCGATTTAAAATCTCTTCATTTCTTCTATAAATAATATTAGAGTAGTACTTTACCCCTCTAATTCCCAAATCTCTACTGAACTATCCTTAAAAACATCCAAATCTTCGAGATTGTCGGGATTTATGTTTATAAATTTCAAATTCTTATATTCTTTAAGCGGTGATATTCTTTTTACATCGGTTTTCTTTAAATGTATTGATTCTATATTGCTGACTCCTGATAGTTTATTTAAATCAGTTATTTTTGTATTAAGCAAATCTAAATCTTTAAGATTTGGTAATCTATCAGGCAAAATGTTTATCTCTATCAAAGGATTATCGCTTAATGATAGTGACTGAAGGTTTTTCATCTTAGGAAAATTATTAAGGGATTTTATTTTATTGTTGTATAGGGAAAGAGATTCTATTGAATCCATGTCAGGAAACGTATTTACATCCTTTTCAGTTAATCCGCTATTTGTTAAATTTATTTGCTTAACATTTTTCAAATGCTTTAGTGATTGATAATCATGAACATTTGGTACATTATTTAGTCCAAAATATGTCAACTGTTGCATATCCCTTAGAAACTCAATATTTGTTAAATCCTTACTGTCATAAATACTGAGCTCTTTTAATGAAGTTATGCCTGCTATATTTTTAACATCATCATTATTTGCATTGCAAATAAGTAAGTCTTTCAGTTTACTCAACTTCTTTAGCTGCTGATAATCATGAAAATTTGGTACATTATGAAATTCTAAGTCAGTCAATTGTTGCATGTTGCTTAGAAACTCACCACATGTTAAATCCTCACTGTCATAAATGCAGAGTAGTTCTAATGAAGTTAATCCTGCCAAATTTTTAACGTCCTCATTATTTACGTTGCTTATATATAGTACCTCCAGCTTTTTTAAATTCTTCAACACGGAGTAATCCTCTAACTTTATATTTTCACCAAGGTTTATATTAAGATATCTTAAATTGGGCGTTTCTAAAAGAATAGAAAAGTCGTATTCTTTACCATCTTCAAAAGCATAATCTTTAAAATATAAATATGTTACTTTCTTTAAATCATTTTTTGTGATTTCTTTATAGTATTTACTTATATCATGACTTTCTATTGCCATTAGTACAGGTTCTGGATATTTGCCATATAATAATTCATTGCCATCATCTATAGTCGAAGTATTAGATGTATTATTGCCATACTGAATATTATTGCAACCAATAATAAAAATAGCACAAATTAAAACTAATAATGAAATCTTAATAAATCTCATTTCAGCTACCTCCGTAAAATATTGGATTTCATCATTAATATTTTACTTTAAATGGTTTGTTTTGGAAACAGATAAATAATGATATAATCCTAATTATTCTAAAAATTTCAGAACTATATTTATATACCTAACTCCAACGCAATATGCTTTCCTTTAGGAGAAGCTTTAGTGCGTTCTACACCGCCAGCAGTTACAAACTCACTCTATCTTTATGACGTATTTTCCCATTATAAACATAATTCAAAACCATGTAGTTTTTTGCCTTCTTATATTATCTTCCCAGCATCAATTCCGTATCTGATATAAATAAGCTGATCAACTGCTGCAGATATATTATCATCTTGATGAATTCTCCTTTTATATAATAGTATCATTGAATATTCTTATAACCCTTTACTAAGCTCAAATTCTAATTAAGCCTATATTAAGTTTAATAGGTACATATCAATTATTACTTATGTATCTTTGCTGAGATTATAGTGCAACCCATACCTAGTTGGATTAATCAAATGACTCAATATTAAACAGAGACTGGGAGTTTATTTTTTCGCTTTCTGATAGAATAAATCTATATGAAGTTAATCTTTATTTAATATGTTTTATGAAAAAAAGAGAGAATCCTTATTAACCTTAAGGATTCTCTTTTTCATATACTTAATTTTCAGTCTGCGATGGAGTACTATGATTTATAATCTATTTTGCTATATCAACTTAATTTATCGTTTTTAGCATATAATTACGGCCATATACAAACTTTATGACATACTGATCATATATCTTATTATAACTTGTATCAGTTCCCGGATCATATATCTTTTCATATACAGTAGCAATTTCTACTTTCATAGCACCAATTCCACCATATGCTTTCATCTAATCAAGCATTTCCATATATTTATCTGCTTCAATGCTATCCATTATATTTTCAGTAATATCAATAACTGTCAAAACTACATTCAATGCTGAAATTATGCTGCCTATAACTTTATTAGCAACGCACTTATTTAATTGAGACATCATTGCGTCAGTTATTTGACCTGCTGTTATCCACTCTAGAAACTCCATTGTATCCATAGAATATTTTATCATGAGCCTCTTTTATCTGATTAATATTTAAATATACAGTATCATATCTAACTGCCATATAGTTATCCCCTTTCTTTTAATTCTATAAATTAAATAATCTGTTAATTTTGTCTACTACTAATAAAATCATACAATAAAAAAAGAATTATAATGCTTTAATATCTGTAAAAACTTAACAAAAAAATTATGTCATATACCTTCAATTATCACTTGCCATAATCCAGCCCCTTTATGCAATCTTTATCCACCTTTCAATAATTTGTTAAACTATTAATTAATGATAATATATTCTTCCAAATTTAAACCTTATTTCTATCTTACTTCTGAGGATTTTTCTTAAGAATATAATCCTTGATCTGTTTCATATCACTTCTTATATCTTCCAATAAATTGAATTTTTCTGAAAGCCTTGATATTATCTCCTGATATTTTTTTTCTCTTTCTTCCTGTATCATATCCCGTTTTTCCTGCGCTTTTAGAATATAAAAGATTAATACTATGCTTAAAGCAGCCCATATACCTTGTGATAATGCAAGCTTTACAAGTTCATTTTCCATATTCATTATCCCCCATCATCATATAAGTTTCTCTAAGATTGTTTAGTGCTCTGTTTTTTATTCCATTTACCGCTTGTCTAGTAATGTTAAGCCTGTCCCCTATCTCTTTATAAGAGTATCCTAATAAAAATTTTTCTTTAATAACTCTTCTTTGCAGTTTAGGTAAACAGTTTATTAAATCTTCAAAAATTATTCTGCTTTTATATTTCATGTCTGACTCATCTAATATCAAATCCATATTTACCTCTAAAAAATCCTCCATATTAATAACATACTTTCTAAAAAGATTGATTTTTTTGTGATTAAGAGATTTAACTATATAATTTACAACCAAACCATCATTTTTTTCAGGGAAGATATTTAATTTGATATCCTTTATTAATTCTATAAAGCTTATTATTAAGTCAGTTTCTGCCTCTTCATAATTTAGCTCTTTTGTATATTTCTTAATAAGTGGATCAAATTTTTTTATTAGTGTCATAAGTGCTTCCTGGTCTCCATCCTTTGAACGTTCAATAAGTTCCCATAGTACTGTCTCCATCTTTTAACCCCCTTTTAATTGATTTTGTTTTATCAATTAAAAACGAAGGATTAAGTGTAATGTAAATTTTAAACACTTATTTATATTTTTTGATGTTTTGTAATATTATGTATATAAGTAGTTGACTGATACATAGCCGTTCTGCAAATCAGAATATTCTTGTTAAATGTTCTTATTAGCTGTAATGTTGGAAAATCAACACAAAGCATTTCAAATTGAGAAACATCATATGACCATTTTTGAGAAATGTCGACATCGATAAGATGTAATCAATAGGGTTGTAGAAGCAATACAATAGTTAACTGAAGCTAATAGATAGAAGTGATTGTATAGTTTGATAATAAAGAAATGTACATATATTAATTAGTTTTTATAAATTAAAATAGCCATAGCGCTATATGCGCCATGGCTATTTTAATACACCGCTTCTTGGCAACCCGACTATCATAGTGCTTCCACCTTAGACTCGTGGCTTTGCGTCCCTACCTTTCGATAGGTTTGCTATTATCATATAGCGTGAAATTTATTTTATTGTTCAATTGAAATTCAATAACTTAAAGTTTATACATATACACAAGATATACACCTTTTAGATCTTCCACTAGATCAGTTCACATAAAAAGAAATTATTTATCAACTTCCTATCTCTAATATTTCTAAGCCTTCATACTTTAAACTAAAATAATGGATAAAAGCTATTACAGAAATAAATCAGGGAACAGAGCACACCCCAAGCTGATGACATGTTTGAAATAGCTTATATTAAACAAGTCAATGAAGAAATCTTATATTAGCCAAATTATTCATGATGTGATTAATTTTAATAATATACTGTACAGCATCAGGGTATGAATTAATATGTCCCGACTCACACTCTGATTGCGTTGAAATATAATTAACTTTAATAAACCCATCCTTTATGAGTATGATAAGTTTTAGTAGCAATAACTGGTTAATTGCTATTCACCTTATAAAGACATTATTATTTATAAAATGTAAATGTCAGTTTTTTCCCTACAATAAAATAATATGATAAAATATATTTGGAGGGAATTTCAACAGGAATACAGAGATTACATAGATATTGCAAAACTTCTCCAACTGGTGCCTGGCATAGGTGCAGTGGTAGGGGCAAATGCCAATTCAAAGCTTATGGATAAATTAGGTGTCACTGCCATGAATGCCTATAGAATGAGGATTATGTGATATAAATTTTTAGCCCCTGCAGAAAACCAGCAGGGGCTGTTTATGTAGTGTGTATGTAGTACTATTTGCGCAGCTTATCAGGCATCTTTGGTTGATGAAGCACCCAATAGCAACATGTTCCAACGGAAGTCTTTGCTACAAATAAAGCCAAACATGCTGCCATACTTAGAAGATTTCGCTTTAATTTCATAGTAGCCACCTCCTTTATTCTTTATATGAAATATATCATATTGGTTTTTCATTTGAAACCGATTATGCATAAGTGGTAAAGCAAATGTCATATTTGGTATTTTATCTTAATAACTTACTATCATTTTCACCATTTGACAAAATCCACTTGTTAATTAGTGGTATAATATAATTAAGCAAATACTATTGGAGTGATTTGATTGAATTTAAGTAAATGGCTTTTAATAATCTTTTTTTCCCACCTATAATACTTGCATTAGTATATGGAATAATAAATCCAAAAAATAGTTTTTTATTAGGCAGAAGATGGCAATTTAAAAACAAAGTGGAGCCATCCGAATTCGCATTAGATATGCATAAAATATTTTGTATTGCCATGTTGATAGTAACATTAATAATATTATTTTTATTGATAATCTCTTAATCGTTTATTTATGTGTTACCAAATTATAATCACACATCATATCTTTCTTAATTCAATTTTACTTTCAGAAAAGATACAATTTAAAATGAAAGGGTGGTGGACATGCCTTTAAATATATTTTTATGCGATGATGATTCTGTACAACTTAATACGCTTAACTCTTTTATAAAAACTGTATGTTCAAATTATGATGTTAATATTGATTTTGCAGCATGCGGTGAAGATTTATTAAAAAAAGTATGCTCCACTAAACCTGATATAGTCTTTTTGGATATTGAAATGGAAGGTATAAATGGCATTGAAACAGGAATCAAACTCAGAGAGCAGTTTAATGATGTTATTATTGTATATATCACCGGATACACAGATTATGCTCTGGATGCTTTTAGAGTAAAATCCTTCGATTATCTGATTAAGCCGATTACATTAGATCGTTTTAAGAACTTGATGAAGGATATATTTGTCCGCCTTGATGAAATCAAATTCTACAGGGAAAAAAATGAGATTTTTATTATAAATAATAAGGATGCATATATTACTATAAGATATGATGATATAATATGCTTTGAAAAGATATTTAGAAAAATTAAAGTACATACAAAAAATGACTCTTATGAATTTTATGGTACTATCTCAGAGCTTATTGAAAAACTAGATGCAAATATTTTTATTCAATGTCATCAGGGATATGTAATAAATATAAATAAAATAAAAGAACTAAAATCAGATAGAATATCATTTCACGAATCAAACCTGGAAGTACCCGTAAGCCGCAAATACAAACCCATTATCAGAGAAGCATTAGAAAAAAAGCTATTCTCATAAAATAAAATTATTGCCAGAACTATTGAATTTACTGACTATGCACATAATCCAACAATCCTGGCAAACCCTTCAAATTTATAATGCTTTAATAGTTTCATTCTGAACCCTACTTGTATATATAATCCTTAAGCTGTTTCATATCGCGCCTTATATCTTCCAGTAGATCAATTTTTTCTGAGAGATTTGATATTATCTCCTGGTATCTCTTTTCTTTTTCTTCCTGTGTTGTATCTCGTTTTTCCTGAGCTTTAAGAATGTAAAAAATAAGTACTATACTTAAAGCAGCCCACGTACCTTGTGATAATGCAACTTTTGCAATTTCTGTTTCCATGCTATCACCCTCCATTTTTCAAAATTTTTCCATAGTTATTTTGAAACCCGCCTTTTATGTTGCTTTAAACTTTTGTATAATTAAATATTACAAATATATTCTCTCAGATATAAAAGCCATGACGCTATATGCGCCATGGCCAATCAAGCCCCGCTCTTTGGCAGCCCGACTATCATAGTGTTTCCACCTTAGACTCGTGGCTTTGCGTCACTACCTTTCGATAGTTTTGCCATTATCATATAGCGTTGCATTGCTTTCATTATTAAACCAGGAAAATTTATAACTCAGGCTTATATATAGGTCATTACAGATTTGAAATATGATATTAAACGAAACACTCAAGACTTGCATTACTTTCAGATAGTATACTCAAATAAAGAATATTTCAGTTTGGATTATATTCATGAATTGCTTTATCAGTTTCTCCATACTGGTAATAATGTGAGTCCTTCGAACATGATAGATAAAGATGCAATACATAAATACTTATATAATTGTGTCTTTACATAATATAATGCAATTATAATGATAACCATGATCATTATAGTATATATACTTCTTATTCTAAACTTTCTGTGCTCTCTTGCACTTAAAGGTCTGTTAGGATTATCAACAGGGGCATATCGAAAAACAAGCAAAACAGTTATTACTAAGGCGCAGGCAATGATATAGGGAACTAATTGTAAAGGTGTTATACTTCCAATCCAGATACATAACATCATAGATGCTGATGTAACCACAAAACATTTAAAGTATGTATCAAGATGAAATCCTCCTGCATTGATTCTAAGAATTCCAAATGCTCCTATGAATATTAATGCTTCTATTGCTTTATCAAATAATATTGCTATTATCATAAGCCCCATACCTTTGATTATAGTTGATACTATAAGTTGAAGCCCATAATAATATATATCTTTATCTTCTATGGATATAACGGACGCATCCAACATTTTCTGAGAAACAGCTTTAGATATTTTATCTATCAACATAACATCACCTTCTCCATAGTAATGTCCAAAACAACATACTAGATTCTCATTACATTCACCTCCTTCATTTTTTACTTTTATATATAACATATTCTTTTGTTGATTTTAACCCACTTTGCATAAGTGGTAGGGATAATGTTATATTTAACATGAATTACATACTATGTCTCTAATTTCCTTTACATAACCGTAATGGTATAATATAGTAAAGTGTACAAGTTTGTATAAAAGTGAGGTGTTTCAGTTATGCCGATATGGGGAGCAGTAGAATTCATTATTAATATTGTTGATGTATCTATACTCCTGTACTTTGCATATAACATATTAGGCAATAGGAAAGCATCTCATAAGCAAATAATTTTGGCTGTTATAATACAGGCTATTATAAACACGATATTAAATTACTATTATGGTATTGGCAGTTTTATTGGATTTTCACTCATGTATCTCAGCACCGGAATAGTATATCATATAGTTTTGGGATGGAATCTGATAAAGATTTACTTAGTGGCAATAGTAGGATTGCTAATCATATTTATCGGTGAAATAGCCGTAATGGCTCTGATACTTTTCTTCAATAAATCTTCTCCTTATACATATTTCCACCATAATACCATCAGAATTATCGCAGCAATATTAGCAAAAGGATTTAGTTATACATTATTCTATGCCAGCAAGAACAGGTTTAAATTCCTTGATAAAATCAGTGAAACGCGATTATATCAAATCGGATTTGTTATAGGCTTTAATGTTTTAATAAGCTTCACAGCTTTCTGGTCCTATAAGAACATCTCTGTTATTAATAGTCATAAAACAAACTATATAATTCTCATTTCTATTGCATCCATCATATTCAGTATTTCTGTAGTAGAAATAATCAACAGGATTTCAATTCAAATTGAAAGAGAAGCCCAATGGAAAGTACGTGAAAAGGAGTTATTTGCACTTAAATTCTATATTTCTGGTATTGAGGATATGATTAAGCAATTAAGAGCACAAAGGCATGATTTTAATCATTATATAGGCTGTATATATGGTTTGCTCTGTATGGGAAAAATAGACGAAGCTAAAGCTTATATAAACAGACTGACGGGAGAATTATCAAACTTCAATAGCATTATAAGTGTTGATAATGCTGTAATTACTTCCATATTAAATGTAAAATTGGGAAAAGCCCATAATGAACATATAAAAACAAGTTTAAATATATCATTAAATAGTAAAATTTGCTGCGATACTCTGGATTTATCCATTATACTCGGTAATCTTCTGGATAATGCAATAGAAGCTTGCAGGAGAATACCAGAGGAAAATAGAAAGTTATCAATTGAAATGTTCACCAAACAGGGAAATTTGATAATAAAGATAATCAATAGCAGAGATAAGGCTTTGCATATTTGTGAAGAAAATTTGGATGAAAACTATACTTCCAAAGAAGATAAAACCAACCATGGTTTAGGTTTGCATAATATCAGAAAGGTTGTTGAAGGCCTAAACGGGTTTATAAAAATTCAGGTTAAAGAAACGGAATTCGAAGTAGACATAGCAATTCCTTTAGATGATTCCAAATCAGCTCCTGTTATATATAGAAATTTCATTGCTGGATGAAGTGATTTAAATGAATTTAGGTAAATGGCTTTTAATAATCTTTTTCTTTCTTCCTGCAATACTCACTTTAGTATATGGTATTGTCAATCCGAGAAACAGTTTTTTACTAGGCAGAAGGTGGCAATTTAAGGATAAAGTGGAGCCCAGCGAATTCGCATTAGATGTACACAAGCTTTTTGTATTGCAATATTGATAGTAATAATTATAGCATTAATATTGCTGATAATATCTTGATTCTTATATTTTATCTAATTTAACCTCTTGTGCTAGGTAGTAAGATTTGATTTTAAGGAATATTATACCAACTAATAAGGGTATAAAATCCTTGCTAGATAATTTTGTGTGGCTTAATTAACCAAATACTAACTCTTT
>Ga0134092_1000649_pt1 | contig 34426 bp, 29 predicted proteins | sample 3_6taG_FD_94454 | JGI IMG/M metagenome (GOLD analysis project Ga0134092, IMG submission 94454) | Switchgrass degrading microbial communities from high solid loading bioreactors in New Hampshire, USA - 3_6_20_6_A3 metaG | ecosystem: Engineered > Bioreactor > Semi-continuous > Anaerobic >... | reverse complement strand
TTGCAGTCGCCGAATTTTGCGTTCCTGGCATTGACTTCTCCGGCTGCCCGCAGCTTTTGCACAGAGGAATTCTCAATATTGAGCCCTCCTGCGATATGCATCTTGTTGATGGTTGCATCATAAGCAGTCACTTCCCCTGCTGCCTTTACTTTTCCTATATCGCCGGTTAAGGTCCTGCTTCCTATCACCCAAAAATTATGGTTCATCCATATCCCCCCCTACTCGACTCTCAAGAGCTATTCGTCATCCAAATGAATACCAAAGCTCTTTTTGTACTTTAACTTGATCGCGCTGGAGATTTCATTTAAGCGAATGGCCTTTTGAAGCTTGAGCCTGCTGTCGATATATACAAGCCCAGTCTCCGGCCGAATCACTGAATAATAATCGCCGGAATCCGATAGATAGACTTCCAGCACAAATTCGGTAGACTTTAAAGCATGGATCCATTCCGTGGACCCCATCAAAATATCTGCTGCCTTTTCATTGGATAGCTTCAAATCCTTTTTCAGCTCCGACAGAGCAACCATGAAAACAACTTCAATATACGAAAAGAACCTTTTCTCAAGGCGCTCAACCAGATGGGGCACCAGGCTTTTGTCCAGTTCCTCAATGACGAAAAGGTCATCGGTGGTAAAATCCCTTTCTGTAAGCTCAGGGGAAAGTATTTTTGCAAGCTGTTCCAAGGAATACCGGTCTTTGAGCTCCTGAATCATCTTTATGCGTTTTAGGATCTTCTCCTTCGGGAAAAAGGTCTCCTGACCCGTAAAGGTAGATTTTTTAATAAACCATTCCTCGGGTATCAGGTTTTTCCTCTTCCACCTATAAAGTTGACCGTAGGATATCCCTGTCTTGGCCAGCAAATCCTTTTTTGAAATCAACATATGCATCATCCTTGGTAGAATATATGTAATGTAACAATGTTATGTTACGTAAATATTAGCATAACATTGTTACGCATTCAATGTCTTTTGGAAAAATTTTGGATAGAAAAACCGACTTAAAACCGTGAAAAGAGCAAAAATCAAAGGGCTACTGCACAATGAGAAACAGCTCATTGTGCGGCAGCCCAATTCATTCGCTAAAAAAACAGAGAGAGTCAATGTATGAAAAAAACTTTCTCTTGTTTTATTGGTTTAAAAAAAGGAGTGCAGCTTTGAAAGCAGTTTTGCAACGCTTCCCTTAAGTACCTTCCCAATAAACAATATCCTTTACTTTCTTCGGATGAACCGAAGAAAAGTCTCTATTACCGCCCTGTCATCCACCTTGCGCATCCCCTGATGGTCGATAGCAATCATCAGAAGGAGCAGGCCAATAAATACGTTGATATACACATCCTTGAGGTCAAAGGTGAAAAAGCCTTTCAGTTCGATGTAGTCCAGGCTGCCGTCCCATAACACCTTATCAATCCAGGAACACAAAGCCCCTGAGATGAGAAATGCAAAGGAGGTATCTACAAGACGGCTCGTTTTCCCATGATGATGTAAAAAAGCATAAAACAGGAGGATGAAAAGGATCATCGCCGTCACCAGGACCACATGAAGCCATTTCCCTACTCCCAGCTTCAGCATGGAATTGAACCAGGAATAATCCCGGTTAAACATGGGATCGAAATACAAAAAAGGCTTCAGGATCGGAACATCGGCATCCAGAAAGCGGTTGTTGATCAGGAGCTTGATTCCCTGCTCCACAGCGACTAAAAAACCAATCATGACCAGGATATATCTTTTGCCCTTCAAACTATCCCTCCGTTAATGATGAATGCTCCGTTGGTCTTCCGTTTTGTGTACTTTGATTTTTTCATATTTCCTCTCTCCTGTCAATATCGGGAAAGCAATAAAGGACAGATAATCTCCTTACCGTTTCAGCAGTTTGCCTTTTACTTCCATGTTTGCTATAATAACATCAAAAGAATTGTCCCATAGAATCAACCATTCATTTGAGAAAGGAGCGGTGTTTATGAAATTTAAACTGAGAAATGGCGTGGAGATACCGGCCATCGGTTTGGGAACATGGAAAGTCCCCAATGACAGGGAAGTCGTTGATGCCGTTGCAACGGCTTTGGAGATTGGATACCGCCATATTGACACTGCCGCCGCTTACGGAAACGAAGAGGGAGTTGGCAAGGGAATCCGCCTAAGCGGCATTCCCAGGGAAGAGATCTTTGTGACCACCAAGCTCTGGAATACGGATCAGGGATACGAGTCAACGGAAAAAGCCTTCTACGCCTCCCTGGAGCGTTTGGGTCTGGATTACGTGGATCTCTATCTCATCCACTGGCCAAAGCCCTTAAGCGCAGAATCCTGGCGCAAGATGGAGGAACTCTACGAAGCCGGAAAGATACGGGCCATCGGGGTCTCCAACTTCCATCAGCATCACCTGGAGGACCTTTTTAAGACATGCAAAATTAAACCCATGGTCAACCAGATAGAGCTTCATCCAAGGCTCCAGCAGAACAAGCTCAAGGAGTACTGCGATCAGCAGGGCATTGTCGTGACGGCCTGGTCTCCCTTCATGCAGGGGCAGGTCTTTCAGATAGAAGAACTGAAACAGCTCTCACAAAAGATCGGCAAACCCATTTCTGCCATTGTCAGCCGCTGGCTGATCCAACGGGGCATCGTGAGCATCCCCAAATCCGTCAAGCCTGAGCGCATCCGCGAGAATTTCAGCGTCTTTGATTTTGAGCTTAGCCCGGAGGATATGGCGCTGATTGCATCGCTGGATCGAAACTACCGAACCGGAGCGGATCCCGATAACTTTAACTTTTAAGAAAAAAATGCAGCTTCGTCTTTTTAGAAGCTGCATTTTTTCACGCCCTCCTCGGTGATGATGCCGTCTATCCTCACATCAAAGGCATCGAAAGGAACCTTATCAAATACCTGGAATTGATAGGCCAGGGCAATTTTATCCACAGGCCTTTGCAATCGGTGCAGGAACCGGTCGTAGAAGCCGGCGCCGTAGCCGACTCTCCCGCCCTGCAGGTCAAAGGCCAGGCCCGGCATGAGAATCAGGTCGATTTCCTCCGGAGCAATTGGGCTACAGTGCTCCTTCGGCTCCAGGATCTTATAATACCTCTCCTCAAGATCATGAAATCCTTCTATCCTGTATACTTCGATTCCCCGCTCCTTCGACGGAATCCTGGGCACTCCCACAACCTTGTTGTCTGCAAGGGCACGGTGAATGATTCGATGGGTGTCCACCTCGCTGCCAAAGCTGACAAAAACAAAGATGACCTTTGCATTCTTATAAAAGGAACTGCTTATCAGGTGGCTGAATATCCTTTCATCCCAGGCCTTCCTGTCCTCTTCCCTTATTTCGTCCCTTTTCTTCTTCACAAACTCCCTGATTTCCTTTTTCGTCTTAAACTCCATCTTATCACTCCATAGCTTTTATTTGTAAATTTCTCACCGGGAACGACCCGTACAATGGTCAGGCCGCAGTTCTCAACAGGCAGGGACTTGAATATAGCTCTTTGGATCCCTTTCGCTGCAGTAATAGGCTCAGGTAAGGGCAGGCCCATATGCCTGCCCTTACTTTCCGTTCACTCTCTGACTTGCTGGAGAAGGATGTCATCCAGGTAGAAGTTCCCGCTTCCGCTTCCCTTCCACACAAATACGTTTGCACTTCCGTCAATGATATTATCCCTTGTAGTGAAAACGATCTCCTTATACTCCCATTCCGTATTATCAAAGCGGATGACATGCTGCCCCTTATGCTTCTCCCCGACCAAATCGTATTGAAGGCCAAAATCGCAGCTCTCTCCCTTTACATCTACCCTGCCCCAGCCGGCCAGCCGGTAGGTCGTATTGGGCTCGATGCTCAGGTACTGCCCCCCGCCGCCTGTCTTTTGCACCACAAAGGCCTGATTCCCGCTGTGGACATTTGAAGCCTCGGCAGTCGTTGAGATGCCGCCCCAGTTTGCCCAGGGCCCCATGCCGTTTTCGAAGCCCGGATTTATCAGGAGATTCTCGTTTTCCGCATCGTACTTGAGGGTTTTAAACAGAGTCCCTGAGTGGTTCATGCCTTCCCTATCCACAGGAATTGCCTTTATCCGGAAATCCTCCCTCACCTGGATGCTGTCGGTCTTCACCGCATCAAAGGTCATGCTCTCCCCTGGCTCCAGCGAAGTCAAAAAGCCGACCTTGCCTAAATACTTTTCATTCACTTTCAAAATTGCGCCGATATACTGTGTCGGAGCCTTCTCGCTTCCCTGATTCTTTACCGTAACGGTAATTTTCAGCTGATCTCCGTAGCTTACCCTGTCCTTATCCGCCGATATGTCCGTGACAATGAGATCATAGCCGGCCTGTCCTGGGGCGCCAAAATGCTCCTCAAGTGCATTGTTCTCTTCATTGACATCGCCGCCGTAGCTGCTCGCATTTATATCAATGACGGCCTTTACTTGAATCGACTCATCTTCTACCGAATAGGCATCGGAAACCAAGGTCCTGGCATGGCTGATCCGGAGAGGACCTGAAAGCTCATGGGCTGAAATCTCTTTCCCGTTAGCATAGAAGCGCACGATGACCTTGCCGTCAGGTGAAATATTGTGGGTCCCCATGTTTCTCACGGTCGCGGCAAAGCGGACGGTATCCCCTTTGACAAAATCGGTCTTGTCTACCGCCAGGCCGGTCACGGCCAAATCCGGGCTATCCACCCTCAAAGAACCGTGATTATCCTCCCATACCTGGTTGCCCAGCCAGGAAAGATTGGTGGGCTTGCTCCCGTCGGTCCTGTCGATGTGGTAGCCGCCCTTGATATCGATCCCTTCCGTGAGCCGGTGGATATCTCCTCCGTCCCAATGCCATACCATTCGGCCGACCTTATTTGGAACGCATACATTGAACATGGCAGCCGTGGCGCTGTTGGTACCGTCCTCACCTCCGCCGTATTCCCCGATGATGAGGCAGAGGTTTTTCTCATGGGCTTGCTTGACGTATTCCGTCAAGCGATCTTGACCGCCCGTCCATCCGTTATACATATGGAGGGAAAAGACAATATTCTCATAGTTCTTTGCAAAATACTCTCCATAGGTCAATATAGCGCTGGTTGGGGGATCCATGAATCCTCCCTCCTGCCCCCCCTGGTTTCCGTCCAGGACGATGATGTTTTCAGCTCCGGTCGCCCGGATGGCCTTTATCACTTCCTCATGGACGGTCTTCCACTTCTCCGAAGGCTCTCCCGGCTCATTCATGATGTTGAACCACACATAGGGATTGTCCTTATACTTCTCCGCCCATTCCACCCATTTATCAATCAAGAGCTTTTTCTCCTCTTCCGTGGGATAACGGACGGTCCAGTCATGAAGCTCCAGCATCGTTACCACACCGCGGTGGGTGAAGGCTTCTACGATTTTATCGATATCATCGTTGCCTTTATTCCCTTCCCAGCCGTCGTAGAATACCTCCGGCATGAGAACGCAGTTTACCCGCACTGCATTGAACTTCCAAACATCCGCGATGAGCTCAGCATCCTGGGTGGTCTCCCTGGGCCACCAGCACCTGGCTCCGTTCACGTTGGTTCCCTTTACGATGAACTCCTTCCCGTCAGGGCCGATGATCTTGGTTCCTTCGACGCGAAATTCCCCTTCCGGGATTTTATTCTCCTGCATTTGTTCTTCCTCCTCTTCCTTTAACTTATCCTGATTCTGTTCCTTTATTGCATCCTCCTGCCCATGGATGCCTTCCTCCCGGTCATTCCCGCCTTCATCCGTTGTTTCAGGAACAGCGGTACCGCAGCCGGAGAAGAAAAGCATCAATATTGCCAATAGAATGCACAGCTTTGATCTGTAGAGCCTGTCCTTCTTCCTATGGTTGTTCATCCTCCCATCCCCCTTGTTAACTTCAATGAATAAAAGGTTCGACATGAATCTGAAAAACCCTTCTATAGCTTACTTAGAAGCCTTCATCTGCCTTAGCTTCTCCTGGACCTCTTTTGCAAGCCTTCGGTAATGGCCTTCACGTTCGTCTCCGACTTCCAAAACTTCCAAAGATAACTCATCCACATCGCCGTTTAAAAATTCATCCGACAAAGGATATTTCCCCTGGTATATTCCAAATACTGTATAATTGTCACAAACTGGCTCAAAGTATAAATAGAGGAGATATTCTTTTCCTACTTTTAGAGGCCTATAATCTCCCCTGCAGATACGGGTTTTCACCCCTTGAATTTCTTCGGTATAGTAGTGCTCAGCGATTTTCATCGTTTTCTCTGTTAAGCCCACTTCATCTTTGTACTTTTCCAGAATTTTAATCGGAGTTATTGTATAGTACTTCTTTGTTGTTCCATCCGGAAAGCATTCTACATAGCTTTCCGATCCCCTTAGCACCTTGGCCCTTACAATAAGCGGGCAGAATTCTTCTATCACGGATAAATCCTCAGCGGGCAGAACATTTACAGAGCTACTGCTTATGACGGGTATCTCTTCCAAATCCAATGCATGCTCATAGGCATAATACCCCAATCCCCCCAGGAGGATTATTATCACTGCAACCAAAATCAAAACCTTTTTGCTCATTTCACACCTCCACTAGAAAAGTACTTTGGAGAGCTGCTGCCCATAAGGTAAAATTTCAATTCTTCTATTATCATACTATACTTACATATATTAGTATTCAACCGAAAAATATACTCATCCTTATGGTAAATCGTCTTTTGCCGCCTGCCATAAGGGGAGTATATCGCCTCGGACTGCTTATTGAAAATTCTGCTTTTGAAAGTTCAACACTGCTTTAAGGCTCCTGAAGCTCCGGCGCCCTGGGTGCCCTCCTTATCTCTCCTCCGCCTCCGATGCTCTCCGGGGAGTTGTTGTCCACAATGTGCAAAGCTTCAATCAGCTTCTTCACATCCTGCTGAAAAAGACCGGAACGGCCGGTAAAATCATATCCGTACTTCTCTTTAAACTCCTCCTGCACTCCGATTTCCGCTGAAAAATCAAAGGCATCCCAGGCTGAATCGTCCACAATATATGCGCCGAAGTCCTGGAGCGCATAAAACAGCTTTTTCGCAGGTTCCGTTTGCAAGTCTAAGCTCTCTATCGTTACAAAGGGTGGAATCGCAAGCAAAGTCCCCATCACCAGACTGGGATCAGTCCCGCCGTAATTCCCCTTGGCATAGCTGTCGGCGCGGTCTGCCGGCCAGCGATATCCTCTCAGCTCATCAGAATAATAGCAGTATTTCTTTGCCCAGACATTGATCTTCAGCACATGCCGAATGGGCTCATCCGATGTTAGCTCTCCCAGGCGGATGGAGCCGCCGATGCTGGACAAACCGGAGCCAAAATGGGTTCCATAAATGCCAGGCCCATAGATATCCTGATCAGCCTTACAGGGCCATCCTACAATATGCTTCCCGGGTTCAACACGGGTAGCCGGCTCCAGCTGCTTGATGGTTCTGCCGTCGGGCATCAGAAAGGCGGCGCAGTTATTGGGCGTATGGGGCGGATCGGCATCAGGAATGATCAGATCGTCAGGAACCGGCATGCTTCCCAGCTTGCTCACGCCCGGCCACCTCTTTTCCCAGGAAGTCGGGGAATAAATATCCCTGATGGGATCGTCCTCCTTCAGTATGATGTGGTATTCCACATCCATCCCGATGTAACTGCTTTCCGCTTTGAAATTGGCCGGTTTGTATACCGCATCCGACCCAATGGGCGTATTCCAGATGCTGTCGCTGGAAAAGGGCCATTTCCACGGATCACGGCTTGTAACCTTCGGATATTCTATTGCAGAAAGATATACTTCTTCCACTTTCATTGTTCCTTCATCCACAGCTTTCTCTTCCTCTGATAAAGATGCTGTCTCGTCCGATAATCCATCCTTATGTACATTTTCTTCATGAACGGTCATAGGACTTTCCTCCTTCCCGGCGTTTTCTGTGCAAGCAGACAAAAAAGCAAACATCATCAAATATACCAGAATAATGAAGTACCACCTGTGTGAATTCAAAGAATCCCCTCCTTCTTTTCTTTTCGGTTTTCTCTCCGTAAACCATAAAAGCATCTTTTCTTCAAAAACCATATTGAGAAGAAAAAAAGAAATTTACTCCTCAGTCCGAAATTCTTATAAAATCTCCCAATTCATTGCCGGCAATCCCAAACTTCACATAAGACAGGGAAGCCAATAAAAGCAGACGGTAAGTACTTTCACCATCTGCTTTTATCAATTCCAATCTATATGCATTCCTTGGCCGGTACATTGGTTAAGTTCTCCTTGAACAAGTAACTTTCATTGCCCCAGACTCATTTTAGCCTGTGCCATCGTATCGTCTATCAAACTCTGGGCTTGCTCTGCAATTTCCTCAATGGCAACTTTGGCCGTTTTGTTTGCTGTGTTTATCTGCCACATAAAACTCCAGGACAGCTCTTCCAATTCACTGAAACAACGAATCTTGTTATGCTTAAAGATTCCGCTCTTTTGCATGTACTCAACGGTGGCAACAGATTCCAGATCACGGAATCCGTTCGCATATCCCTCTTTCCAGGCATCCGGATCATCGCCGGGGAAAGGATCGGTGTATTCATCCCATATGACAGCCACCGCTTCAGGATCCTTTACATTGATCGGCATCACAGCGAAATTAATCCCGGACAGAGGCGAGGCATAATCGTCTCCTGCACTGGGACCTTTGGGGAACAGCACAAATCCATAATCATCCTGCATGCTAGTCTGGAAATTCGTAGGAGCTTGCCACCAGTATCCATGGAACATGGCATATTTCCCGTCCTGGAACTGCTGTGAGGGATAATCCCAGGCAGCGCCGTCCGGGGGAAGCTCATAAACCCTGTGGACATGGATCAAGTCCTGATAAAACTGCAGCGCCTCTATGGCTCTTGGATCATTCAATCCGAATACAGGCTTGTTGTCTACGAACTTAATGACTTCTCCTCCGTTTGAATACACGATGCCCCACTCAGTTCCCATTCCTCCTAGACCCCATTGGTCTATGGTACCGTCTCCGTCAAGATCCTTTGTAGCTTTTCTGGCGATTTCCAGCATTTTATCCCAGGTCCACTCATCGGTCATGTGAATCTCATAAAGATTGGGAAGGCCTTCTCTTTCAAAAAGGGTTTTATTCCAGAATATATTCGAGCGAGGATCGGTCCTATATTCACTAAAACCGTACACTTTACCTTCATAGGTGCAAAATTCCATATAATCCTTGTTCCACTTATCCTCTGAAAAATCAAAGGCCTTTAAATCGCTCACAGGATACAAGAATCCTCTTGTCACATAGCCCGGGAAAAAGAACTTGTCCTCCACAATAGCTATATCCAAAATGGGGTCTCCTGCCATAATAGATGCGGCAAACTGCTCGTGTAGCTGCTCCCACGGAATATTAAGATACTTCATTTTAAAATTGTACTTCTCTTCCATTTCCGCTATTCTCGCAATCAATTTGTCCGAATGCTCTGAGGTACCTTCCTTTGGCTCCAGATCCCACCAAGCGCCGTAACGAAATTCCCTGCCTCCCAAATCAATGACCGATTCCTCCTGGGGCTCCTGATTCCCTGTATCGTCTTGAGGCGCTTCATCTTTGCGTTCCTGTTGATTGTTATCAACCTCAGCCACATCTGAGATGCTATCTTCTCCTTTCCCGCATCCCAATGCAGCTGACGCAAATAAAGACAAAGTTAAAATCAAAGCCAGTGTTTTTAACAGTCCTACTGTCATGTTATCCCTCCCTGTCTTTTTAGATACAGAGTTTCCCATAAAAGTCCTACAAAGTTTGCAAACCCTTTTAAAATTTCATCTATCCTGCCAAAGTCGTTATTCACGGCCAAAATATTCTACAATAGTATTATAATGTTAATTCAAGTATTTATCTAACAGTATACTGCCTTTTTATAACACTATATTGCTATAATCGGCATTTTCTCCTTCAACCTGCTGCAGTATTTTAGAAGTGTGAAAAAATGACTAGAATTGGATCTCAATGCAAACCTTCATTCCCTCATACTCGCTGCAATCAACTGTATACAACTCCCCTTTGAGAGAGTATTCCTTTTTCATCCCATTGACCAGAATGTTTTCAATTGGTTTTTGGGAGCAAAATCCATAGACTCCTCCCTCTTTCAGGATAATTACAGCCTCCTTCTCAAATACATGCTCGCTCTCCACAGCAGCGGCAGAGATGTATTTGTTAATAAGCCCAAGGGATGCAAATCCATTTCGGACAGGGGCCAGCATGAATAGCTTCACATCCGAATCATCCAGAATAAGCGGTATGGATTCCTCTTTGTTTAAAGTAACAAGCTCTTTTTCAAAATGATCATACACTGCGTAGGTTTTTTCCCGTAGGTGGGGAATATCCGAAGGACTTAGCTTCCCTTCTACCCGGCAGCCATTTAGATGAATATTAAATGCTGCAATAAAGCCACAGCTTCCATATCGGTTCCATACTTTTAGGGGAACGGCTTCGGTATTGGGATTTTTTAATAGGCAATCTTCGGTAGGCAGGCCCGGCTGCTCACACCTGAGTATGCGTCCGTCTGACAAAATCAAAGGCCAAACTTTCTCAGGATCCGTCGTATTCAAAGGATCGCTGACGTATACAGGCCCTCCGCTCACCGCTCTTAGTACAGCATGATGAAGGCTTTCTACATGCTGTGTCCACCACATATCCCAATCGCACCAATAGAAGGTACCATGAAAGAAGGAATTATAGGCATTCTGAAGGGCATGCTCCTTAAAGTGATCTTTGACCTTTGGATAAAAGTCATCGCTGTTTCTGGAAACTCCCGAGATAGGCCTGTGCCAGATGCTTTCCAAACCCATTCCCATACAGTTTATTATTCTATAGTCAAAATTGATCCCCACAGACGCCTCCAATCCCTGATGCATTTCCCTGGATGCTTTGCCAATGGCCATTCTTCCCTCTAAAAGCTTTATCAATATACTCTGATAATCCACCTTTACAAAATCAACTCCTTGCTGCCTGAGCCAGGAATGCCACTTATTGAAAAACATAAAGCTTTTTGACGCATCAGGATAAGGAATGACTGTCCCACAGTTTGTGGTTAAAAGGTATTCCTTCATTTCCTTCGCTAAAGTGCTTTCTTTGTCAATCCCCTTCCAATAACCTATGATCGTATGCCATACCCCTATCCAATCCAGGCCATATTCCTGCTTTAACCTCTGTATGACGGGCAAAAGTCCGTTAGGGAACTTTTCAGGATGGGGCTGAAAGGATTTGAGCTGTGTATCGTTATCATCGGACCAGCCGGCATCTATGATAAACCACTTAACCGGAAGTCCTTTTTGCTTAAACTCTTCAGCCTTTTGAAAAATCCCCTTCTCATTGATGTCATAATAAAAGGCATCCCAGCTGCACCATCCCAGGTATTCCAGCATATCCGGATAACGGCGCAATTCCCGGGGTTTTCCGGCGGATTCCAGCTTTTTCAATCCTGCCGAAACTGTACTCTTTATCAAATCGAAGGGGTTACCGTTGCTTCCCAAAATAAAAGACAAGGTAGAAAAATTGCTGTATCCGTCTACATATGCAGAAGTTTTTATTGCAAAGCCTTTTTCACACCCGCAAATATCTGTCTTAAAAATATCTCCGCATACGGGCAATAAATTATGATAGCTTTCAGCATCCTTCCACAATAAGCATAAGTTACTGGCTGATAAGGATTCCACATGATGACTGAAATGGGGACGGGACCACCACTCCCCATGTACTTGGTTTGCCATAAGGCCATTGGATGAATCGATTTCCTCCACATGAAGAACAATGCCGTCCGTTGCACTCAGCCTTTTGCTGGTTGCCCTTACCATCTTTATGTCAGATTTCATTTCTGCATAGGCAAGCAAAATATCATCATAACAAACCATATGAAGGGAGAAGAGCAAGCTTTTCTCCTCATCTTGATATTCAAAAGTATACTCGGTAAAATTCCCTAAACTATCACTGGATTCCGTTCGATAAGAATTGACCAGAGTAAGCGGACAGGCTCCTTTGCCGTAAAGATTTAGAGTCGGAGTGATATTTTTCATCACAAATTTATCATTATGCATGACGGAAATTTGATGATCGGTTAATTTAACTGAATACATAAGTCGTTACCTCCCTTTTGATCTCAGAATCAAAGCCTTCCATTCCCTTATTTCCTCATGGTTGCAGCAATACAAAGCAGAATTTGGTATAAATGCTGGATATCTTACCGCAATGATATTATAATGTTATCGTAACCGTCCCTCTAACAGTTTACTGCCTTTTTATAACACTATATTGCTATCATCTGCATTTTTCTGTTTGTTTCAATGTTTTTAAGGAAGTGTAGAAATGATTGACAAAGAAACCTTAAAAGACAAAGTACCCCATGGAACGGTCATGTTTCCTCTCCGAATATGGACCCATGAATTTGAGAAATACGGCCACCTCTGCAACTATCACTGGCATGACGAAGCGGAATTCGTATGCGTAAAAAAAGGAAGCTGCGTATTCCAGGTTGAAACCGATTATGTGACAATCGAAAAGGGACAGGGGCTTTTCATCAACAGCGGCATTCTTCATTCTGATTATTCATTGGAATACCCCTATTCCAGTTTTTCCATAGTTTTTCATATGTCTATGTTGTCAAGCGCCATACCTGACGTTTGTACCACAAAATATCTTACACCGCTTCTTCAAAATCAAGGGAAAGCTTTTTATCTGATCAAAGGAGAATTGGATTGGGAAAAAAGAGTCCTCGGGCATTTGGAAAAAATCGTGCAAGTCTGCAATGATAAAGATAACGGTTATGAACTGTTCACCAAGTCCTATCTGTTTTCGATCTTTGCCGAACTTGTCTCCAACGGTTTTCTGCTGCAAGAGCAAAGCAGGCAGGAGGCCCGTGATCAGGTAAAAATTGAAAAGCTCAAAAAGGTTCTTACCTATATTTGCGGCCACTACCAAAGGAAAATTACCATAAAGGACATGGCTGACAGGATTAATATGAGTCCGTATCACTTCATCCGTTTCTTTAAATCATTAACCGGCAAGACTCCCATTGAATATCTGAATCAATACAGAATCCATCAAGCGGCCAGGCTCCTGCAAAACGGCAATCGAAGGATTCTTGATGTGGCTTTGGAAGTTGGATTTGAGAATATCAGTTACTTCATCAGAACTTTTAAAAAGTATACCCGGAATACCCCCAGCGAATATCAGAATCAACTAAAGAATAAGGGTTTGGGCAAATGAATTGGGCTGTTTCACAATGAATATTTTTTGTGAAACAGCCCATTTTCATCAATATCGTCCGTAGGTTTTTGCTTCCTCCACCATGATCTCTGCAGCCCTGAAGGAGGCATTGGCGGGATATTCACATCCGGTTGCCAGAATAAAGCCGCCGTTTGCTTTGTACAGGTCGATCTGCCTTCTGCATTCCCTGCGAACTTCTTCTTCCCCGGCCCGAATGACCCAGGTGGGATCCACATGGCCGATGAGGGTGGTCTGGTGACCGTACTTGGCCTTCAACTCTTCCCCTGTCTTGCAGTCATCGGGCAGGTGCAGGAATGAAATTCCCTCCGGTTTCATCGCCTCGATCTGGGCATCAAAGTAAATTCCGTTACCACAGTTGTGGATCATCACCATACAGCCCTTGGAGTGAATCAGGTCAGCCAGCTCCTTGACATAGGGCCCTTCAAACTCCTTCCACATGGCCTTGCTCATAATGGATTGGCTGGAAAAGAGGGTATCCAGCATGATGGCGTGGACCCCGGTCCCGATGAGCTCGCTTACGTACTCCTTCAGCGTCTCGGTCACCACCGACAGGGCATGTTTTACGGCTTTGGGATCGTCCAATAGATCCATGTACATATAGGATTGGTTTCTAAGCATACTGACAATCCCCAAGGGGCCGAACACGAAGGCAACAATGGGATATTCCTTGCCCTTGGCCTTGACCAGCAGATCGCAGAGGCGAATATGCTTCTTCATACGGGTAGATTCAGTGATCTTTACCGGCTCAAGGTTATAATAGTCCTCGAGGCTTTTGATCCTCTGGTTGTTATAATCAGGATGAGCCGCTTCATTTTCAGGATAGATCAAGGCTTGGCCGAAATCCGCCGCTTCCACGGATAAATCCGTCAAGGTAACGATGACATCAAGGCCGTATTGTTCCGTCACCTTGCAGTAGGCTTCCGCTGTGATTTCCGGGTTTAACGTCCAATCCCTGTAGCTTGCATTCACCAGCTTTCTGGATATCCCGCAGAGCAAAGGATAAACCGGCACCCGATCCGGCTCTTTGTGCTGCAGGGTCAATGCAACTCTCTCCAGCGGAGTGAGATGATCTTTATTTTTATCCAAGGTCATAGTCTATTCCCTCCCGTAATTCTAAAAGTGCTCCGTCAGAGCGAAATCCGTTACTCCAAACGGTACGAAAAATGTATCAATTACCCCATGAACATGAACATCTCAGGGAAAATTTCATACTAATATTATAATAGAAGCTTTCTCGAATCAACGGACTTTGGCCATGCTGACAACATTGTTCCATAATCGGACAAAATATTTCTCAAAGGACCTAATTCCGCCTTCAAGCAGGCTGGCCTGTTAAAATTTTAACTACCGATATACCATGTTGATCCACTTACCTTGACTGTTTTCCTCCTTTTTGTAAAATCTTGCGGTTTCTTGTTATTTATTTAATGGATATATTTGATGATATATATCGGTATATTCGTAACAGTATTCTTTTTTCTGAATATAATATACTGTTCCCATAAATCTGCTTCATAGCTTAAGAGGTGATCCTATGTCGTTCTACTCGTATAAAAATGAGGGAAATCCACGCACTCCCGGGAGAATTGGTGTTGAAGGTCTCAGGAACATCCTTGAGCGGGTTTGTATCCAAGTGAATAAGGTCTATGATGCATGCTTGCAGCAGGAAACCCTTGAAGATGTGGTGATTCGATTAATCAAGATTAACACTACCCAAAATTTTGTACCTCCTTTGGAATTCGTCAACTGTCAAAGCACTGACTTTAGAGGCAAGCTGGAGAACACAAGGATTACACGCCTGCCGGATCGCCCCAACTTTGCAAGAGTTCAAACCATTGTGAATATCCCCATTGAGGTAGTGTTTGTAGATTCCCAGGGCCGGCAGGGCACCGGAACAGCAGTTATCGAAGTTCCAAAAGATATCGTCATGTTTGTACCCGATGAATCCGTCATTCCCTTCCGTTTGGAGAGCATCGTGAATGCCCGCTGCGTATCCGGCTGCTTTGTACCCGGAGACGGGATCCGATTCAAGGTGGATGTCTGCATCACCATCATTTTAAAGATCGTTGCTACGGTGGAGCTTCTCGTCCCGTCCTTCGGTTTCTGCGATATCCCGCCCTGTGAGGAGTTTGCAGCCAATGTCTGCGATGAATTCTTCAATCTGCCACTCTTCCCGCCACAATTGGAGGACCTTCAAGCCCAGCAGCAATCAAAGGAATAAACAACAAAAGCATGATGGAAATCCATCATGCTTTTGTTGTTACAACCCTTAATTTTTTGATTCTGTTCCGATCGATGCTTTCAATGATAAACTTGATATTGTTATACTCAATGGTTTCTTTGGGAGCGGGAAAACGCCCAATCTCACCGATAACAAAACCACCGATGGAATCGAAGTCTTCCGACTCGATATGAACCCCTATCATTTCATTCACCAAATCAATTTTTGCACTGCCATCCACGATAAACTCGTTCTCACGGATAACCTGGATCTGCTCATCGGCTTCATCGTATTCATCCTCGATATCGCCGACGATTTCCTCTACCAGGTCTTCCATTGTAACAATACCGGCCGTTCCCCCGTATTCATCGAGGACAATTGCCATGGAAGCCCGGTTCTTGCGCATCTCATCAAACAGATCGGAGATTTTCTTGTACTCATAGGTAAAATATGTCTCCCTCATTAATTTGCTGATATCAAACTCTTCCTCTGAACTGTTGAAGGCGATCAAGTCCTTCACATGCAAAATCCCCACGATGTTATCCGTGCTTTCCTGGTAAACCGGCATCCTGGAAAACTGCTCTTTCTTAAAGAGCTCCAGAACCTCCTGATAACTGGCACCGATCTCAACGGAAACCATGTCCGTTCTGGGAGTCATGATATCCTTTACCTGCTCATCGGCAAATTCGAACACATTGTGGATCATCTCTTTTTCTTCGACTTCCAGGACTCCTTCTTCGTGGATGACATCCACCATAGTCTTTAGTTCGTCCGTTGTAACATAGGGCTGTTCCTTGTCTACACTTATACCAAATAGATGAAGCAAACCGTTTGTGATCCAAGTAAGAAGGCTGACTATGGGACTTAATAAGAGATTTAAGAAAGAAATGATTTTTACAATCCTTAGAGAGATTTGTTCGGGATATTGAGCTGCCAAAGATTTGGGAATCGCTTCGCCGAATATAAGAATCAGAATAGCGGTAACCCCTATTGCAATCCCTATACCCGCCTTATGGAAGTACTCCTTGGCAACAGCGGTTACCAGGACGGCCGCCGCGATATTAGCCAGGTTATTCCCTACCAAAATGGCACCGATTATTTTGTTCGGTTCTTCTAAAAGCCTATGGATCATATCGGCGCCTTTGACATTTTCTTCAATCAACCGCTTGATTCGTATTTTGTTCAGTGATGTCAAAGCGGTTTCCGACAATGAAAAAAATGCCGATAAAGCCAGAAGGATAAGGAAGATCACAACCTGCCATATACTGTCGGGATCCAAATCAAACCACACTCCTATAACCAATGTTTATTTTTTTATTATTATACCATAAAACCGCCACGCTTTTCACTGCGAATAAGCTTTTAAAATGGCCAAATTTTTACTGTAACTTCAATGGTGAATGGTTGTTGCCCTTTAAAAGCGACTGTTTTTATATATCTCCTGTATACTCAACCAATCGATCCTGTTTATCCTCATTAGGGCGGATCCGGCAGGCAGAAAAAAAGCAGATGCCCTTTAGGCACCTGCCTTATTTTATTTTCCCGCTGCAATGAGGATATTTTTATAATGCTGCGCCACATAGGAATCGGAAGCACCGCTGTGGGGCTTACTGTTTTGCATATACAGGTCAAAGTGGCCGGTCACCCCGTTTCCCGCTATCGAGTCAACGTCGTGGGGCTTCCCTGACAGGGATGCCGCTATATTCATTCCGTTATGAAAAATCACAACGGGCCTTGGAGTCCATGTCCAATTGTTGTTAAAGATGCTCTTCATCACCATTGTATCGCTGGCGGTCAGCGGCTCCACATCGGCATGATTATAGCCGCCCAGCATTTTGACCTTAAACTGCTTCCCTGTGGCCACGTCCGTTATCGTAAAAACATCTCCCCGTTTCACCAGATACTGGCCGTCCAAAAACCAGTCCACCAGCTTTCCCCTGGTAGACGGGCTCGATGCCTCACCCGGCGTTACTGCATAAGCCCTGGGCGCATATCCTGAAATGGCGATGGTTTGTCCCGCACTAAACCAGTCATCGGCATCCATATAGTTGTACTTCAGAATATCCGAAGCCGACACCCCGAATTTTTTAGCGATGGAGCTGACAGTATCGCCGGCCTGGACCACATAAGTCACACTGGGCCACTGGTAGACAGGGGTAGGCGCTTTTTCCTCAAAGCCGCCAGAAGCCTTGTTTTGAGTCCCGTTTACGAGGGGTACTTGGAGTATTTGGCCCACATCCAGATAATCACCGGAGAGCCCGTTGGCCTTCCTGAGATCCTGTACCGTAATGTGAAAAATATTCGAGATGATCCACAGGGTATCTCCCGGCCGGACCGTATATTGAATCGAATGAAGAGGAGTTTTGATCTTCAGCACATCCCCCACCAGGATCAAATCCCCTTTCAAGCCGTTTAAATTCATGATGTCCTTGACGGTGGTTTGAAAACGATTGGACAGTTTCCACAAAGTGTCTCCCGGCTGTACGGTATACAGAAATGTATTCCCATCCGGTATCGTGAGCCTCTGGCCTGCATAGATCAGGTCCGAAGCAAGGTCGTTGGCCTTTTTCAGTTCTGCGACGCTGATCCCGCTTTTTTGAGAAATCGTCCACAGGCTGTCCCCCGGCTGTACGATGTATTCTGCAGCATAGCCGATGTTCCAGGACGTTAAAATGCCCGACAGAACAATCCCTGCTGCAAGTTTTTTCATCCTAACCATATGTATAACCCCCTATCATACGCAATATACAATTTTTCGACATCTTTTTACATTTATTATACAAAGGGAAACCCGTTTTCGTCAATTTATTGAGGATATGTAATATTTTACAATTGGATTTTTTTCTTGTTTTATCAATATGGAACTGGTTATTTATATATTGTATTAGAAATAAATAAAGGATAAATGAAGGAGGATGTTCGGAATGAAGAGCTTGAAAGGAACCAAGACAGCAGAAAACCTGCTGAAAGCCTACGCCGGAGAATCCCAGGCCCGCAATCGTTATACTCTTTATGCATCTATTGCCGATAAGGAAGGATATAAACAGATCAGCCAGATTTTCCTGGAAACAGCCGATAATGAAAGAATCCACGCCAATCGTTTTTTCAAATTCCTTGTGGAAGGCTTTGAAGGTGAACTGCCCACAACCGTGACAATTACCGAAGCTACATACCCCGTTGCCTGCGGCAGCACATTGGATAATCTCAAAGCAGGGGCTGCCGGTGAAAAGGAAGAATGGTCCGAGCTGTATCCCCACTTCGCTGAAGTCGCTGAACAGGAGGGTTTCCCGGAAATAGCCGCAGCCTTTAAGATGATTGCCAAAGCGGAAACAGCCCATGAGATCCGTTATCTCAAGTTGATCGACAATGTGGCCAATGGAAAGGTCTTTGAGAAAGACGAAGTCGTTCAGTGGAAATGTGAAAAATGCGGATACATCCATACCGGCAAGAGTGCACCTCAAACCTGCCCTGCTTGCCTGCATCCTCAAGCTTACTTCGAGTTGTTCAAAGAAACCTATTAATTTGTGAATACCCCTCCTAAATTTTTCTATACAAAAAGCAGGAACATATCGTTCCTGCTTTTTGCTTTATTCCTCATCCGCTTTGGTGGGCGTCTTTTCAGGATTTTCTACCTTTTGAGGGCGGTCCAGCACTCCTTTATAAATCACTCCTGTGATGGGCTTATAAAAATCATCATACAGAAGCTCCCTTGAAACCTCTTTTCCATCCTGATAGATCACCCTGTAGGACCTTACTTTATAGCCCGGCCTGGATAGAACCTTTTGATAGGTCTGATCCTTGTACTTGACGTATTTCTGCTCCTTATCCTCTATCACCTTGGGCTTCGGTGCGCTGTAGGTTTTGTATACTTCGGTCTCAAGCCGGATTTCCTGGTTTTCAGCCTGGGGTTTGCCGTAAATCTCAACAAAAACATCATTGCCCTCTTTATAAGTTCTGATATAAATCGGAGTATCCTGGTTGTTTTTAAAGACGAAGTCCAGGTTCGGCCAGTTGACGGTGGCATCCAGCCCCTTATCTACATAGGTGGAAGGAAATGAATGGTGGGTCCTCTCCACGATCTCCAGGCCTGCATACAATACCGCATTGTAGAGGGTGCTGGAAGACTGGCAGACTCCGCCTCCCAGATCATCCTCCAAGCTCTTGTCGGCCTTGATCACCGGAGCGGCCTTATATCCGTTCTCCTTCGTTCGCTCCCCGGTTGTTTGATTGAAGGAGACCTCCTGCCCAGGCTCCACCACCATGCCGTTGAACTGCTTCAAAGCCAGCACCACATTATGCACCCTGTTGGCACTGCTGTTGCCCAGATCCGTGGAGAATACGGCAATTCTCTTTGTCTGCTCCTGTAGCTCTGCGGCATATACCCTTGGCTTTATTTCCCTTCCCCTAAGTTCCAGTTCAAGATAGGGGCTTGCCTTTATCCCGGACCTGATTTGATCCATGATCTCTTCCACATTCAGCTCATATCCGGCTGCTTCATTTGTAATCACAAATTTCTCTTTTTCATCCGGGTAGAATGAAATGGTGGCATCTACCGGTGCAACATAGAGGGATTCGGCGATCTCCTCCACTTGATCCCGCAAAAGATCCACATCATAGGACAGTTCCGTATAAAAAGCCTCTCCTTCTTCCTTAAGGCGCCAGATCTCCTTCAGCCGCTCAATGAAATTCCCTTTTCTCCCCAGTTCATAGGCTTTATCAACGGTTTCCTCGATATTGATAAAGCCATTGATATCCTTATGGGTGAACGTCCAAACTTGGTCCCCATGGGACAACTGTATCCGATAGGCATCCAGCCTGGACTGATTCTTTTCGTAAAGCTTCTGAATAGCCTCTTCCCTGGTCAAGCCCGCCAGTGGAATATCATCCACCCATATACCTTCGTAAAAGGTATCGATATCGACCTTTCGATCCAGGTAGATATTCGCCCCTACAAAGCCTGTGGTAACGGCAAGCGTGATCATCAAAAGCCCAAAGATGGCCAGCCGCTTATGCTTTCTTCGTGCCTTCTTCATTTCCATGCGAGTTGCAGTCCTCATCTGTATCCCCTTTACATTGGTTTGTATCAATCGTTTCTACAATTATAGACGATCTACCTGTCAAAAAAGCTTCAACGATTTTCAAAATGACAAAAATGTACACATCTTTTCGACATTACCATTGTATCATCCAGGGCCTGCAACATCAATACGGAATCACAGAAAGAAGATCCTTAAATCCTTGAAAGACACTTGATCCTCCGAGCGCCCTTCTGCTTCAAATGATCGGCTATTTTGTCCCGCTCCTTTTCATCACACCGAATGAGGACCACGATATGGCTTGTCCTGACGAAGCCGCCTTCTTCAAAGGCCTTCGGTTCACGACGGCCTATGATGGATATATCCCCCTTAAAGCCGGTACTTCGCACTGCATCGGCCGCATCGACAGCCTCAAGGGCATCCTTGAAGCTTCCTATGACAAGCTCCATTCGATCACTCCCTATTGACCGGTTTTTCTGATTATGTTCTCCAAAAAGCTTTGAAGTATTCGATGAAAAAACCCCGGAGCAATTCTCCGGGGTTCTGGGTTCTCACTTGATTTGATTCAGGTCATAGGGAGTCTCTTGATAGACATAGTAGTTGAGCCAGTTGGCAAAGAGCAAGTTGGCATGGCCCCTCCAGCGAACGATAGGATGCTTGGTAGGGTCATCCTGGGGATAGTAGTTCTTTGGCAATTGTATATCAAGGCCTTTTTGCACATCTCGGTCGTATTCGCTCTTTAAAGTCAAGGGGTCGTATTCTGAATGGCCTGTAACGAAAATCTGCCTGTTATCCTTTGAGGCCACGATATAGACGCCGGCTTCCTTAGATTCCGACAGGATCTCCAGCGTCTCCACTTTTTCAATGTCTGACCGCCTCACCTCTGTATGCCGGGAATGGGGAACGTAAAACACATCATCAAAGCCCCTTAAAAGCATCACGTTCGGCTTGGTGACGGTATGTTCAAATACGCCGAACATCTTGGCCTTTAAAGGATACTTGGGAATATTGTAGTGATAATATAGGCCTGCCTGGGCGCCCCAGCAGATATGGAAGGTGGATGTGACGTTGTGCTTGGTCCATTCCATGATCTCCTTCAGTTCTTCCCAATAGGTCACTTCTTCAAAGGGCAGGTGTTCCACCGGAGCGCCGGTGATAATCATTCCGTCAAACTTCTCGTTTCTGACGTCGCGGAAGGTTTTGTAAAATGCAGTTAGATGCTCCTGGGGCGTATTCTTTGATATATGAGTCTCAGGGTGAAGCAGGGTGACTTCCACCTGAATAGGAGTATTCCCGATAAGTCTCAGAATTTGCGTCTCGGTTATGATTTTGGTAGGCATCAGGTTCAAAATGGCGATCCTCAAGGGACGAATATCCTGAGTTACAGCTCTGCTCTCGCTCATCACAAAGATATTTTCGTTGGTGAGGGTTTGCATTGCTGGCAGGTTGTCTGGTATTTTTACGGGCATAACATCCCTCCTCTACTGTCTGCAGGTATTTTATCATCTATTATCTATGATTGCCTTTTTATAGTCAAGAAATTTTTCTTGCGACTCCCATTTTGATCGCAAAAAAAAAGAGAGCATACGCTCTCATAAACCTTTATTTTCTTAAGCCCAACAGGCGCCGCAGGATATCATACCATTTTTCCACTTTTTCTTTGGCCTCGTCTATCAATTTCTCCCGGGTGTGGATGTTGCAAAAGTATCCGGCCTCTTTCGGATCATCAGGATCCAAAGCCTGGATCTCCTCAATGCTGCCAAACTCGGTATAAGCTCCGGGTAGCCACTTTTTTAGCTCCTCCTCGGACAGCTGCCTGTAGGGCGAATCAGCTTCTACAATGAATACATTCTTTTGTTCAACGAGCTCCCTGGGACAATACTGGGTTATGAACTTCCCCGACTCCTTGCAAAGCTCGATGACCTGATGGTTCCTGCATTTCTCCTGGGGGACTTGATCCACCAGGAACCAGTCCGTAATGATGTCCTCCTCGGGGCAGTGCTCTGAAGGCAAATTCCCGCTTTTACTGCATACGCTGATCTTAATAAGGCCCAGCCCGGTCGGATCTGCATCAATGATGGGCTTATTTGGAAGCTCCTTCTGCCGGTGAATCTTCTCCATAAAGGCCTGCCAGAGAGGAGCCGCATCCTTGCCTCCCTGGGCGCCGCTATAAAGGGGCTTTGCCCAATCATGGCCTATCCAGACAACAGCCGAATAATAGGGGGTATATCCTGCAAAGAAGACTCCCCGGTAATCGGTGGCGGTTCCCGTCTTTCCTGCCACATTCATTCCCGGAATCCTGGCATTCTGGCCGGTGCCGTTTTCCACGGCATCCTGCAGCATATCCGTAAGCAGCCATGCCGTAGATTCCTGAAAGACCCTTCTTTTGATCTGAGACTGGGTCCGATCAATAATGACCTTGCCGTCCCGGTCCAGGACCTTGAGCACGGATATCGGTTCTATATAGATCCCGCCGTTGGCGATTGTACCAAAGGCCGAAGCCATCTCAACCGGGGTAATGGCTGAAGTACCCAGCGCCAAACCTGAACCGTTGACCTGAATGTGGTTTTCCTCTATTCCCATCTCCGTCAGATAGCTTTTTGATTTTTCAAGGCCCACGTCATAGGTCAGCACCTGGGCCGCTACCACATTGAGGGATTTCTTCAAGGCCTCCCGCATGCTGATGGGCCCGGAATAACCTCCTCCGCCGTAATTCTGGGGGAACTTTTGTACCTTATCCCAGCCCTCTATCGGCACCGGGATGTTGTGATAGATGCTGGCCGGGGATCTCCCGTTCTCCAGGGCAGGGCCGTAGACCGAAAGGGGTTTGATGGAAGAGCCCACCATCAGGGGGGAAACGGCGCGGTTCAGTTCCCGCCTTACCTGGGGTGGCTTCCTACCCCCTACAATCGCTTTAATCTGCCCTGTCCTGTAATCCACTACAACAGCGGCAGCCTGGGGCTGGGGTATGACGGTCCCTCCGGCATTGATCTCGTTATCTTCTTCATTGGCCAATTTGGGATACCGGTCCCAGTTATAAAGGGTGTCCTCTACGGCCTTTTGCACATCTCTGTCCACCGTCGTATAGATCTTCAGGCCGTTGGTCAACATATACTCTTCCGCCTTTTGAATACCCTCTTCATCATAGCCCCATCCGTTCATGCGGATGAGCTCATCGCGGACCTCATAGAGGGCATATTCCACAAAGGGTGCCATATCATACAGCTTTGAGCGAGTCGATTCCTTTTTAATCTGTACATTTTCCAGGCGAGCCTTTTGATATTCCTGCTGAGTAATAAAGCCCAGCTCCAGCATCTTATCGAGTACCAGGTTGGCCCGGCTTAGGGTTGTATCCTTGCTCCTTTTTGGATCATACCAGTTTTTCCTGGGGTCAAATTTTGCAGGATTCTTGGTTATCGCCGCCAGAATGGCGCACTCCTTCAGGGTAAGATCCTTCAAATCCTCCTTGCCAAAGTAGTCCATGGCTGCAGCCTTTACCCCGTAATTGGACTGAGCCAGATAAATGGTATTTAAATAGGCCTCCAGAACCTGGTCCTTGGAATACTGGGTCTCCAATTTTAGCGCCAGATAGGCTTCCTGTATTTTCCGCTTAAAGCTTTGCTCCGGGCTTAAGAGGCAGTTTTTGATGAGCTGCTGGGTTATGGTGCTTGCACCCTGGGTATGACCTCCTGTCAAATTGTTGAACAGGGCCCCTCCGATCCGCCTGATGTCCACCCCCTTGTGATCGCGGAATCGTTCATCCTCAATGGCAATAAAGGCATCCTGCAGCATTTTGGGTATTTCCTCAATCGGAACCCAGACCCGGTTTTCATAGTTATAATACTCTGTAATCAGCTGTCCGTCCTGATCATAAATAAACGATGTCTCGCTTTGATTTTCGATTCGGTCCAGATTAAGGGCAGGAGCCGATTCTATGTAGGATTTGGCAATCCATACAGCCACGGCAGCGGCTGCAGTTCCTATGATCAAACACATGACAAAGATGTATTTCAATACTGTTCCCAGTGAAATAAACTTCGTCTTTTCCCCGGTTTTCTTTTTCCTGTGATTCTTCTTTCCACGGGCAACCATATAAGAACACCTCTTTTAGCAACGCAGAACTTCCTAAAAACCCTTTATTCATTTTAGCATAGAAATATGTCCATTCTGTTACAAATTATTTAATCTAATCATATCCAAAAATTCTCCAAATAAACCCCTTGCATTTTTGTTTCACTTATTGTATTATATATAGTGTTCGCTAAATGGATATCGACTGGGTGTGGCGCAGTTTGGTAGCGCGCATGAATGGGGTTCATGAGGTCGCAGGTTCAATTCCTGTCACCCAGACCAGGGAAAACCGCTTAACGCTAATGTTAAGCGGTTTTCTCATGTTTAAATTTTCCAGAGAAAATGTTCAGAAATCGCCGGAATTGTTGGCCGTAGCCATCACGCAGCCAACAATATTATTTCTTCTTTTTGCTTGTTGATTGTTACAGACCTTTTCACTTCCATCCATTTCTATCTCAACGCCTTCTCTTAACGTCCACATTGCTCTAGACATTACTCTCTTCATAACTTATCCCATTCTTTCCAATGACAAGTGGAAGGACGATAAAGGGGTAAATTTCTCCGCTTTAAATCATTCAGAGAGTTTTTCAACCACAACGAGAAATATCTCCCTGCATGATTTATTGAAGTTTATTTATACCCTATTACAATGAAATTACAGAGTGCGCACCTGTGATTTCATAAGGGAGGTGTACCATGAGACTTCATCTGCCAGATTCGCTTAAGCGTTTGAGAAAAGCGAAAAACTGAACGCAAGAAGATATTGCTTCAGCCCTTGGCGTATCTTATCAGGCGGTCAGCCGATGGGAAACGGGTGCACCGTATCCGGATATAGAACTGCTTCCGGCCCTTTCTGCACTGCTTGATGCCAGTTTTCCTAAAAATAAGATACAAGTGAGAGAAAGGGATTTTCATAAGATAATCCTGATGATAAGCTTATTTCACCGATACAGTTATAAAACGAGGGCAAAAAAAAGAAGCCGTTTATCGGTTTCCTGATAAAACGACTTTGAAAATCACAAGATTCCTGTTCATAACCTCATCAAAGATTTCCCCTCATCATTTTCATAAATTCATTAATGAGTTCATCCAGATGCATGCTGAGTTTCAGAATTTCATCATTGTCTTTTGGCTGTCCTTCTTTCATCAATTGATTCAACCTGTCCCTTGTCTTCTCAATTCTTTCCTCCAGTTCCCTCATCTTTTGATCTTTAAATTTTGAATTCATCTTACCCTCTTTCCTATGCCGTTTTCCAAGTTTGCAGCAATTTTACTTTTTCCATATTCTATGGAGGACATGCACCTAATTTCGAGACGAATTCCTTTATTTGTTTGTTTCAGGAAATTGAAAAATCATACCTATTTCCCATTGTGCCATGACAAAGGATGTCTCCTGTATAGAATGCATATATCCAATATATTTTTGGGCAGTCATTTCATGGTTCAATCATAAAAGTTTGGTTATTTCTATAATGGGTATAATATATTCAGCTACAGCAAATAATAAATGTTTATATGATCTTGCACGTATCGAAGGAATTTTTATGGACAGATGTTCTAAAACTTCTTCTTCTGTCATAAGATAAATAGAATCTTTTTGGAGGTGATTCTATGAAAATCGTAAAAAGGGATATCCTGCTTGACAAGCTAACCAGGATCAAGGATTTTGTTAATCTGGCCAGTAAGTACAATTGTGACGTTCAAATCCAATGCGGTTACAATGCCGTTGACGGAAAGAGCATCCTGGGGATCCTCTGCCTGGGTCTATATAAACCTGTAACAGTGATCGCCCAGGGCGATGATGCCCCTGAGTTTGCAAAGGATCTTGAAAACTTTGCCCTACATTAAAAGAGGTATCTGCACTTCAAAATCAGATACCTCTTTTTTCTTAACCAAGATTCCTTCAGACCTTTCTGGGTCCATCCATGAAATGGTAAAAACAGGATTATGCCATCATCTGCAGGTATGCGTTGATAAATAGGTCAATTTCCCCATCCATCACAGCCTGGATATTGCCTGTTTCCACTCCGGTACGGTGGTCCTTCACCATACTGTAGGGATGGAAAACATAGGAACGGATCTGGCTTCCCCACTCTATCTTCTTCATTTCACCCTTCATCTTGTTGATCTCTTCCTGGGCTTCTCTTTCCTTAAGCTCTAAAAGCCGGGCCTTTAAGACCTTCATGGCAGTTTCCCTGTTTTGGATCTGGGAACGCTCATTCTGGCACTGAACGACAATCCCGGTGGGCAGATGGGTGATCCGCACCGCCGACTCCGTCTTATTCACATGCTGGCCTCCTGCACCGCCGGAACGATAGGTATCTATTTTCAGGTCCTCCGGCCTGATTTCGATCTCAATGTCGTTGTCCAGTTCAGGCATGACATCGGCTGAAGCGAAGGAAGTGTGTCTGCGGCCTGAGGCGTCAAAGGGAGAGATCCTAACCAATCGGTGGACTCCTTTTTCAGCCTTCAAATAGCCGTAGGCATTTTCCCCGATGGCCTGAAAGGTCACGCTCTTGATCCCCGCCTCTTCACCGGGCAGCAAATCCAGGGTCTTTACCTCATAGCCCTTTGATTCACACCAGCGAACATACATCCGGTACAGCATGGAGACCCAGTCCATGGCTTCGGTTCCTCCGGCTCCGGCATGGAGGGAAACGATGGCGTTGTTTCGATCATAGGGTCCCGACAATAGGGTCTCCAGATTTAACTCTTCCACATCTTTTTTTAAGCTTTTCACATCCCTCTGGATCTCTTCCACCAGGGAACCGTCCTGTTCCTCCGAGCCCAGTTCAATCAAAAGCTCAAGATCCTCCAGCCTCGATTTGAGCTTTTTATATCTGTCGATCTTTCCTTTTAAATACTTGATTTCCCGATTGGTCTTCTGAGCCTGCTCCAGGTCATTCCAGAAGTTTGGATCGTTCATTTTCTCTTCCAGTTCCTGTACCTTCCTTTGACATCCCGGGATGTCAAAGTGCATCACCTACCTGGTTCAATAGCTCCTGGATCGCTTCCAGTTCTTCCTTCGCCTGTTCAAATTCAATGATCATTTCATCAACACCTTTCGTTTTCAGATTTACGCGTCCTTCCCGCAGCACTTTTTATACTTCTTCCCGCTTCCGCAGGGACACGGATCGTTCCGCCCGACCTTTTCCCCCTTGACAATGGGTTTCTTAGGCTGCGGGCTGCCGTGGCTGGCCTCGATAGGCTCTGCCACCTGCTCCCGTTTGGGGACATTGCTTTCGATATTCACATGGAACAAAAGGGTCACCGTTTCTTCCTGAATGTTTTGGATCATCTCCTCGAACATGTTATAGCCTTCGATCTTGTATTCGATGATCGGATCCCTCTGGCCGTAGGCCCGAAGCCCAATTCCCTGCCGCAGCTGATCCATGGCATCGATATGATCCATCCACTTCTGGTCAACGACCTTCAGGAGAATGACCCGCTCAGCTTCCCGCATGAGCTCAGGACCGTTTTTCTCCTCCTGTTTTTGATAGGCCTCTTCGGCCGCCTTAAGGATTCGTTCCTTCAGGCTTTCACGGGTAAGCTCTAAAACTTCTTCCTCCGTGAATTGAACAGCACCCTTGGGCAGGAATATCCGCTCCAGATGCTCAATCAGCCCATGAATATCCCATTCTTCCGGATGACGGGCCTCTGCGGTGTAGATCTCAATGGCCCTGTCCACAATCGTGGACACCATATCCATGATATGACCCCTCAGGTTTTCGCCCTCCAGGACCTTGCGGCGCTGGCCATAGATCACTTCCCGCTGCTTGTTCATGACATCATCGTATTCCAGCACATGCTTGCGGATGCTGAAGTTCTTGCCTTCCACCCGCTTTTGGGCCTGCTCGATCTGCTTGGACAGGATGCCGTATTCGATAGGCTGATCCTCCTCCAGGCCCAGGGCGCCGACGATTCCCTGTATGCGTTCGGAGCCAAAGAGGCGCATCAGATCGTCTTCAAGGGAGATATAAAAGCGGGAAGAACCCGGGTCTCCCTGGCGGCCGGCACGGCCCCGGAGCTGGTTGTCTATGCGGCGGCTCTCATGGCGTTCTGTGCCGATCACATGAAGTCCGCCCAGGGCTACGACCTTTTCATGCTCCTCATCGGTCTCCTTTTTGAATTTCTCGTAGATTTCCCGGTAAACCTTCCTGGCCTCTAAAACTTCCGGATCTTCCGTCTCCAGGTGTCCGGTGGCCTGATTGATGAGCTCCTCTGAAAAGCCCAGCTTTCTCATCTCTTTTTTGGCAAGGAACTCCGGGTTGCCTCCCAGGAGGATATCGGTGCCGCGGCCGGCCATATTGGTGGCTATCGTCACCGCATAGAGCTTTCCGGCCTGGGCGACGATTTCCGCTTCCTTTTCATGATGCTTGGCGTTCAGTACCTCATGGGGAACCCCCCTGCGCTTCAGCATCTCGCTGATGATCTCGGAATTCTCAATGGAAACCGTGCCCACCAGCACAGGCTGGCCGACGGAATGCCTCTGAATGATTTCCTCTACCACGGCGCGGAACTTCGCCTGGGTGGTCATATAGATCACATCATTAAAATCCTTTCGGATCATGGGCTTGTTGGTCGGAATCACCACGACATCCAGGCCGTAGATGGCTTTAAACTCCTCCTCTTCCGTTTTGGCCGTGCCCGTCATGCCCGAGAGCTTATGGTACATTCGGAAGTAGTTCTGAAAGGTGATCGTTGCCAGGGTTTTGCTCTCCCGCTCAACCTTGACGCCTTCCTTGGCCTCTATGGCCTGGTGAAGCCCATCGCTGTAGCGGCGCCCAAACATCAAACGCCCGGTAAACTCATCGACGATGATCACCTGACCGTCTTTGACCACATAATCCCTGTCCCGCTTCATGAGTACATGGGCCTTTAAAGCCTGGTTGATATGGTGGGACAGCTCCGTATTGGCCGGGTCAGCCAGATTATCAATATGGAAATATTCCTCCGCCTTGGATACCCCCTGTTCGGTCAGGTGCACCGTACGGGCCTTTTCGTCCACTTCATAATCCTCATCCTTGATCAGGCGGGGAATAAAGCGATCCACTTTAAAATACATGTCGGTGGACTTGTCTCCGGCGCCGGATATAATGAGGGGAGTTCGGGCCTCGTCGATCAAAATGGAGTCCACTTCGTCCACGATGGCAAAATTCAGCTCCCTCTGAACCATATCCTCTTTATAAACCACCATATTATCCCGCAGGTAGTCGAATCCAAATTCGTTGTTGGTTCCATAGGTGATATCTGCAGCATAATTGGCTCTTCGTTCCTTTGAGCTCATCCCATGAACAATCAGGCCGACGGAGAGTCCCAGGAAGCGATGGATCTTTCCCATCCATTCGCTGTCGCGCTTGGCCAGGTAATCATTGACCGTAACGATGTGCACGCCCTTTCCGGTCAATGCGTTGAGATAAGCCGGCAGTGTAGCCACCAGGGTTTTCCCTTCGCCGGTCTTCATCTCCGCAATACGCCCCTGATGGAGGACGATGCCGCCAAGAAGCTGTACCGGAAAATGCCTCATGCCAAGGACGCGAACGGAAGCCTCCCGGACCACTGCAAAGGCCTCCGGCAGGAGATCATCCAGGCTTTCCCCATTGGCCAGGCGGTTTTTAAACTCCTGGGTTTTGGCCTGGAGCTGTTTGTCGCTTAACGCCTGCATGGAAGGCTCCAGCTCTTCGATCTGGGCCACAATCTTCTCCAGCCGTTTGATCTCCCTTTCATTGGGATCTCCCAAAATCTTTCTCAAAATTCCAATCATGCTAACACTCCTAATCGATCGTTTGATTTCATCTTGCTAAAGGACACAAAAAAACTATTCTGTTAATATCTGTAATTCAGTAGGGATTATACAACAATTCATTTTATCATTTAATCCTAGAAGATTCAAGGATCCGGCATTTTGTTAACACAATGTTTAAATATTATACAAAAAAAGGAGAGCTTCGCTCTCCTTGTCCTTTTCCTTCCTTACATGTACTCCGGTTCAATCAAACCGTAGTTGCCGTCCTTCCGCTTATACAGGACGTTCACCTCATTGGTTTGAGAATTTGTAAATACAAAAAAGCTGTGACCCAGCAAATCCATTTGCATGATGGCTTCTTCCGTATCCATGGGCTTGATGGCAAACCTCTTGGTCTTGACGATCTTGGCCTTCTTTTCCTCCCCTAAATCAATGCTTTCGCTGAAGACAGGTTTTTCATACTTAAAAGCGCCGGACTTGATGCGTTTTTCCAGGCGGGTCTTGTGCTTATGGATCTGCCTCTCCAGTTTGTCCAAGACCTTATCAATGGAGGTATACATGTCGTCCGTTGTCTCCTCAGCCCTGATGAAAAAGCCGTTTCCAGGAATCGTTACTTCAATTTTATGCCGGTTTTTTTCCACGGACATGGTGACCTGTACCTCAGTATTCTCATCGAAATACCGCTCCAGCTTGCCTACCTTTTTGATGACTTGATCCCTTAAAAAATCCGTGATGTCCATGTTCTTTCCGCTTACGATAATTTGCATAGGGGTCAGCTCCTTTCGTCTTTTACATACTGAGAGGTGGATCCCACAGGGGGAATGGAATCCTGTACATTATTATTCTCCAAATATTCAAAAAATTCCTGCAAGCTTTTCCATCTTTCTAAAATTCCTTTGACATATTTTTACCCTCACCCTATTTTTCTAAACAAAACTTGTTGAAAAAAAGTCCAAAATATCGGGACACTTAGCTGCATAAAAAAAATCCAGGACCTTCTGTCCTGGATTGGCCTGTCATTTAACGATACTAAATACGATGATTTTCTTTACTTCATCCAGCTCCTCCTCGGAAAGACGTTCATGGCTGACGGCCTTCCATTTGCTGCCGTCCCCCCTCTTAAGGCTCAGCTGCGTATAGACCTCCTGACCGTCTCCGCTGTACAGGGCATAGATCTTCACCGCCCCCGAACCGTCATCCCCCACCCGATCGCTGAGGGAAAGGGTAAAGTCAGGGGCCTTGACGATATCCCGGGCCCAGGAAGTATCCTCCATAGGCCTGAAGGATTCAGAGGCAAGCCCGGCATCCTCCAGGGCTTTTTGATATTCCTCCAGGGTTTGTGATTTTTCCACCCGGGTTATAAAGTAGCGATGGAATCGCTCCGCAGCCAGGGGAATCTGATAGCCTATGGTGAACTGATACAGGCTGACTGCCAGAACCAGCACGGCTGTACAGGCTACAAGGGTTCCTATGAAGCGGACATAGGGAAATTTTTCTTTATTTTTTACTGCAACCCAAATATTTTTGAGATTGACCTGGAGGATGGGGAGCAAAATGAGAACGGTGATGGCTGTAAATACTATTTTCGTTGCTTGCATAACAATCCCCCCTCTATAGCACTTTGCTCAGGAAAGCCCTGGTGCGCTCCTGCTTGGGACAGCCGAATATCACATCCGGAGTGTCTTCTTCCGCAATTATTCCTTCATCCATGAAGAGGATCCGGTCGCCTACCTCCCGGGCAAAGCCCATTTCATGGGTAACCACTACCATGGTCATTCCCTCCAGAGCCAACTGCTTCATAACGTTCAATACCTCGCCCACCATCTCGGGGTCCAGGGCCGAAGTAGGCTCATCAAAGAGCATCACTTCCGGGTCCATGGCCAATGCCCTGGCGATGGCCACCCTTTGCTTTTGCCCGCCCGATAATTGGTTGGGATAGGCGTTTTCCTTGTCCAGCAAGCCTACCTTTCGCAAAAGCCCCCGGGCCTTCTCCACCGCCTCCTTCTCCGGCAGCTTCTTCAGCTTGATGGGCGCCAGGGTAATATTCTGAAGTACCGTCATATGGGGAAACAGGTTGAACTGCTGAAAGACCATCCCCACCTTCTGCCGGAGCTTGTTGATATCCTTTTTATGCTCCGTCAGGGAAATGCCGTCAATATAGACCTCGCCCTTGGTCGGAACCTCCAGCAGATTGAGGCAGCGAAGGAAAGTGCTCTTGCCGGAGCCGCTGGGTCCAATCACGCAGACCACTTCGCCTTTTCTAATCTCGCTGTCGATTCCCTTGAGCACTTCTAAATTGCCGAAGCTCTTATGCAAATTCACAACCTTAATCACTCTGACGCAGCCTCCTCTCTACCCGCGCTCCTATCCAGGATAAGACGGTGGTAATATACAGATACAATGCCGCAATAAGGATAAAGGGGGTATAGGCATCAAATGTTCTGCTTCGAATCAAGGTACCGACGCGAGTCAAATCGTCCAGGGCGATGTATCCGGCAATGGCCGTTTCTTTGAGCAGTACAATAAACTCGCTGATGATTGCCGGCAAAATATTCTTGATCGCCTGGGGAATGATGATATAGCGCATGGACTGGGCATGGGAAAAGCCTAAGGATCGGGCCGCCTCCATCTGCCCCTTATCGACGGCTTGGATGCCTGCACGGATCAATTCCGCTACATAGGCTCCGCTGTTTATACCAAAAGCGATGGAAGCAATCAAGGTCCTTGAGAGACCGCTTCTTCCCAAAATCGCATAGTATATGATGACCAGCTGAACGACAGCGGGCGTGCCTCGAATGACATCGATATACACGGACGCCAGCCGGTTGAAAAATCGATTGCGGGACAGCTTGGCCATGGCCATAAACAAGCCGATGATCACCCCGAGAATCGAGGCATATACCGTCAGCTGTAAAGATACGGACAAACCGCTGATAAACATCAGATATCGGTTTTCACGGATGAGATTAAAGTAAATCGCATCAGATAAAACCTGAAAAAGTCTCTCCATCACTTCACCTCTGGATAAATTAGAAAAGAATAGCTCCTATTTACTGCCCTGCCAGATAAAGGCCTTTTTGCCTTTACATAATTCAAGCTAGCAAGGACAGCTCCTTGCTAGCTTGACTGTCTCACGCATTATTGCTGCTGCAACTCGAGGGAGTATTTGTTTACCAGTGCATCAATTTCCCCGTTTGCTTTCATCTCGGCGAGAACCTCATTGATGATCTTTACAAACTCCTCATCGCCCTTTCGAACGGCAATTGCGTATTCCTCTTCTTCAGCCGCCTTTTCATCAAGGATCTTCAGGCCCGGGTTTTGCTCTACCAGCATTTGAGCAGGCAGATTATCGATTACGACCGCATCCAGGTTGCCGTTTTTAAGGTCAAGGACCGCTTCTACGCCGTTGTTGTAGCGGAAAACATTTTCTTCCCCTACGACCGGAGTGACTACAAAGAGATCACCGGTCGTTCCGGTTTGAACGCCGACCTTCTTGCCTTTTAAGGATTCCAGATTGGTAATGTCCGTGTTATCCTCTCGAACGATGATAACTTGAACCGCTTTGAAGTATTTATCGCTGAAGGTCATTGATTTTTGTCGCTCTTCATTGACCGTATATCCTGCTGCGATAAAGTCTATTTCACCGGATTTCAAAGCCGCCGGCAGAGAATCGAATTCGGTATCCACAACCTTTAGCTGAACACCCAGTTTATCGGCAATCCGCTGGGCGATCTCTGCGTCAATGCCGATGACCTTGTCTCCCTCCCGCATCTCAAAAGGAGCAAAGGCTGCATTGGTTCCCCAAATCACCTGATTGGTATCCTTAATTCTCTTCATTGTATCGATGTTGGAACATCCAACCAATGAACCGATAAACAGGGATAAAACAATAAGTAAAGCGATTTTCTTTATCATTTTTATACTCCTCCCAATCCATTCACCATTTTCTTTCCTCACATCATTATATACGAATATTTAATGATAATCAATGTATATTTATAAATTTCATATGAATATTTTATTACCTCATTTGAAAAAGTAAATTCCACCCCTTGAAGGCAAAGAGCGGAATTTAGTTTTGCAAAAACATATAAAAAGTTATAGTGGAATTAAGTTTTTCAAAAAGTTATTATAACTTTGGGTGGT
>Ga0134092_1000648_pt1 | contig 34470 bp, 36 predicted proteins | sample 3_6taG_FD_94454 | JGI IMG/M metagenome (GOLD analysis project Ga0134092, IMG submission 94454) | Switchgrass degrading microbial communities from high solid loading bioreactors in New Hampshire, USA - 3_6_20_6_A3 metaG | ecosystem: Engineered > Bioreactor > Semi-continuous > Anaerobic >... | reverse complement strand
GTATACGCCGTTCAAGTGGAAGTTTTAGGCCAAATAAAACCAGGGGTATTGAATATCGGAACAAGGCCTACTGTCAGTAGTAATAATAACGTTACCATGGAAGTAAATATTTTGGACTTTAACCAGGACATTTATGGTGAAAAACTGGAAGTTATTTTTCATCAAAAATTGCGGGATGAAAAAAAATTTAATAATATCCTGGATTTAAAAAAACAAATTGAAATGGATACCTTAAGAACAATTCAATATTTTAGCAACATTAAAATTTAACCGGAGAATGTGTGCTTTTTATCATTTATCTCCCTCTTATTAGATATATATTTAGTAAAAAAAGATAAGGGGGATTTTTAATGTTTTATTATATTGATGAAACTCACTATTTAAACAGAGATATAGCGGAAAAAGTTTCAAATATAATTTACAACCCGGAATTTGTGCAGCTCAGGTCAGAATTAGAGGCACTTTATATTAAACTTGATTTTGATAAACCGAAACAACAGGCCCTTAAGGATGCTCTCTATACCTTTTTTGCCCAAGAGGAATGTTTTAGACCAAGTTATGGGTTAAGGTAAGAAGAGTAATGAGAGTAATCATAACAGAACATGCGAAAAAGAGATTAAAAGATTGCCGCCAGTCCCAAATAACAATTTCCGACATTGTCCTGGCTGCGAAACAAATTCCAGGGAATATTCCTACGGCCACCAGATTCCGGGGATTTATCAGTAAATCAGGGAGAGTTTTTGATTTGGTGGCCAAAGACATAGAAAATGGTAGATTAGTGATTACTATTATCGGAAAATGACTTGCAAGTCTGGTTTCTTTTATATATAATAATTAAGGTTAAACCTGGGCTAGGATGAACGTTCCTCCGACGTTTTTCTTGGCTTATGGGGTTAATAATAATTAAGGAGGTGAAAAATCATGGCTTTAAGTCCTGAAAAAAAGCAAGAAATCATTAGAAAATACCAGGTCCATGAGAATGATACCGGTTCTCCTGAGGTGCAAATTGCTATTTTGACAAGCAGAATTAATTACTTAACTGAACACCTCAAAGAACACAAAAAAGATCATCATTCACGCCGTGGTTTATTAAAAATGGTTGGACAAAGAAGAGGTCTTTTGAATTATTTGATGAAAACCGATATTGAAAGGTATCGCAAGATAATTGCCGATTTAGGTATTCGTCGTTAGGCTTATTATTAGAAGAGCGGTTTATACCGCTCTTTTGAGTATTTGTTATATTTAAAGAAGGATATACTAAGAATATCGAGATTTTTTTGTTTTAATTGTCTTAGTAAATCTTGTATAGTTTAGGAGGTATAAAATTTAATATGGCCAATGCTAACGTTCTCAGAAAAAGCATAGAAGTTGGTGGCCGTGTTCTAACCTTGGAAACAGGTAGAATGGCCAAACAAGCAAGTGGAGCGGTTTTTGCTACTTACGGAGATACTGCTGTTTTGGCTACAGCAACTGCTTCACCAGAACCCAGGGAAGGAATTGACTTTTTTCCTTTAACGGTGGATTATGAGGAAAGACTTTATTCCGTAGGAAAAATTCCGGGTGGTTTTATTAAAAGAGAAGGCAGGCCCAGTGAAAAGGCAATTCTCTCTAGCAGATTAATTGATAGGCCGATCCGGCCATTATTTCCCAAAGGTTATCGTAATGACGTACATATTGTAGCAACAGTATTATCCGTTGACCAGGATAACCCTCCTGATGTCTTAGCCATGAACGGTGCTTCCGCTGCTTTACACCTTTCACATATACCCTTTTTAGGACCAATTGGTGCAGTTACTGTAGGACTTGTTGATGATGAATTTGTTATTAATCCAACAGTGGAACAGGAAGAAAAGAGTTTACTTCATCTTACCGTTGCCGGTACTAAAGATGCAGTAATGATGGTGGAAGCAGGTGCTAAAGAAGTACCCGAAGAGGTCATTTTGGAAGCGATTATGTATGGACATAGTGAAATCATTAAAATCGTGGAATTTATTGAAGAGTTTCGCCAGGAAGCTTTAGCCCAAGGCCTTGCCGTGGAAAAACAGGAGCCGATTTTACAGGAGATTTCTCAAGAGTTAGAAGAAGATGTACGAGCCTTTGCGCAAGAAAAACTACTGGCGGCCGTTCAAACTAAAGAAAAACACGAACGGGAAGAAAAGATCCAAGGGGTAAAAGACGAAACTTTACTGCATTTTGCGGAGAAATATCCGGAAGAAACCAAGGATATTAATACCGTTTTAGATACAATGCTTAAAGAGATAGTCAGGAAACTGATTACCGTTGATAAAATCCGTCCTGATGGACGAGCCTTGGATGAGATTAGACCAATAACCTGTGAAGTAGGAGTTTTACCGAGAACTCATGGCAGTGGTTTATTTACCCGGGGCCAAACCCAAGTCCTTTCGGTAGTTACTTTAGGTGCTATCGGAGAAGAACAGATTATTGAAGGTTTAGGTGTGGAAGAATCTAAAAGGTATCTTCACCAGTATAATTTCCCGCCTTATAGTGTAGGAGAGGCCAGACCAATGCGGGGACCAGGCAGAAGGGAAATTGGTCATGGGGCGTTGGCAGAAAGGGCTTTGGAGCCAATGATTCCTTCTGAAGATGAATTCCCCTATACTATTCGTGTTGTTTCCGAAGTATTAGAATCCAATGGTTCTACTTCTATGGGAAGTGTTTGTGGCAGTACCTTGGCTTTGATGGATGCGGGCGTTCCCATAAAAAAACCGGTAGCAGGTGTTGCTATGGGTTTAGTGAAACATGGGGAACATTTTTCTATTCTTACTGATATTCAAGGTATAGAAGACGCTTTAGGAGATATGGACTTTAAAGTAGCCGGAACTAAAACGGGTGTTACTGCTATCCAGATGGATATAAAAATAGCCGGTATTGACCGGGAAATTTTGAAAGAAGCTTTAGAACAAGCACGAAAAGGGCGTCTCTACATTATGGATAGAATGTTAGAAGTAATTGAAGCACCTCGTCCGGAGTTATCTCCCTACGCTCCTCGGATCATTTCAACTACCGTTGACCCTGAGAAAATTAGAGATATTATCGGTCCCGGTGGCAAAACAATCAAAAAAATTATTGACGAAACAGGAGTTAAAATTGATATTGAGGATGACGGAAAAGTATTTATTGCTGCTGTTGATGTTAAAGCTGCGGAAAGGGCTCTAAAAATAATCAATAATTTAACCAGAGAAGTTGAAGTCGGCGAAATTTATTTAGGGAAGGTTCAAAGGATTACCACTTTCGGGGCCTTTATTGAAATTTTGCCGGGTAAAGAAGGCTTGTGTCATATTTCCCAGTTGGCCCTGGAAAGGGTAGAAAAAGTAGAGGACGTCGTTTCTGTAGGGGATGAGATACTTGTTAAAGTAACAGAAATTGACCGGCAAGGAAGGATTAATTTATCTCGTAAAGAAGTTTTAAAGGAACAGGAAAAAATTAGGGATGAATACAAACATTAATAACCAGGATAAACCGAAATATTTCGGTTTATTTTTTTATTCTTCCTCATAAGAATAATGGTAAAAGGAATGAGGAGGAGATAAAATGAGGGTTATCTTTTTAAGAAAGAGGTATGTGTTTTCAGGGATCATTATTTTTATCATTCTTTTACTTTCAGGAATTTTCCTGTTCAATTTTTGGGGAACAAGAGAAACCACCCCGACACTGGTTGAGCCTATTTATCAAGGAAAAACCGATGAACCTCATGTATCTTTAACTATCAATGTGGATTGGGGAGAAGATATTGTCCCCAAAATGTTAGAGGTCCTTGAGGCCAAAAATGTACAGGCTACTTTTTTTATTACAGGAAGATTTGCGGAAAAATTTCCTGAAATAGTTAGACAAATAGATGCCCAAGGTCAGGAAATCGGTAATCATGGTTATTCTCATCCCCATCCTGACCGGTTAACGGTTCAGCAGAATATGGAGGAAATAAAAAAAACAGAGGAGATTTTACGGAAATTGATTAATAAAGAAATTTTCTTATTTGCACCCCCTTATGGAGAACGAGGTCCTAATTGCTTAAAGGCTGCGGAAAATCTTGGTTATAAAACTATTTTGTGGACTGCAGATACTATTGACTGGCAGGAACCACCTCCTTCTGTAGATACATTGGTTAAACGGGTTACCGAGAAAAAATTGACTAATGGGACGATTATCCTTATGCATCCTAAACCTCATACTCTGGAAGCTCTGCCTATCATCATTGATGTGATTAGGGCTAAAGGTTATGAGTTTAAAAAAGTTTCAGAGATAATATGATTATAATCTTCATTTATGAAGCCATACTAATCAATATGAAATAATTTAACAGGTGAGATTAAGGGTGAAAGAAAAAAAAACTCTTAGAAATTCTTTATTAGTAATTATTACCTTACTATTATTAAGTTTAGTAACTGTTAATGGGGTATTGGCCGCGGAGCCTCAAATCAGTGCTCAAGCCGCGGTTTTGATAGACCGAGACACTGGGGCAGTTCTTTATGGGAAAAATCACTTGGAAACCAGGCCTCCGGCCAGTACTACAAAGATTTTAACGGCTATTTTGGCCATTGAAAAAGGAAACTTAAGTGATGTAGTGGTTGTTTCTCAACGGGCGGCCCTTACTGGAGAAGCAAGGCTTAATCTAGTAGCCGGTGAAAAGATTACCTTGGAAAATCTCCTTTACGGTGCCCTTTTAAAATCAGGTAATGATGCTTGTGTGGCAATAGCGGAACATATTGCGTCAAGTGTTGAAGATTTTGTAAGTTTAATGAACTTAAAAGCAAAATCGATAGGCTGTACTAATTCCCATTTTGTGAATCCACATGGTTTGCCGGCTAAAAATCACTACAGTACGGCTCTGGATTTGGCCATTTTAGCCGGCTATGCTTTAGATAACCCTATTTTTGCCAAAATTGTGGCTACACCGGAGTATACCGTTCGCTGGGAAGAGAGTTTTCGAACAAGACATATTAACAACACCAATAGGCTTTTACACATTTATCCAGGTGCTACAGGAGTCAAAACAGGCACTACCAATGCTGCCGGTCAGTGCTTAGTGTCTTCCGCCAGTAGAGACAACCGCAATTTAATAGCCGTTGTATTAAAAAGCCAGAATCGTTTTGGGGATTCCGTAAAATTACTGGATTATGGCTTTCAAGAGTTTCGCAACTTGGAAGTTGTGCAAAAAGGTAAAATCAGTTCAATTGATTATGAAGGTAAAAAGATAAAAGTTAAAACAGGAGATAATCTGATTATTACCCTATCCAGAAACCAGGAAGTAGAAATCAGCCATGAGCTTAAAATTAAAGATGATCTATTAAAACAACCTATAGCAAAAGATCAGTTAATAGGATATATTAATTATTATAATCAAGGAGAAAAAATAGGGCAGGTTCCTCTTCTTTCCTTAGAAAATGTCGAAATAAGTAAAGTGGAAAAATTAATTCCGGGCAAGTTTTGGCGATTTTTGCAGGGCAAGTTTAGCCTGAAAGGTAATTATTAGGTAGAAGGATAGGGGGTAGAATTTTGAACAGTAATTTATACCAGATAAGTACTTTAAAAAATGGAATTAGAGTTGTCACAGAGAATATACCTTATGTCAGGTCTGTGGCTATCGGTATATGGGTAGGGGCAGGTTCACGTTATGAAAGTAAAGAAAACAGTGGGATTTCTCATTTTATTGAGCATTTATTATTTAAAGGTACAAAAAAAAGAACTGCCAAAGATATAGCTGAGACTTTAGAAAGTGTAGGAGGTCAGTTAAACGCTTTTACAGCCAAAGAATATACCTGTTATTACGCCCGTGTTTTAGATGAACATGTGGATTTGGCATTGGATATTTTAGCAGACATGTTTTTTAATAGTATGTTTTCTGAAGCTGAGATGGCCAAAGAGCGGGAAGTAATTATCGAAGAAATAAAAATGTATGAAGATACTCCGGATGAACTGATTCACGATTTTTTTTCCCAAACTATTTGGCCGAATCATCCCTTAGGTAGACCTATTTTAGGCACTGAAGAAAGCTTACAAAGTTTAACCAGAAAGGATATAATAGAGTTTATTGAGAACCATTATGTTCCGGAGAATATTGTAATTGCTGTGGCTGGTAAGGTTGACCACGAAAAAATCGTTCCTGCCTTGGACAAGTTATTCGGTAATTCAAGAAAATGTCTGCAGGTGAAAAATTCTTTTCCTCCGGAAAACCAACCCCAAATTCAGAATTTATATAAAGATATTAATCAGGTGCAAATTTGCTTAGGTTCCCCGGGGTTATCCCAGGATGATCCTCAAATTTACCCTTTATATGTATTAAATAGTGTGTTGGGCGGAGGACTAAGTTCCAGATTGGTTCAGGAGGTTAGAGAAGAAAGAGGACTGGCTTATTCTGTTTACTCCTACCATTCTTCTTATTCTGATAGCGGCCTGTTTACTTTTTATGCAGGAACCAGACCCGATAATTACGAACAGGTGATTAAGCTAATAGTGGAAGAAGCTCTAAAAATCAGAGAAAAAGGAATTACTGAGAAAGAGTTAATCAAAGCTAAAGAACAATTAAAAGGAAGTTTATTCTTAGGATTGGAAAGTGTAGGCAGTAGAATGACCAGATTGGGCCGTTCCCTGCTTACCCTTAATCGTTTAATTTCTCCTGAGGAAGTTGTGGAGAAAATAAGTGCAGTAAAACAAGAAGATGTGCAAAAATTAGCCCAGGAGCTTTTTGAACCGTCAAAATTTACTATCACTACTATTGGACCCATTAAGAATATACCTGATAAAGATTACTTTTTTGCTGGAGTGAGATAAAATTGGATAAATTAGATATTATTTTTAAATTACAAGAGGAGTTGGACAAGAAAATCGCTCAGGAACATCAAGTTAATTTTGACTTTGATACCTGGGTGCAAAAAGAAATTTTGGCTATTATGTCGGAGTTAGCTGAAGTCTTGGAAGAAACTAATTTTAAATGGTGGAAAAAATCTCAGGAGATAGATAAAGATGCTCTACGGGAAGAGATCATCGATGTTTTTCATTTTGTGATTAGTTTATGTCTAAAGGTAGGCTTGTCTCCTCAGGATTTATATACGGCTTACCTGGAGAAAAATCAGGAAAATATTCGCCGGCAGGAAGGTTTGTCGGAGAAAAAGGGATATCATGCTGGTGGCTAGAAAATTAGTGGCTAGTTTTTAGTGGCTGGTGGCTGTCATTACGACTTTCGTTCGTATGATTAAGGTTGAGGTTAAGGTTAAGAAGGTGAAGTAATCTAGATTTTAGACCCAATAATTGACTGAAACTTAACCTAACCTTAACCTCCGCCGTCAGGCGAATTATTTATGTTAATCCGTATTAATCCCTGGTTTAATCTAGTGACTGGTAATTTTGACTTTAACCTGAAAATGTTAAGGCTCCGGTAATGTACCGGAGCCTTTCAGTTTTACATTTATTCTGCTTGCTCAGTTGTTTCTACCGGCATTTCTTCCATCATCTGTTTCATTTCCGCCAGGAATTCTTCTTGGGTAATAGCATTACTTACATCGGGAAGTTTGACTACAGTACCAAAGTCAAATAATTGATATTCACCTTTCATGATCATACCAAAATTAACTGGACCTTCGGGGACTATAGTTTCATCCAGTCCAAAATTCATGTTTAGATCAATTCTCATGTATTCCGTTAATAAGGTATCCTTATTGATCAGAGAGTCAATGTAGTAGTTAAGGTCTAAATTGGCCAACATTTGTTTAACTAATTTTTGTGTTTCTTCCACAACCTGAGCCATTTCTTCTTCAGTTAGCTGTTTATCTGTTTCGGTAAGCTCCTGAGTTGTGCTTATTAAATTAACAAGATCAAACTCTCCCAGCATATCATCTATTACTTTCTTAAAAGTTTCACCGTCAACATAAGTCTTTACTGTATAGTATTCTTTTCCGTCAATAACTGCATCTTCGCCAAAGACATTGATCATCCCGAATTCACGCATCATTTCCAAAGACTGCTGGGGTGTGGTCTGGAGCATATTACTTAATTTTTCGGTCATACCTAATTCAGCTAAATCTTGTACTATCCATTTATCAAAGGGAGGTGTCTTTTGATAAATGGCATTTTCTGTTAAGACCATTTCGGTGACCATATTGCCTTGCTCAAATAAAGCTTGCTCATCTTCTGTTAATTCCATGTCCTCCAAAGGTAGTTTAACAGTTTGCAACATATACATGGCCAGTGGCTTTTGTTGATATACTGCTTCTTGATAAATTGTTGTATCCGGTATTTCCGGAACTTCCCCGGTAGTTGGGCCAGCTATGTTCATTTTCATAGTGGCCTCGCCTTTCATTTTATAAGTGTTAAGTTCCTGCATTTTTGCGGTTGATTCTACTATTAGTTCATCGGCGGTCCATTCACCCTGTTTTTCACGCCAGGAAACGGTTATCTGGTTGTTATCGCCATTCCAGTCAACTTTTCCTCCCTTGTTTTCAAAAAAACTACGGAGGGCTACATAACCCTCTTGGTCAAGGTTTATTCCGGGTAGTTTAGCCAGGGAAGCGGCTGAAATATAACTTACTCCATTTTCTACATACAAATCTGCCTTAAGCTCCTGACCGTTAAACACTAAACTTACCTGATCGTTAGCGAAAGCTGTGGGAACAATTAAAAGAATTGTTAAGAGACTAATTAGCATTAGCCTGGCCATTCTTTTTCCATGAAACATTGATATTCCTCCTTTTTAAAAGATATTTATTTCCTATATTAATTTCGACAAAAGGCTTGGGATACCTTTTCCCATATATTGAAAATTTAATTTCCATGCATAGGTGTGAGCTGACGATCATAGAAATGTAAGGGGTGGATTTTATGTTGAAAATTACTCTTTTTATACTTTGTGTTTTAATTATTATATTATCTATTAAAACTCAAATGATTATTAATGAAAGACGTCGCAATGAGTTACCGGAGGTAATAAATAGTCCTTTTTCTCAAGCTTTGACCCAACTTTTGGGGATTGCTGGGGGAATTTATTTATCATTGGTTCTTTTAACATCCTTTTTAGGGTTAGAGATTCCGGAAAAGATTAATTTCGGTTCAGGTTCACTGGATCCTTTGGCAGTTTTTTCATTAGTAATAGCTATAGTCCAACCTTTTATCTTGCGAATTTGGCAAAATTTTAAATCAAATTAGGAGGTAAATATATGCGTCTAAGTGAATTAGTGGGGAAACATATTGTCAATATTTATGATGGGGCCCGGCTAGGTACTGTAGGTGATTCTGATTTAGTTATAGATACGGAAACCGGGGAAATTGATGCCATAATCTTACCTAACAAAAATAATATTTTAAATATCTGGATAGACAAACCAAATTTAACTATCCCTTGGTCTTGTGTAAAAAAAATAGGCAGAGAAGTGATTATCGTTGATTTAGATCAAAGTCATTTAAGATTAAAAAGGTTTTCTTACTAGACATGATCAGCAGTTGGAATTATTTAGCTTGATTAACTTTAAATATTATGAAATAATAATAACCTGAAAGTATTTTTTTAGGATATGTAGTAGGAGCGAAACTAAGAATATGCTTCAGGAACTTTTGAACAATTACGTGCTAAAAACAGCGTTATTTGCCTGGGCTTTAGCCCAGTTATTGAAAGTTATATTTGTACTTTTAACTCAAAAAAGATGGGATTTTGAAAGACTAGTGGGAGCAGGGGGTATGCCCAGTTCCCACTCTGCTTTAGTAACTTCTTTAACTTTTGCTATTGGTAAAGAGTTAGGTTTTGATTCAATCGAATTTGCTATGGCTTTTACAGTAGCCATGGTAGTAATGTATGATGCAGCCGGGGTGCGAAGGGCTGCAGGCAAACAAGCTGAAGTATTGAATCAAATCCTGGATGATTTTTACCATGCTGAGTTTAATCGGGAAAGACTAAAGGAATTATTAGGACATACGCCGGTAGAAGTTTTAGCCGGCGCGGCAATTGGAGTGATTGTTGCTATTTTGTTGTAAAAAGGTATAAGTATTTGAAAATACTAGAAAACTATGTTATAATAATTCACTAAGAAAAAGATAGGTGGTGCAGTATTCTAGTCAACCGGCCAGTTCTGAAGGCGGGCTTAAAAATCCGTCGCGGGCACATCGATGAAGTTCCTGGTGTTGGCTTTGGACGCCCAGTCTGGGGTTGATGCTGGGAGTTAAGGAGTTAGGGCGATCTACAAAGGCATGTAGGCGTTGACCCTTTCTCCGTGGAGGCCTAAGTGCGTGGAGAAGCATCACCGTATGTTATCTACGGCTTAGGGTTAACCTGTATTCGGTAAATGCTGGGTACAGTGTAGCCTGCCTTGAGTGAATATGGGCGAATAACCGCATAAGTACTTTTATCTCCATGGCCATGGAGGTAAAAGTATGGTTTGAAACCGTATTTGCAAAAGAGGCTAGGAATTGGTTCAGGTTGTTAGGGAAATCCTCTAGACTGTTTACGTGGGTAAGGCTTGTTGGGGATTAAAGTGTGGACTAAGTGGTAATCCAGTTCTGCTTTTGGCGACATGCAGGACAGTATTAAAGGGAAACCGCCAGTTGGGCGACCGCTGGTTTACTGTTGGGAAAACCTACTGGACCTAAGCCACAACGTTTACTCAACAAGCTACCACCTATCTTCAGGTTTAAATTTGGTAAAAATATTGACTTGGTTATAAATTACATGGAGTGAATTTTTTGAGTAGTAATAATAAGAAGAAAAAGCACCCCTTTAAAGACAGCCTTTTGGTCGCAGGGGGAACTTTTATAGTAAGTATTATTATTTTTATAGCTTCCGAATTTTTATTACGCTCGGTAGCTTTTTTATTAGGTTTAATTTTTTTATTAGTGATTATTTTAGTGGGTATACTATTTGATATAATCGGTACTGCTGTGGCTGCCGCAGAAGAATCGGCTTTAAATGCCAAAGCGGCTAAAAAGGTACCGGGGGCCCGTGAAGGTGTTTACTTAATTAAAAACGCAGACAAAGTAGCTAATTTCTGCAATGACGTAATAGGTGATATTTGCGGAACAGTAAGTGGGGCTATTGGTGCAGCCTTAGTTTTTCAGGTTTTGGCCTCTCATCCTACATGGAATGATCTTTTTTTAAGTTCTGTCATGGGTGGATTGGTAGCGGCTTTAACTGTAGGTGGAAAAGCTTATGGTAAAAGTTTTGCTATAGGTAACAGCACGGAAATTATTTTTTTTACAGGAAAATTGCTCAAAAGAATCAAGAGTTTTTTTGGGGTAAATTTTTTTCGCTAAGAGGTGGGTCCCTTTGGGTTTATTAGAAAACATTAAAAGTCCTCAAGATTTAAAGAAATTAGAACTTGCTCAAATTTATCGGTTAGCTGAAGAAATAAGAGAAAAATTAATAGAGGTTGTTTCCCAGACCGGTGGTCACCTAGCCCCTAATTTAGGTGTAGTTGAGCTTACTTTGGCTATTCACTCTGAATATTCTTCACCCAGAGATAAAATTGTTTGGGATGTGGGACACCAGTCCTATGTTCATAAATTACTTACAGGAAGAGTAGAGGAATTTTTTACTTTACGCCAGTATGGCGGGTTAGCCGGTTTCCCCAAACGGGAAGAAAGTCCTCATGATGTTTTTGACACGGGACACAGCAGCACCTCTATTTCTGCAGCTTTAGGTCTGGCCAAAGCCAGAGATCTAAAGGGAGAAAATTATGATGTACTGGCTGTAATCGGTGATGGGGCCATGACCGGTGGTATGGCCTTTGAAGCTTTGAACCATGCGGGACATTTAGGAACTAAGTTAACAGTTGTTTTAAATGATAATGAAATGTCCATTGCGCAAAATGTAGGCGCAATGTCTCAATACTTAAATAGGGTACGGGTTGATCCTTTATACACCAGGAAAAAAGAAGATATAGAGTATTTATTGAAAAAAATCCCGGCAATTGGTTCTACCATGGTTAAGGTAGCCGATCGGGTAAAAGACAGCGTTAAGTTTCTTTTGGTGCCGGGGATGCTTTTCGAGGAATTGGGCTTTAAGTACTTTGGCCCGGTTAACGGTCATGATATTGGTGCCTTAAAAACCGTTTTGCATAACGCCAGGGCTATTAATAAACCGGTTTTAATTCACGTTATCACCCAGAAAGGAAAAGGATATTTACCGGCAGAAAAAAATCCCGGCAAATTTCATGGAGTAGGTCCCTTTGACTTAAAAACAGGAGAAATTAATAAAAAATCAACTGTTCCAAATTATACTCAGGTTTTCGCGGATACACTGATTAAGCTGGGGGAAATGAACCCCAAGGTTATCGCTTTTACGGCGGCTATGGGAGAAGGAACAGGTGTAAGTAAATTTGCCCTAAAATTTCCTCAGCGTGCTTATGATGTAGGGATTGCGGAACAGCATGCAGTAACCATGGCGGCGGCTTTTGCTCTGGAAGGCTTTAAGCCGGTGGTGGCTATATATTCTACTTTTTTACAAAGGGCCTATGATCAGGTTGTCCATGATGTTGCTTTGCAAAATGCTCCTGTTGTGTTTGCTTTGGATAGAGCAGGTCTGGTAGGAGAGGATGGGCCTACCCACCACGGTGTTTTTGATATTGCTTATTTAAGGCATGTTCCCAATTTAATAATCATGGCACCTAAAGATGAAAATGAGTTACAACATATGCTTTACACAGCTACTTTACAAGAAGCACCTGTTGTGGTTAGGTATCCCCGTGGAGACGGTTTAGGCGTAGCCTTAGACCCTCAATTGAAGGAAATCAAGGTGGGCGAAGCGGAAGTATTAACCAGAGGCAGTGATTTAACCTTACTGGCAATTGGTAATATGGTTAATACTGCTCAACAGGCTGCCGAGATTTTAAGGGAAGAATGGCAAATTAGCTGCACCGTAATTAATGCCAGGTTTATCAAGCCTTTGGACAAGGATACAATAATTAAGGAAATACAAAAAGTTAAAGGTTTAGTCACCTTGGAAGAACATAATTTACCCGGTGGTTTTGGCAGTGCAATACTGGAATTACTGCAGGAAAATAATATTCAAATGCCGGTTTTACGGATTGGTTTAGAAGATGGTTTTGCTACTCATGGTAATGTAAATACATTAAGAGATGTTTATGGGTTGACTCCCCAAAAAGTGGCCCAGAAGATTAAAGACAGCTTTGATTTGGAAAAAAATTATCTTAAAAAACTGGTTATTAACTTTTCTAGGAGAAGTAGCTGAAATGGAAAAAGTACGTTTGGACATAGCTATGGTTCAACAGGGGATTGTGGAAAGCCGAGAAAAAGCCAAGGCTTTAATTATGGCCGGGAAAGTATTAGTCAATGGGAAAAAGATAGAAAAAGCCGGGACAAACATTAATAAAGAAGCCACTATAACTATAACCGGCCAGGTTTTACCCTTTGTTAGCAGAGGTGGATTAAAGCTGGAGAAAGCTTTAGAAGTTTTCCCTATTAAACTAAAAGATAGGGTTATGGCGGATATCGGTGCATCTACCGGAGGGTTTACGGATTGTGCTCTGAAAAAGGGTGTTGGTAAAGTTTATGCCATTGATGTAGGTTATGGCCAATTGGCCTGGCAGCTTCGTAATGATCCGCGGGTAATAAATATGGAAAGGACTAATGCCCGGTATCTTAAACCTGAAAATTTTCCAGATAGAATAGACTTGGTAACTATTGATGTATCCTTTATCTCTTTAGAAAAAATTTTACCGGCGGTATATGAGATCCTTCAAGAACAGGGAGATGTAATTGCTTTAATTAAACCTCAATTTGAGGCCGGTAGGGAAAAAGTCGGTAAAAAAGGTGTGGTCAAAGACCCCCAGGTACACCTGGAAGTTATTAATAATATTATTGAGATTAGCAAAAAGATAGGTTTTAGTGTTAAGGGTTTAACCAGTTCGCCTATTAAAGGTCCCGAAGGAAATATTGAATATTTAATTTGGTTAGACAAAACAGGCCATAATAGTGAATTAGAAACGGAAAAGGTGGTATTTGAAGCCGTTCAACAATTGAATAATAAAGGATAAAGCCTTCTAAATGTCGAATACCTAGGTGAGGTGAATTTATGATTTTTACCGATTTTCTTATTCTAGGTATTATTTTAGGAGGCTTATTATTTTATTTCCTTGATAAAAAGATTAACAGGTTAAAAATAAAAAAAAGATTAAGCAAAGCTAAAAAAGCGGAAAAAAATGCAATTAAATTTTTGGAGGAAAAAGGATATTCCGTTGTAGCAATTCAAGAAAAACAACCTATTGTTGTGTACATTGACGATAAACCTTATCCCAGTCATGTACAGGTAGATTTTATTGTCAAAAAAGGTGGAAAGAGATATGTTGTAGAAGTGAAAACAGGGCAAAAGACCCGGGCCACTACCGCCCCTGTTCGGCGACAGTTATTAGAGTATTTTCTGGTTTTTAAGCCTCATGGTATATTATTATTGGATATGGAAAACGGAACGTTAAAAAAAATTGAGTTTCAATGGGGAAACAATTTGTCTTTATGGACAAAATATTTAGTAACGATTTTTTTAGGACTTTTAGTAGGTATTATATCCTGGTGGTTTTTCAGGTAAAGGAGGAAACAAAAGTTTAGATGAAAAAAATTTCTAAAATAGGATTAATCATTAATTTTAACAAGCAGAAACCGATTCAATTAGGGAAAGAGATCATTGAGTGGTTGGAAAAGAAAAAAATTCAAGTCTTAGCTCCTGAGGAAGATGCCAGGTTTTTAGGTATAAATGCAAAATCCCATAAGGAATTTTGTCAGGAAAGTGATGTAATCTTAGTTCTGGGCGGGGACGGAACTTTTTTAAGGGCGGCTCGGTATACGGCCGGTTATGAAAAACCTATTTTAGGTGTCAACCTTGGTTTTTTGGGCTTTTTAACAGAAATTGAAGTAGGTGAGGTTTATTTTTATCTGGAAAAAATGCTGCAGGGTGATTATAGTGTTGAGGAACGGATGATGTTGTATGCCCGGGTCAGAAGGAATAATCATTGGGTAGACAGTTTTCATGCCTTAAATGATTTTGTCATCAACAAGGGCTCTTTTGCCCGCTTAATTACTTTGGATGTTTTTTTAGATGATGACTTTGTAGCCTCCTATTCTTCCGACGGAGTAATAATTGCCACTCCTACAGGTTCAACCGCCTATTCCCTCTCTGCTGGGGGACCTATTATTCATCCGTCTTTAGATGTAGGTATTATTACTCCAATCTGCCCTCATTCCCTATATGCACGTCCTATAATTATTTGTCCGGAAAAAATCATAAAAGTTCAAGTCAGAGCAGTTCATGCTGATGCCATGTTAACCGTTGACGGTCAGTATGGTTTTAAGCTGGAAAACGGAGATGAGGTTTGGATTGAAAAAGCCCACTTTCCCACTCGTTTAATCAGAGTAAAGGAACGGGATTTCTTTCAGGTAATGAGGGAAAAATTAAAGGCTGACGGAGGAAGTAACTATGATTAATATTTTTTCCAGTATAACCTCATTTGCGCATTTTTTGCTTAGAGATATAGTCCAAGAAGGTGACAAGGTAATTGATGCTACCTGTGGTAACGGTCATGATACTTTGTTTCTGGCTCAGTCGGTAGGTTCTCTGGGTAAAGTTTTTGCATTTGATATTCAGGCTACTGCTATTGATAAGACACGTAAACTTCTAGAAGAAAAAGGACTTTTAGACCGGGTCCAACTTTTCCTAAAAGGTCATGAACATATGAAACAGGAAATTTCCTGTCCCGTTAAAGCGGTTATGTTTAATTTGGGATATCTACCCAACAGTGACCATTCGATAACTACTCTGCCAACTACAACTGTCCAGGCTATAGATCAGGCTAAAGATTTATTACAAGAAGGGGGACTAATCACAATTTTAATTTATACCGGCCACCCTGGAGGGGAATTAGAAAAACAATATATTTATGATTATGTGCAAGCTTTAGATAAAAGAGAATGGGATGTTTTAAAATGGTCCTTTTTAAATCGCAGTGAAACAGCACCTCAATTAATTGTTTTATCCAGACGGGAGGGAGTTGTACATGAAAAGCAAAAGACATAAAAAAATACTGGAATTAATCCAAAAGCAAGTGATAAGCACCCAGGAAGAATTGGCGATGGCTTTGAGAAAAGAAGGTGTTCGTGTAACCCAAGCTACTGTTTCCCGGGATATAAAAGAATTGGGATTGGTAAAAGTGCCTATTGGGAAAGACCTGTATAAATACGCTTCTCCCCACGAAGTTACTGTTTCTGAAAGTCGTTTGGCTTTTATGTTAAAAGAATTTGTTTTAAAGTACGACTACAGTAATAATTTAATTGTTTTAAGAACACCTCCCGGTAATGCCCAAGCGGTAGCTTCTCATCTGGATAATGCTCAGTGGGAAGAGGTTATTGGTACCGTAGCTGGTGATGATACCATATTACTGGTAATTAAACCGGAGGAGGCAGTTCCCAAAGTTTTGTCCAGAATAGAGAGTTACTTGGAGTAGGAGGGTGTTAATTGTATGCTAATCCAGTTAAGTATCCAGGATTTTGCTTTGATTGATCAGCTCAACATAGAATTTAGTGATGATTTAAATGTTTTAACTGGAGAAACAGGGGCAGGAAAATCAATCATTATTGATGCGGTTAGTTTACTTTTAGGTGCCCGGGGTCAAAGTGAATTTATTCGCACCGGGAAAGACAAAGCATATATTCAAGGCACATTTTTAATACCCCCAGAACATCCCTTAGAAGATGACCTACAGGATACGGGTTTTACCTTAGAAGAAGATAGGTTATTAATATTAGCCAGAGAAATTTCGGCAAACGGTAGAAATGTTTGTCGGATAAATAATAGAATCGTTACTTTGGCTTTATTTAAAGAAATTGCCGGTCAACTGATAAATATCTATGGTCAGCATGACTTTCAGGCTTTATCCCAAGCAGAAAAACACCGGGATATTTTAGACAGTTTGGGTGGGGAAGATTTCCAAAAACATCTCCACGAAGTAGAAGCGGCCTATACGCAATGGAAAAAATATGAGCAGGAGTTAAATAAATTAGAAAAGCAATTAGCTAATAAAGTTGAGCGTATTGATTTTTTAAAATTTCAAATAGATGAAATTGTTAAAGCTAATTTAAGTGAAAATGAAGATGAAGAAATAAAACAGGAATTGGCCCTTTTAGATAATTGGGAAAAAATTTTTTCCGTAACGGAAGCAAGTTATGATCTGCTTTATGGTCATGATTCCGCCTACGATAAAATAAGTCAGGTTGCGACCGGTCTTAATGAAATTAAACATTTTGACGGGGAGTTTAACCAGATAAAGGATAATCTTGAATCAATTATCTATCAAATCGAAGAAAGTGCCCGTTTTTTAAAAAATTATAGTGAAAAAATGGATTTTCAACCAGAAAGAAAAGAATATTTACAAGAAAGAAAATATCTTCTGGATAAATTAAAAAGAAAATATGGGGGAACAATAAAAGAAATCATAGATTTTCAAAAGAAGTCCCAGAAAGAATTAGAAGAATTGGAAAACTCGGAAGTTATTTTAGAGGACATTAAGGAAAAAACAGAACAAAGTAAAAAAATATATTTACAGCTGGCCGAAAAGCTTTCCCAGTTAAGAAAAAATATTGCTCTTAATTTAGAAAAACAAATTATTGAACAATTACAAGAGTTAGCCATGTCCCATACAGTATTTAAAGTTGATTTTAAAAAAATTGATTATTCAGCTAAAGGCTTTGATAATATTGAATTTTTAATTAGTCCTAATCCGGGAGAACCCTTGAAACCTTTGGCTAAAATTGCTTCCGGTGGGGAAATGTCCAGAATTATGCTTGCTTTAAAGGTAATTTTGGCAAATAAAGATAATTTAACCACAATTATCTTTGACGAAATTGATTCAGGCATTGGTGGACGAATTGTGGTAAAAGTAGCGGAAAAACTGAAAAAGGTTGCCCAAAAGCAGCAGGTAATTTGTGTCACTCACTCTCCGCATATAGCCAACCTTGCCTCTGAACATTTTCGGGTTTTAAAAACAATTAAAAATAATAAAACCTTTACCCAAGTAGAAGTTTTAAATGAAGAACAACGGGTAGAAGAGTTGGCCCGCATGTTAGGCGGAGAAGAAGAAGTAACAAACCAGCATGCCCGTGAAATGCGGAAAAAAGCGAAACAGGGATGAACACCGATATATTAAGTCTATTAGTGGGCGAGTGGGCGAGAATTTTTAATTATTTAACAACGGATGCACGCAGATGAAAACGGATATTTAAAAAACGCAGATTTCCACGGATTTTATCCGCGGGAATCTGCGTTTATCCATGTTTTAATTAATTTTTAATTAATTATATTTAGTGTCTATCCGTGTATATCCGTGTTCATCCGTGGTTAAAAATAAATTAATCAGTGTTCATCCATGGCTTAAATTTAACAATTCTTCGTTAAAATTCAAGACATAAAAAATTGTAAAAAGGTTAACTTATTTTTAGAATAGATAATTGTTTGAAGCCTGAGGAAAGCAAAGGGAGTTTAAGGAGTGAAAAATTAGTGCCCAAAGGCTTCAGAAAAACAATTTCTCTAATACTATCTATATTTCTTATTTCAATATTAATTATTCCTGTTCAAGGCTATTTTAATTTGCCTTCAGAACAAAGAATATTTGTAGGGGATAAGTTAACGTTAGGTTTACCTTTTCCCGATACTTTCTTAGAGCGGCTTAGTGTTAAAGTTGATGATGCCAATGATATTTTAAATTTAAAAGAAGATGTTTTGAATTTAATGGAAATGGCGCCTCCTGTAGCCAGTGAACCCGGAGAGGTAAACCTGGAATTAAAAATCTTTGGTTTTATTCCTTTTAAAAAAATAAATGTAAACGTTGTCCCTAATTTAAGTTTATATCCAGGTGGTCAATCAGTAGGTGTTTTATTAAGGACAGAAGGAATTTTAATAGTCGGCCAATCTCCGATTATTGATGAAAAGGGAAATGCCCATTTTCCCGCTAAAGATGTAGGTATCGAAAACGGTGATATAATATTAAAACTAAATGATCATGAATTAATGACAGATGATCAATTAGCCAGATTAATCAATGATTACGGTAAAAAAAATAAAAAGGTGATTTTGACTCTGAAAAGAGGTAATCAGATTTTTACTAGAGAAGTTAAGCCTATTTATTGTCAGGAAACAGAAACTTATCGAATAGGTTTATTTGTTCGTGATAATGCAGGAGGAGTAGGTACCTTAACTTTTTATGATCCCGGTTCTAAAATATATGGAGCCCTGGGACATATGATTACAGATAGTTATACTAATCAGCAGATTAATATTAAAAACGGAAAACTGGTTAGAGCATCTGTGGAAGGAATAAAAGTCGGCAAAAAAGGATACCCTGGCGAAAAGATAGGGATGTTTGTGGAAAACTCAAATTTAGGCAGCATTGAGGTCAATACCTTCTGTGGAATATTTGGAAAGTTAAGCCAAAATAATATTCCCAATAGTTATTATACTAAACCGCTGCCGGTAGGGTTCGTAAATTCCATTGAAACCGGACCTGCGGAAATTTTAACTGTAGTAAAAGGTGAAAAAATTGAAAAGTTTTCAATTAATATTGAAAAAGTCATGCCGGCCAGGCGGGACGGTAAAGGAATGGTTATCCGGATTACTGACCCTGCTTTACTGGAAAAGACCGGCGGTATTATTCAAGGAATGAGCGGTTCTCCTATTATTCAAAACGGGAAATTAATAGGTGCGGTAACTCATGTTTTTGTCAATGACCCTACCCGTGGATATGGTATTTTTATTGAGGATATGTTAATTGAAGCAGGTATCATTACCTCCAAAACTTCGAAAAATCTTGGGGCATAACCCAAGATTTTTTTAATTTTTTAAAATTTTTGTATTAATAGCGAGAAATATGGAGGAATTTTTTTGAAAGTTTGGGACAAATTTTGGAAGGAGATTTTCTAATATTTGTCGAAAAGCACTATAAAAAGAAAAGCATTATAAAAAATTAAAAATATTTTCAAGGAAATGTAGGGGGCGTGTTAATTGTGAAACCGATTAGATTACTGATTGCAGACGACAATAAAGAATTTTGCAGTCTTTTACAAGAATTTTTTGACAAACAAAGTGATATTGAATTGACCGGGATAGCCAGTAATGGGGTTGAAGCATTAAAAATGATTAAAGAAATGGAACCGGATGTGGTGGTCTTAGATATTATCATGCCTCATTTAGATGGCATTGGTGTTTTAGAAAGGCTTTCCGAAAATCAATTCCGACCCAAAATTATTATGTTAACAGCCTTTGGCCAGGAATCCATGACCCAAAAATCTGTTCAGTTAGGGGCGGATTATTTCTTACTTAAACCCTTCGATATTGATGTTTTAGCCAACAGGATTCGCCAATTAGGAAACGGTTTGATTGCGCAAAATCCCATTAAACCTACACCGGCACCGGAAAAAACAAAAAATCTGCAAGTAGAGGTTACTAACATTATCCACCAAATGGGGGTTCCTGCTCACATTAAAGGATACCAGTATTTGCGTGATGCCATTCTCCTGGTTATTGACGAGGTAAACCTTTTAGGTGCAGTTACTAAAGAACTTTATCCTATGATTGCAGAGAAATACCAAACAACACCCAGCAGAGTAGAAAGGGCTATCCGCCATGCTATTGAATTAGCCTGGGATCGTGGTAATGTAGAAATGATGAATAAATTCTTTGGATACACTATTAACCTGGAGCGGGGCAAACCAACCAATTCGGAATTTATCGCCATGGTGGCAGATAAATTAAGATTGTCCTATAAAGTAAGTTAAACTGTTAAATTTATTTCTATTATTGAGTTTGTCTTGATTTCCTTGAATCCGTCATCACTGTTAATAATTAAACTTTTTTTATGGTAATTGATTTTAACTATTTCACCGGAAATTTCAGTTATTCTTTTATTCTCATAAACAGAAAACTTTAGCTGTTTCTTATTTACATAGGCCTCGTGGACAATTTTATCAAACTCCGCTAATCTATCCTCACTTAAGAAAGGTTTTTCCACTTTGTGGTAAATGCGGTCATACATTTTATTGATTAAATCTTTATGTTCGGGCAGCATCATTGCTGTCCATTTAATTTTTCCCCGGTCTCTGATCATGCTTTATGCCCTCCAATTTTCTTTGCTCTCTCCAGCATAGTCCCTCCGCCGGTAAAGCTAACAGCCCGTAAAATAGCGTCATTACCAAACTTTTGGCGAATTTCGTCTTGGATATAGCCGATTTTGTGTTCCTTTAGTCTATCCTGGAATAGAGCTGTTTGGATAGTTTGGTCATCAGTAAGATTACCTACGGTTACGTAAATTTTCCGCACCGGCTGACCCCGATAATTTTCTTTTAAAATGTGCAGACAAGTGTTGTAGATGTCTTTAGTAATATTAGTGGGAGTGGTAATAGTGTGAGCGGAGTGAAAACCTCCACCATGGGAGTATCCATATCTTAATGCTAGGCTCACGGTTTTTCCGCATTTTTTAAACTGTCTCATCCTCCTGGTCACCTCTTCGCACAGCTCTAAAATCACTGTTTGAATTTCATTAAGCCGGGTATAGTCCCTGGCTAAAGTTATGCCCTGGCCAAAACTTTTTTGCTGTTCTTGGTAATTACTGCTAGTCACCGGGGAAAGGTCAATTCCCCAGGCATGGTTATAAAGTTGTTCTCCCATAATGCCAAATCTTTTTTTTAATTGAGGTAAAGGATAATGAGCTAAGTCACCTAAGGTGATAATTCCCATGTTGTTTAAATTCCGTTTCATTCTGCTACCAATACCCCAGATTTGTTCCACTGGTTTATCCCAAAGTTTATGGGGCACATCTTTGTACCTACATTCCGCTATTCCTAAAGGGCTTTTTTTAGCTTCTACATCCAGAATTACTTTGGCCAAAAATTTATTAGGACCTATCCCGATACAACAGGGTAAGCCTAATTCTTGGAAAATTGCATTTTTGATTTTTTGAGCTGCAGTCCATGTATCTCCCCACAGTTTTTCGGTGCCGTCCAGACAAACCCAGCATTCATCCACACTGTAAATATGAATAAATTCCAGGGGTACAAAATTATTTAACAAATTAATTACTTTCATGGACATTTCCAAGTAATAGGACATGCGGGCTTCTGCCAGATGGATAAAAGGTTGGCGGGGAATTTCAAACAGGCGACTTCCTGTTTTAATCCCAAAATCTTTCTTTAATTTGGGACTGGCAGCCAGTACAATACTGGAGGCAATATTTTTATCACCAATTACGGCCAAATAGGAATTTAAAGGGTCTAAGCCCCGCGCCACACACTCGCAACTGGCATAAAAGCTTTTTATATCTATACATAAAATTCGGTGTTCAGGTAACAGGGTGTAATCAATCATCTAAAACACCTCTCCGAACAAATGTTCCCTTTGTTATTATAACAAGGATGTAGTTTCTGGACAATGGTCTTAGCCTGGAAATAAAGTGTAAAACGGGTTATGTATACAAAGTCTTTTCTATCGAATACTAAAAGTAAAAGCAAAATTATCTGAAAATAGATAACGGATGTAGGAGTGCATCAACTTGCTGTTAAAAGGCAAAGTTGTAGTTGACGAAAAGACTAAAAATTTAACTAAGAGGATTCACCCGGGACAAATTGCTGTCATTAATCATCCCGATTTAGATGAAGTTGCGGCTCAGGCTTTAGTGGAGGCCAGAGTTAAGGCTGTTTTAAATGCCAGTAGCTCTATCACGGGTAAATACCCTAACCAAGGACCGGGAGTTTTATTAAATGCGGGTATTCCTCTTATTGATAATATCGGCCCTGGGATTATGGAATTAGTAGATGGGCAAATGGTATCTATTAAAAACACCGAAATCTGGTGTGAAGATAAACTGATAGGCTCCGGGAAAATTATGGATTATGAACGATTAACAAATCTTTTGGCCCAGACTCAAAAAAATATAAATTTTGAATTAAATAAATTTGTTACCAATACTTTAAGTTACGCTCTAAGAGAAAAGGAATTGATCTTAAATAACCTGGTTTATCCTCAAATCGCCACAAAGATTTCCGGTAAGCATGTGGTAATTGTAGTTCGGGGAAAAGGATATAAAGAAGATTTACTGGCCATTAGACCCTATCTAAACGAAGTAAAACCAGTGTTAATAGGTGTGGACGGAGGGGCAGATGCTTTAGTAGAACTAGGTTATCGTCCCCATTTGATTATCGGTGATATGGACAGTATCAGTGACAGGACCTTAAAGAGTAAAGCTGAATTAGTAGTTCATGCTTACCTCAATGGAAAAGCCCCCGGTATCGAAAGATTAAAAAAACTGGGTTTAAAATATATTCTTTTTCCGGCTCCCGGTACCAGTGAAGATGCGGCTATGTTATTAGCTTATGCCAAAGGAGCGGAATTAATCGTTGCCGTCGGCACTCACTCCAATATGATTGATTTTTTAGAAAAGGGACGTTCAGGAATGGCCAGTACTTTTTTAGTAAGAATAAAAATAGGACAAAAATTAATAGATGCCAAAGGTGTCAGTAAACTATACCGGCCTAAATTACGTTTCAGCCATTTAGCCAAGATATTTATTGCTGGTTTAATTCCTATTTTTATTGTTTTTTCTGTTTCACCTATTTTAAATCAGTTTTGGCGCATACTAATCTTAAAGTTGCGCCTTTTAATGAGGATCTAGGGGGAGAATTAATTGATTATTGATTTCCGGTATCATATAGCCTCCTTAGTAGCAATTTTTATAGCTTTGGGTTTAGGAATATTAATTGGCAGTACTTTAGTGGGTCAAGATTTTATGGAAAATGTAGCCAATGAACAGAGGGCTTTGATTGAAAGGTTAGAAGAAGATTATTTAAGTTTAAGGCAAGAGACTAAAAATTTAAAGTTAGAATTAAATGAAAAAAACTCTCAGTTAGCTTTTTATCAAAATTTTATGCTGGAAAACAGGATACATTTTATCCGTGATAAATTACAGGGTAGAAATTTTGCTATTGTGCAGATAGGTCAAAATGAATACACTCCGGAAGTTATAAAAATATTAGAGGAAGCGGGAGCAGGAATAATTACCGCCAATTTTTTTAGTCAAGAGGCTATCCGGATAGAAAATGTTAATTTATTTGTTGAAGAAATCGGAAAATTTATTCTGAAAGGTGAGCAGGGAGAGCTTGTAGGGTTTCTGACAGAAAATCAGTTTATGGAAACCATGGGCACCCATGACCAACCTTTAGATGGAATAATCTTTCTAGATTCTGTGGAAGAAAGGGAGCAAGAACTGTTTTCAGAATTGAAAATTTCAATTATTAAATTTCTGGAAAAAAATTTACCTGTATATATAGTTCATACAGGTAAAAGCAAAAATTCATTACTGGCAGAACTGAATAATTTCCCGGGTGTTTTTAGTATTGAAAATTTTGATAACATTTATGGTCAAATAGCTTTAGTTTTGCAGTTGATGGACTCTGGACAGTTTACAGATAAAGAGGTGACTAATTAGTTTGGAAATAAGTGTTCTTATTCCGGCTTATAATGAAGAAAATAAAATCACCCGGACTATTGAATCGCTATATAAACTAAAAGAAGTTAAGCAAATTATTGTTATTGACGACGGTTCCTGGGATAATACGGCACTCGTAGCCTCAAAGGCAGGAGCTCAAGTGATCAAGCTATCTGCAAATCGGGGAAAGGGAGCGGCTTTAAACGAAGGAGCGAAATATATTAGCAAAGATTGGGTGGCCTTAATAGATGCAGATTTAGAGGAGACAGCCTCTGAGTTAAAAAAGTTAATCCCACCTGTTTTTTAGGGAAATTATGATATGGCCATTGCCGTATTCCCACCGGCTGTAAAAAAAGGAGGCGTAGGTTTAGTTAAGAATCTGGCTTCATTAGGGCTAAAAATAATGACAAAAAACGTATTTTTAGCACCATTATCCGGTCAGAGGTTAATGTCCAAACAGGTTTTTTTAGATTTATTGCCTTTAGCGGGCGGTTTTGGGGTAGAAGTAGGAATGACTATTGACGCCTGTTTAAAAGGGTACAGGATTGTGGAAGTTTTCACAAATATGGGACATGCCGAAACAGGCCGCAACTGGGAAGGTTTTCTTCATAGGGGAAAACAATTTAAAGATGTATTTTATACTTTAACTAAAAAGGGTTGGCGGAAATGGTCCTTCTTCTAATTTTACTTAGTTTTTTATTAACCCGATTGCTTCTTCCTTTAGTGGCTTCACTGCTAACTAAGGGAGGGGCAGTCAGGGAAAATTATATAGGCAGGAATATTCCCATAGGAATGGGATTGGTAACATGGCTGGCAGTAATACCATTATTAGTTGTTTACGGAAAATTAGTTGGAGAGACGGACTTTTTTTTGTTTAGTTTAATCTTAACTATTACTATACTGGTGGGCTTTTTAGATGATTTATTAGGCAACCATCAAGTTAAAGGATTAAAAGGTCATTTGTTAAAACTTTTCCATGATGGACAATTGACCACTGGCGCATTAAAGGCAATTACTATTTCTCTTTTTAGTTTTCTTACTTCTTGGCTGTTAACCGGTAATTTTATTGAGGTAATAATAAATTTTTTCCTTTTAATCTTAACTACCAATAGTTTTAATTTACTTGATTTAAGACCGGGAAGGGTAATAAAAGTATATTTTCTTCTTGCTATGCTTTTAGTTTTACTTTATCCCGCCAGCCGGTTTTTTTTAGGGGTTTTTTTGGCCAGTTTATTTAGTTATGCTTCTTGGGATTTAAAAGGAAGGGTAATGTTAGGTGATGCGGGTTCTAATTTTTTAGGCATGTCGATAGGCCTGGTTTTGGTTACAAATTTAGGCCAGGGTTCGAAAGTTATTCTGGTTTTTTTCCTGGCTTATTTACACTACTATACGGAGCAAAAATCTTTATCAGCTTTAATCGAGAGGTATTCTTTATTACGCTTTATCGATAAGTTAGGCCGGCAACCATAAAATTTTTTTTACAAAAGCGAATCGTTATTATATAATATACATTAATATCCATGTTTATTATATAATAATGATTCGCAGGAAGAGGAGGAGTGAAAGATGGGTAGTTTACAAATTAATTTAACAAAATCACCTAAAGAGAAACCTGCCCGGGTTGCCGGTTTCGGGACAGTATTTACAGATCATTTATTTGTGATGGATTATACCAAAGCACAAGGATGGCACAACGGAAGGATAGAACCTTACGATAATATTAACATGGACCCGGCTGCTTGTTGCTTGCATTATGGGCAGGGCATTTTTGAAGGATTAAAAGCTTATAAAACCAAGGAAGGAAAAATTCAACTATTCAGGGCACGGGATAATTTCGAAAGGTTAAACAGGTCAGCCGAAAAACTATGTATACCCCAGGTTGATGTTGAATTTATGCTTGAAGCTTTGGAAAAATTACTGGAAATAGAAAAAGATTGGGTACCTACTGAGCAGGGAACTTCTCTTTATATCAGACCCTTTATTGTCGCTACCGAGCCTTTTTTGGGGGTTAGACCTGCAGAAGAGTACAAGTTATTTATCGTTTTATCTCCGGTAGGGGCTTATTACCCGGAAGGCCTTAAGCCGGTTAGCATTATGGTGGAAAAAAATTATGTACGGGCAGTTCGCGGTGGCTTAGGAGAAGCCAAAACAATGGCTAATTATGCGGCCAGCCTTTTAGCCCAGGAAGAAGCAAAACAGAAAGGTTTTACCCAGGTTCTCTGGTTAGATGGTGTGGAAAGAAAATATATTGAAGAAGTAGGGACTATGAATATATTCTTTAAAATAAAGGGTGAGGTAATAACTCCTCCTCTAACAGGAACTATTCTGCCGGGTATAACCAGAGATTCTGTTTTAAAAGTTTTAAAGAAATGGCAAGTCCCTGTAAAAGAATACAGGATAAGTATTGAGGAGGTTGTGGATGCTTATAAGAAAGGGTGGTTGGAAGAAGTCTTTGGTACAGGTACGGCGGCTGTTATTTCCCCTGTAGGGAAATTAGTTTATGCCGATGTGGAGATGGATATAGGTGATTATACTGAAAACAGTATAGCGCGAAAATTATATGATTATTTAACAGGCATCCAATACGGTATAGTGGAAGATGAATTTTGTTGGGTAAAAATATTGGATTAAACATAACTTCTAGACCCAAACCCTGTAAGAATTTACTTACAGGGTTTTTAACTTTATAAACTAATTATTTATAAGTTAAAAAATATTAAGTTTTTTGTAGATTTATATTGTTTAAATTAATTTTTCTTAGTATAATTAAAAACAGTTATATAATAGATTGCTAATCTTTAGAAATTTTAAACAACAGGGAGGGAATTTATTTGGATGGTAAAACTATAGCAAAACGTGAGAGCTGGGCTTCACGAATAGGGTTCATTTTAGCTGCAGCAGGTTCGGCTATTGGACTAGGGAACATCTGGAAATTCCCCTATCTGGCTGGGCAAGGTGGCGGAGCTGCTTTTGTTTTCGTTTATCTTTTGGCTGTTGCCTTTATTGGACTTACTGTAATGCTGGCCGAGTTTGCTATAGGTCGTGCGGCGGGGCTGGATGCTATCGGTTCCTTTAAAAAGTTAGCTCCAAGGACATTTTGGTGGGTTACTGGTGCTTTTGGTGTTTTAGCGGCTTTTATGATTTTGTCCTTTTATGGTGTAGTAGGTGGATGGTCTATAGCTTATATTTTCAAAATGCTTTTCGGTTCCCTGGCGAATCTTTCTGGAGAAGAATACAGCAATATTTTTGTTAATTTTATTACGGGAACTACAGAGCCTATTTTATGGCAATTAGTATTTATGGGTTTAACCATTGGGATTGTCGTTGCTGGTATTCAAGGTGGTATTGAAAAATGGAACAAAATATTAATGCCTGCAATTTTCGTTATTATACTATTACTTATAATCCGTGGTATAACTTTGGAAGGCGCAATGGCAGGTATTGAATTTTATCTAAAGCCTGATTTTTCCAAAATTGACGGCAGCGTAATTCTGGCCGCATTAGGGCAAGCCTTTTTCTCTTTAAGTTTAGGTATGGGTACCATGATTACTTATGCCAGTTATTTTTCCAAAGAAGATAATTTAGTATCTTCTGCGTTAACAGTTGTGGGCTTAGATACTTTAGCAGCTTTTTTGGCCGGTTTTGCCATTTTCCCTGCAGTTTTTGCTACCGGATTAGCTCCTGATGCTGGTCCCGGATTGGTATTTATAACATTACCCGGAGTTTTTGATAGAATGCCTTTAGGTACTTTATTCGGAGTCGCTTTCTTTATCTTACTAACTTTTGCAGCTTTAACTTCCGCAATCTCCATCTTAGAGTGTGTTGTGGCTTTTGTTAAGGACCAATGGGGTTGGACCAGAAGAAATGCTGCCTTTATTATTGGTGGAATTATTACTTTAGTAGGAATGGTATGTTCTCTTTCTATGGGAGTATGGAGTGGCTTTACCGTACCTTTCCCGGCTCACGGAAACTTAAATTTCTTTGATTTAATGGATGTAATATCTTCTAAAGTTCTTTTAACCGGTGGTGCCTTGTTGATTTGTTTATTTATCGGTTTTTATTGGAAAGTTGAAAATGCTATTAGTGAATTAAGTAATGATAATAAACTTTCCTTCAGTTGGTTGCCTGTCTGGGGTTTTGTGGTAAAATATATTGCCCCTATTACAATTTTATTTGTAATACTAAACGGCTTTGGTATAATAGGCTAGAAAAAACCGCAATTTTTGCGGTTTTTTTTATGTTATTATTTATGATAAGGGATATTATAAATTAGATGAATCTTAATAAGGAAGAGGAGGTTTTAGACTTGGTAAACCGGGAAAGAATAATCGAAGAATTTATGGAGTTGGTACAAATAGACTCGGAAACACGAAAGGAACGGGAAATAAATAATTATTTGAAAAACAAACTGGAAGCTTTAGGTTTAACTGTTTTTGAAGATGAGGCCGGAGAAAAAATCGGGGGAAACGCAGGTAATTTAATTGCTGAGTTACCGGGGAAAAAGGAAGGCTTAAGGGTTTTATTATGTGCTCATATGGATACCGTACAACCGGGAAAAGGGGTTAAGCCGATTCTGGAAAACGGAATAATTCGGTCCCAAGGCGAGACTATTTTAGGAGCTGATAATAAATCAGGGATCTGTGCAATTTTAGAAATGTTACGGGTTATTAAAGAAGAAAACTTGGAACACGGGCCTATTCAAATTGTTTTTACCGTAGCGGAAGAAGGGGGATTAAACGGATCAAAAAATTTAGATCAAAAGTTATTAAAAGCCGATCTGGCTTATGTGTTGGATAGTGACGGAAGTGCCGGTGAAATAATAGTTCAGGCACCCGCTCAAAAAAGTTTACTGGCCAAAATAAAAGGAAAAGCTGCTCACGCAGGTATTGCACCCCAGGAGGGGATTAGTGCTATTCAAATTGCTGCACGGGGTATTGCTAAAATGAAGTTAGGAAGGATAGACGAAGAAACAACAGCTAATATAGGAGTGATTAAAGGTGGTAAAGCGACTAATATAATCCCTGATCTGGTAGAGTTAGAAGGTGAGGCCCGTAGCCTTAAAAGGGAAAAGTTAGAAAAACAGTGTCAACATATGGTGGATTGTTTACAACAGGCAGCCCAGGAACTAGGTGGCCAGATAGAGGCTAAAGTAGAATTAGTGTATCCGGAAATAAACTTAGATGAAAAAGAAATGGTAGTTTTGCTTGCGAAAAAAGCCGCTGAAAATTTAGGTTTTCCCGTTAAATTAGAAAAAACCGGTGGGGGTAGTGATGCCAATATTCTAAACGGTTATGGGATTCCTACGGCAAATTTAGGGTGTGGAATGAAAAAAGTACATACTACCGAAGAATATATTACTGTGGAAGACCTGGTTAAAAACCCACAATATTTAGTTGAAATTATTAAAGTGGCGGCTCAGTTAAAATGATTAGAATAAGAACCGGTAAGATTATTAAAATTCTGGAAGAACGAGCTGATATTCAGGTAGTAGTAATAGATTTGGAAGGTAAACCGGCTAAAGGTATCAACTATCCTCTTTTAACAGGGAAGGTAAACGGAGGGGATATGGTCCAAGTTAATACCACTGCCGTAGATTTAGGTCTGGGTACAGGTGGTTATCATTTTATAATGGCTAACTTACAGAATAAAGGAGAGGAATATCCTCTAAAACCAGGACATATTATGAAGATGCGTTATGCCCCTCACCAGGTAAAGGTTTTGGCTGTAGAAGAAAAAGAGAGTCCATATCACAAGGAAATAAAAAACTTTACCTCTTTACAAAATACTCCGGTACTTATTGGTTTTTTACATAGCATGTTGTTACCTGCCTTGGCTGGGATAAGGGCTGTTAATGATAAATTAAAAGTAAGTTACATTATGACTGATGGGGGAGCACTGCCCTTGGCTTTTAGTAAAACAGTACAAAAAGCCAGAGAGTTAAATTGGCTTAAAGGGACTATTACTGTTGGTCATGCCTTTGGAGGTGACTTGGAAGCCGTCAATATTTACTCCGGACTTGCTGCCGGCAAAGCAGTTCACAAGGCAGATTTACTTGTAATTATAATGGGTCCGGGAATTGTGGGTACAGGCACCAAATGGGGAACAACGGCTTTAGAGGTTGGCCAAATCGTTAATGCTGTAGCCAGTTTAGAAGGACGACCCATAGTTATTCCTAGGATAAGTTTTCAGGATAAACGTGAAAGACACCAGGGGTTAAGTCACCATGTTTTAACAGTCTTACAAAAAATAGCTTTGGCTCCCAGTACGGTGGTATTTCCACTTTTAGATAATGAAGAAGCCTTGAATTATTTAAAAGGGCAAATTTCAGAATACAATTTAACTCAGAAGCATAAAATCGTTTTTGAAGATGGCCGTCCCGGCTTAAATTATCTACAGGATCATAATCTAGAAGTTACCACCATGGGGAGAAGTTTAGGGGAAGAAAAGGAATTTTTTTTAGCAGCCTCTGCTGCCGGAAGCTTTGCCGCTAAGTTAATGCAATAGCTTTTTAAGTTTTTCCTTTAATAAAAGGTCTTGTTCGCTCATGGTGCGTAATTTTTGTAAAACTTCTTGAATAGGACCGACTAAGTATAAGCTATTGTTGGTAATATATATTTTCATGGTTTTCATCCTTTCGAAGTAGTGGCTGGTTTTAAGTGGCTGGTGGCTAGTATTATTAACCACCGACGGCCATGGAAAAACTTTTAGAGGGATTTATCATGATGTTGTGGTGTTATTGGGTTACTGTGAACGTATTGATAGGGTACTACTAGAGTGTAAGTCTAGTGGTAATATATGACATTAACTTTATTATTATTCTTACAACTTAACCTCAACCTAAACCTTAACCTAGACTTCAATCCTCAACCTCAATATAAAGAACGGAAGTGATAGTAGTGGATTATTTTGAGAAAACTTTAAAGGAAAGGGAAATATTTTCCGGCAGAATAATTAAGGTAAAAGTAGCAGATGTGGAGTTATCTAATGGGGGATTTTCGCAGAGGGAAATTGTGGAGCATCCTGGTGCCGTGGCAATTCTTGCGGTTACGGATGAGCAAAAAGTGGTATTATTACGCCAATTTCGTAAAGCCGTAGAAGAAGTATTATGGGAAATTCCTGCAGGTAAGTTAGAAAAAAATGAAGACCCTTTAATCTGTGCGAAGAGAGAATTACAGGAGGAAACAGGGTACACTGCTGAAAAATGGGAAAAACTTTGCCAATTTTACACTTCTCCAGGGTTTAGTAATGAAATTCTCTATTTATATAGGGCGGAAGGTTTAAAATTAGGTCTTTCTAATTTGGATCAAGATGAATTTGTGGAAGTCTTTACTTTGTCCCGAAAAGAGTTGGAGGAGCTTTTAGAGCAAGGAAAGATTAAGGATGCTAAGACTTTACTGGGATTACTTTACTTTAATTTAAAGGACAAAACTACTTAAGCAAGGAGAAATAAAATGCCTAAATACTTTGTAGATTTACATGTTCATATTGGGGCCACTTCTCAAAATAAGCCGGTAAAAATAACGGCTTCTCCTAGGCTTACTTTTTTGAATATTATTAAGGAATGTGTAGAACGTAAAGGAATTGATATGGTAGGAATTGTGGATTGTGCCTCACCAGGGATAAGAGAAGACATAAAAAACCTATTTAAGAATGGGGAGTTAGAGGAGTTATCAGGGGGAGGTTGGCGCTACCGGAATAAAGTAACCATAATACCAGGGGTAGAGGTGGAGAGTAGTGAGAAAACAGGGGGAAGGGGTCATTTTCTAAGTTTTTTTCCAGGATTAAAAGAACTGGAGGTCTATAGTTCTTTTTTGAATAAACATATTAAAAATTTGCATTTAAGTACCCAACAATCTTATTTAACTGCTCAGGAATTATTGCGAGTCACTCAGGACCAGGCGGGAATATTTATTCCTGCTCATGTTTTTACACCCTATAAAAGTTTATATGGAAGTTGTGGTTCAAGCCTTAAGGAAGTATTTCCGCAAAGCTATTTTGAAATCAAGACTATTGAGTTAGGTTTAAGTTCTGATACCCAGATGGCTGATACTATTTACGAATTAAGGGATGTTACCTTCCTTTCCAATTCAGATGCCCATTCCTTAGATAAAATAGGGAGGGAGTATAATCTGATAGAAATGGAAGATGCTACTTTTCAAGGATTGAAAAAAGCTTTAAGAAAAGAGGAAGGAAAAGTTTTAGCCAATTATGGACTAGACCCTAAACTGGGTAAATACCATCAGAGCTTTTGTGAGCATTGCCAAAAGAATATTCCCTGGTTGGGAACAGGTTATTGTCCTTTATGTAACGGTACTAAGATAGTAAAAGGAGTGCGGGATAGAATCCTGGAGATAAGTAACGGGGAAAGGAAAAGTCCTCCGGATAGACCACCATATATTCACCAAATCCCCTTACTTTTTCTTCCTCAGGTAGGTAAACGCACCCTTAACAAATTACTGGCCCATTTTGGGACAGAAATGCAGGTTCTTCATTATACTCCTTACGAAGAACTAGAAAAGGTAGTGGGCGGTAAAATCGCTAGTTTGATAATTTTATCCCGGGAAGGGAAGCTGTCAGTGGTAACAGGGGGCGGAGGTATTTATGGAAAAGTTGTCACCGGCTAGAGAATTAATTATCTCCTTTAATGCTACCGGTGCTGTCCGTGCTGCCCGGCTAGGTTTTGTACCGGTTATAGTTGATGTGGTGGACATGTCTACATCTTTAGAAGCGGCTCTCCAACAAGGAGCTGCTTTTATTCTAGGAGCAAGTCCCGATAAGACTAGAGCGCCGGTTCAAGTTAATCCCTATAAGATTGGGTTATTTGCCGGGGAAAAAGCAAGAAAATTGGACACGGAAATAATCATTATCTCTGAACCACGCTGGGGAAAACGAAAGGAAAGGGAAAAAAATTGTACTCTTTTAAGAAAAGGTATTTTAGAGGCAGGAGGCAGGATTGAAGAAATTATCCCTAATTTAGGTGCAGAAATTGGCAAAATCACCGGTCTAAAAGGTAAAGGGGTTGTTTGCGTAAGTGATACAGGGGGGGTGGCTTTTGATGCTGCCTGGCAATACCAGCAGGATGTTGTCACTGGAACCATTGCTCGAACAATAAACCTTAAAGGAATACAGCCTGCTGTTATTGCGGCGCAAAGGGCAATTGAGTTGGCAAGAGGAAGAGGTATTGCCGTAATTGCTGCCAGTAGCAATTCCCAGGAAGATATTTTGGGAGCAAATCTTATTGGGCAGGCAATTATTGATGCCGGCTATTTAAATCTGTAAAAATTCATTTGTCATAAATTTCTCTCCCTAGCATAAAAATGTTATGAAGTTTTGGAAAGGGAGAGAATGTTGTGGGTAGATGGGTCAAGCTTAATTATAGAGGTTTTCTAAAAAGAAATTATCTGGTTTTTCTTATTACTGTTCTTTTTTTAATTATGGGCGTTATTTTTGGTACGATTGCTGTAAAGGTTTTAACAGTGGAGCAGTTAAACAATTTGAATCACTATTTAGAAACCAGTTTGGAAAGTACCGGTGATAATCTTAATTATCAAAATACGGCCAAACATGCCGTTATGAGAAACCTGGAAACAATTTTTAAAATCTGGTTTTTAGGCTTGACCGTCGTAGGCCTGCCCTTAATTATGGTAATTATTTTTACCCGTGGTTTCGTTTTAGGATTTACGGTAAGTTTCCTTTTGGTTAATAAAGGTTTAGAAGGTTTTTTTCTGGTTCTCTTAACAATCTTTCCGCAAAATATTTTGCATATTCCGGCTTTAGTTTTTGCGGGCGTTGCTGCCACAGGTTTCAGTATCTATTTAGTTAGAGGTAGGAAAAATGACAGATCATCAATTTACGCTAGTTTTCTAAAATATTCTTTTATAATTTTAGTATTGGCTTTAATTATGGTTATAGCGGGAATTGTTGAAGGTTATTTATCCCCTTTTATTGCTAAAATATTTAAATTATTTTAGAAAGTTAATCTAAATAGAAAAAGTCGCCT